>Ga0255047_10000996_pt1 | contig 21678 bp, 27 predicted proteins | sample JV7_2_1_MG_FD_183640 | JGI IMG/M metagenome (GOLD analysis project Ga0255047, IMG submission 183640) | Seawater microbial communities from Jervis Inlet, British Columbia, Canada - JV7_2_1 | ecosystem: Environmental > Aquatic > Marine > Inlet | place: Canada: British Columbia | collected 2016-10-06 | reverse complement strand
AGCTTTAGTAACTTTTATCTTTTCCAATGGTTTGTAAGATAGTCTTACTGGTCCTTCTTTTTCAATGCTAATTATATCATAACTAGCTACTAAAATAGGCTCTTTCAGTCCCATTTTTCCACCTTCCCATGTATTGCTTTGCTTTACTTTATAAGTTACTTTTCCTGGTTGTAGTTGACGTAATTTTTCTAAAATAAAGCCAAAATAAGGCCCTCCCCCCCAACTTCCTTTGTATTTTATTTTTGTTCTTCTTTCTAGATTTTTAAAATCGTTTTGTTTTGCAGGTTGTTTTTTGAACGGCTGTTTTGGCTGTGCTTTGGGCTGTTTTTGGGCTGCTTTGGCGGTTGGTTTCTTTTTTTCCTTTCCATATATCAATACTCCCCCATGTCCACTACAAGTGCCTCTACCTTTTTTGGTGCTGTATGTTCCGTCGCTACATTGTGTAAATTCAGGACATTTGTTGTCTTTTTGAATTGCATTAATACCAAACATACCTTGTTGTCTCTTTTGCATTTCTAAGAGTTGGTATTTCATATCGTCAATGTAAGCTTTTGGACTAGGATAGTCCATTACTATATCTATTAAATCTTGTGGTGTTACTGTTACTCCTATTTGCCAAGATAAGCTTTGAGCAGCACTATCTAGTGGCGTGGCATCTTTTTGAATCCAATGTAATTTTTCTCTAATTAAGTTCCTATCTCCATATCGTTTAAAATCAGAAATATTAATCTTATTGGCTCTCATATAATCTCCAATTAGATATTCCTTGTAAAAATATGCTTCTAGTTCGCTATCGCTTATTGAGTCTAATTCGTTATAAAAACCTCCGTGGTGGCTGCACGTACCGCCGGCATAACTATCGGTGTAGGTTCCATCTTGGCACATAGTTAAATTGGGGTTTCCTTCCTTATATATTGCGCTAATTGACGCAAGTTTATAAGGTGTTAAGTCCATATTTGCATCGTATGGCTTGTTGGCAAAATCGCTGTGTTGGTAAACTTCGAGAGGTTGGCTAAATTGTGTTCTTATATGTGGTATAAGTAAATTTAGACTTATTATTTGTGCGGCTGTTGGTGGGATGCTTGTAAAATCACCCTCCATTGCTACTCCTATACTTCTATAATTTTCACCGGAAACGTGATAAGATATAGTATCGTGGTAGTTGGTTTGGTTTATACTTCCATCTTGATTAATAACGTAGTGATAAGCTATACCCGGCCAATTTCTACCGCCTATATTTTTTTGCTTATATCCTCCTGTATTTGGGTCTATCTCTAGTGGTGTTTTATTTACCCAAATTTCTGGCTTAACGTGGTAATGTGCCACGGCTTGTGGAGTTCCCATTCCTGCGTAATGGTGTAAAATTATTCTATCAATTTGGCTGGTGTTTCTCTTTGTAAAGATTTTTGTTGGATGCTTTTCAAGGCTATCTACTATATTATCTATCGCAATTTTATCTTTTTTTTTAGATAAAGAGTACATTAAAAATGCGGCTCCAACAATTGCTATTTTTTTTTTATTATCCATATTTTATACAAAGTTTTTAGCCAAATTTTAATTTTGGGGTTCCAAAGATCTTTTTCTATGGGTTGGTACCCCATCTGCAATGCGCTAACATTTTTCCTCCTACACTTAGTCCTGCGTCTAAATCTCTGCCGGCATCGCTACAAGTATAATGAATACCAAAAATGCCGTTTATTGCACCGGTATCTAATAGGCTTTTTAATTGTGGGTTGGTTAAACTTGTCATACTTGCTGCTGTTGGATAGGCAAAGCTAGGAATATAATCTGGACTATTAACATTAGTATATTTACTTAATATTTGTTGTATAGCTTGGCTTCTATTTGCATTTGTTACGGTTGTTATAATAGTAGTAACTAAAGGAACTAAACCATTCAATATAGCAACAATGTCATTCCAAGTACTTAATGTTGGGTCTATTGTTGTTCCCGGTGGGATGCCTAAACTTCCGGCTGCTGCGTTTACTTGGGCTTGTGTGTACCATTTTCCATCTATATTTACGTAACCTAGTCCGGGTAACTGACTTACAGGCACGTATCCTTGGCCGGGTACGTAAAATCTTTGTTCTTGTCCTGCTTTATATAGATTAAATGCTGCATAAGCAGCTATACCTATTGCTCCGTATAGTAATATTTTATCACTTTCCATTATTTTTTTTATTTATAGGTTTTGGTAGCTTTTTTTTTGTGAATGCATATATACAAAAATATTAGCTTGCTATTTGAATAGGTATCGCATTATCATTTATCATTATTTCTAACATAGAAACGGCAGTATTATATCTTGGATTAATTTCTACTATATCTGGTAGCAGTCCTATAACTGTGGTTGCAACATTTTCGGCAGTAAAGGTTCCAAATGGGTCTGAAAAATCGGTAAAAACGTTGTAATATCCTGCTCCGTTTGGCGCTAATGAATAAAAATAATATCCTTCTGCGTTTAAATCTGCTTCACATACTTTTTTACCTTCTTTGGTTAGGTATGTTACTTTGCATTTATTTTGCTGCATATATAAATATATTGCGGCTGCTCCGATTCCTGCTATAATTAGCTTTTTTTGCGTTGTCATTCGTTAATTTTTTTATATGCAAATAGGGCTGCTCCTCCAACAAAAACTAAAGGCACTAATGTTTGTAATAAACTTGTAGTATCTACTATCCCTTCCGTTATATTTACGGCACCTTGAGATATATTGGCGGTTGCGTCTATTAGATTATATGGTATGCTTACTAAATTACAAGTTGTTTCTACTCCTGTGTTGGCTACGTCTATACCTTTAATCCTAAAATAATTAACAAAGTCACAATCAATACCACACCATTGACCGGCTGTTAGTCTCCATTTAAATCCCCAATTGTCCTCAAAATTCCACGCATTTGCCCATTTATCCCGAGCTACTTGCGCTCCGTATTTCTGTGCTAATTTTACGTACCATTGTTGCCATTGTTCACAATCCCAACTTGATTGCCAATTCCAGGTATTTGTCCATGTTTCATAAATGGGTGTTGAATCTGCGGTAATTACAAAGGGTGCGCTATCTCCAACAATAGATTTATCTTTATATGTTGCTAAATTAAATATAAAGGCTTCTATTGTAGGGAATTTTCTTCTATTTTCGTTTTCATCTACATTCCATAAATCCCAAATAATAATCGGTGTGTTCTTTGGTTCGGTTGCATTTTCATATAAATCCCTGAAAAATACACTCCACTCTGCTCTTTTCCATGTTTCAAGGTTAGGTGTGCTATTCCTGTCTATATCTCTACTAGATATACTACCAATTGTTCTATCTGGTATTTGTGTTATTAGTGGCGGTGGTGGTGGCGGTGGTGGTGGTGGTGGTTTTTTTGTTAATAAATATCCTGCGCCTATTACACCTACTGCGAGTGCTATTTTATTATTTGACATTTTTATATTTTTTTAATATACTTTATAAAGTACAAAATTTGCACTATATATGCTGTCTCCTGCATTAATTACTTGCCATTCTGCGGTAATGTCTAAAGTATTAGAAATTGTAGTATTAATTGGTTGTAAGTCTTGAAATACATATCCACTTACTTTCCTATCTCCGTCTTTTACGTATGCAAAGTTGCCATTAGTGCAAATTGTTCCTCCTGCTCCAATTGTTGCTATTGTAAAATCAATTTCGCACTCCCAGCCCTGGCTAGTTGCTGTGTCAAGGTCAAAAACTCCGGTTGTTGCTAAAATTGTTGCTCCTGTTTTAATTCTTATTATTATCTCGCTTCGTCCTCCACCTCCTGTCGCATTTATTATACCTCCTATTTTTGCATGGTAAGAATCTCCAACTATAAAACTATTTGGGGGAACAGTTAATGAACCTACTCCCGTACCTACTATACTTTGCTCTGGTGCTGTTGTGCTTGTTGCGCTATTTACGGTTTGTGCGTATAAGCCATTTGATGAACTTGCAATATCGCTTAAATATGCAATTGTACCTGAACTATCTTGTAAGGTAGCTGTTCTATCTGCAGTTGCTGTGCTTGCTTTTAGAATAGTATCAAATAAAACTGTGCTTTCTTGTAAAGATATTTGATTAGTATATAAGGTATCATTCGTTTTTGCTGTTAGTCCTTTTCCTGCTATTATTACTGACCTTTCAACGCTTTGTTTATAAGTACTTATAAACAAAGCTGTACCAGAATTTATAATTGCTCCGCTGTTAGGTTGGTTGCTTATTGCTCTGTCTATATCATTTTCAAAAACAACTAAAGAAAGATTAGAACCAACAAAAACAGAATTTTTAAAAAAAGAAAAACCCTCATAATTTACGGCAAAAAACCCGTTTTTTACATTTCCATGGTAAACAAAAAATCCATCTTCGGTTGTAACTGCTTGCCATGCTGCCCCTCCATCAAAAAACCCAATAGCACTTTGCGTATTATCGGTAAAATAAAACCCTCTCGAATCGAAAGTTTTACTATTACCAAGTATCACAACATTATCTGTTGTAAATCCTCTTAAATCTAATATACCCCCTCCATTCAACGCTTCAATTTGTTGTCCATTAGTTGTGAAATTACCTACATCCAATGTCTCTGCCAAGTTCTCTGCTTCGCTTAATCTCAATCGAGTTCCCATAAATAAATTATTTTTTCATGTATGAAATTAAAACTCTTTGGTTTCCTAAACTATCGGGTACGGTTGGTACCTCAAAAGATATGGCTGCTATCTCATTTCTCATCGTTCCGCTATATTCCGCTATAAATTTATCAGGTACCGTTATACCTGCCAATTTTCCTCCTGTACCTTGAAAAATAATTCCTAATGATAGGGCTATATCTGTGTTTTGAACTCCGGCTGCCGTTACTTCTGCTAGTTCGGGTGTTTCGCTGTTTCCACTAAATACACTCGTGGTGGTACCATTCAAATAACTAATTATAATTAATTGGTTGGCGGCTGTTGCGCTCCCTCCTGCTGGCACCGTTCCTGCTCCGGTTGCATAAGATATTTCTATATCTGCGGCACCATTGAATGTAAAATCAATATTGTCGGTAATGGGGTCTCCATTAGCAATAAAGGTTTTTGTTTCTCCTGGTTCTATTACTCCAAATTCACCTAAATTTTTGAACTCAAAATTTACACTATTATCACCTTGGCAATTAACTATTACACTTATTGCACTAACTAAATTTAGTGTTTCTATTGTAGGAAAATTATTAGCCCTTGTTTTTTTAAAATTAACATTGTTTAAGTCGGCTGCCATTTGTTTGTGTTGTTAGGATTGTAATAAAATCGGTTGTTGGGGCTGCTGCGTTAAATCTTATTTTATAGTTAATTTCGGTCGGAAAATTAGGGTGTCCTTTGAACTCTCTTTTTGTATTTGATGGGATTCGTATTTCACCTGCTATTCTATCTCCTACAACTATCTCAAAACCTGTGTTATTTATTAGAGATACCCAAAATACATTATCTCTATTAAATGTTTTAGAATCGGTTGGACTGTTGCTTACTTCATTGCTGCCAAATTCGCTGCTATATTTGCTCATTTTGTGTGTTGTTTGTACCCCTAAACATTTGTGCCTGTATCGGGTTGTTTTGGCAAAATATTGCTAATTCGTGTAAAGCTTGCAGTCCTTCTCCATTAAAAACTAAATCTAAACGTTGTAAGGAATCGTTTAGTTTAGATATTTTTTCTTGTTGGTCTGTCTCTGCTTCGTTATCGCTTTGCTGCTGCTGTTTAGGTTCTTCCTCCTGGTTGTATGTTTGGTTTAACGGTTTTGGTCGGGCTGCGTTTGCTTGTATTATTCCCATTAAACCTCCTACTATTGTTTTTCCTGTTTCTGTCTGGAAAAAATCGCTTATTGCATCAAAATTCGTTCTTTTATCATCCTCTAAACCTTCTATGCGTTCTTCTAACTTTTCTATTTGATGGTTGTGATTTAGTTCTAAAAGTTGTTTTTGTAAGTCTGTTGTGCTGCTATGATGTGTTTGCATTAATTCAAACATCATATTATTTACTCCGTTTAGATGTTCTGTGGTACCATTAATACCAGGGTTTCTATATCCTTTTTGCATGGTTGGATTAAAAAACGGGTTTATTAATCTTAGTTCTATTGGGGTTGGGTCTGTATGGATTGAATAGTTTTTGACTACTAAAAATTGTTGTCCGTTGGTTCCTACTTCCCTAATATCTCTTTCTAGTTGGGTTAAACTTTCCTCAATTGAATCGGTTTGAAAATTTTTTCTTCTAAGGTCGTGACCACTATATTTACTATCAGCGTATTTAACGGTATATAGTTTATAATAGCACTTTTCGTTTTTACAACTTGTTCTAAAAAAATTTTCTGCTTTGTTTAATTCTTGCTTTAATACTTCTTCTACTTCTATCATTTTTTAACAATTTGGTGACCACCAAATTAACTCGAATTGAAAAACCATGTCATTAGTCACCGTTGCTAGGTCGTTTAATTCTATCCTAGATTGTTGCCAGTCTATTGCGAGTACTTGTGTAGGTCGGATTGGAAAATAATTAAAATTACTTATTAATTGTTCATAACTGTTTAATGCGGCTGGAAATTGGTCTATAAAACTACAAGTTCCTTGCTTTAGGCTAAAATATACGGAATTTAAAGTACTTGTGTCGATTCCTGCTGTACCAAATAAAGGAAAATTATTATTTTTCAGGTTAAAACCTAATATAAGAGCGTCCTGTGGGATTCCTACATTATCAGAATTAGACAAAGGGTATTTTATTTGAGTAGTATTTAGATTTACTTCAAATTGGGCTTTTCTTATTCCTGCTAACTCTAATCCATCTCTAAAGACAAAACGATTTGGAAATTCTTCTACCTGGTTCGGGTCTGTATAAATTACAACTATTTCAAAAACTTGGTCGTTTAATGCTGCAACTCTAGGATTTATTTGTATAAAACTTTGGTTCCAGTCGATTAGTTTTGAAGGTACGGGTTGTAAAAATGCTGCTTGCTCATTTAATTTGGGTAAATAATACTCTGACAATAATAAATCTATCTTATTATTTTTGTTGGCTCTGTCTTTTAGACTTATATAGGAGTTGTTATATACGGCTGTGGATACTAGGCTCAATCCGTTGGATGCTGTAATAGTGCTTGTGTGTGTTCTTGTCCATAAAGCTAATATATTTGCATCGTGCGGCAGTCCTAACTCGTTCACTTGTTGTAATAAAAATTTATTTTTGCCGGCTTGTGTTCTAATGTTAATCGTTTTACAATTAAAACCATTTTGGCAAACAGGATAATCAAGTTCTTGATGTTGCATTTTGAATTAGGTTAAAAAGGGGCATTTGGAGTAATGCCCCTTAGATAGAAGAATAATGAAGCCTAGAATAAGAATCTTAAAGTATTACTCGATTTGTGGTAAATTTCTGCAATACTTCTTCTACTTGTGTCCAGGTGGCTGGCTGTGCGCCATTTCGTACGACAAGAACCTTAAAATGAAACCCTAAAATATTTTCCGTTCCTGCTAGTCCTCCAATTAGTTGGAGGTCGGCACCTGCGGCTGGGTTAAATTCCATAATGTTTGTATCTCTACCACTGAAAATAGCTGGTTGGGTAATGGTCTGAAAACCATTCTCCATCAATTGTGGCTGTGTTGTGGCTGTTCCTTGCGTTTGGTTTACAATATAATAGCGTCTTAATTGTAGTGTGTTTAATACCTCAATTGTGTTTGCTTTCATAGAGATAGCACCTGCCCAAATTGCTTTTAGTGCGTCTGCTTCACTTACCGCTGTTGCTGTGGCTGGGTTTGAAAATACGCTTAAATCTGGGTAGGTTAAATCATCGGTGTTACCGTTGTTACCCGGCTTAGTTGTGTCTAGCACCTTATTAACAAAAACTTTTAGTTGGTAGGGGATTACTAAATCATTGAGGCCAATAAACACCTCTAAATCTCGTTTGCTGCTTCCCTCTCCATTCAGATTAAAACGTTGTGATACGCTGTTGGCTGCAAGAACTTTCTCTACTCTTACGTCACCCTCTTGAATTTGGGCATCATTGCCAAACATATATCTTAGTTTAGCTAGTAGACCTCCCTCTCTTGTAATCGGCAGTACATTTGTCATGTGATAATTTTTTTTTAATTTAACAATTTTGAATAAATAAATAAAAGAGGGTTGTCTATAACGCTCTCACTAGGTTGCCAACTTTCATGCGGTCTGGCTGTACCGGGCTATTTTTAGCCGAATTATATTTTTGCGCTGCATATAAATCACTTTCACCATAATTTGAACCTTGTACACTTCCAATATTTGGTTGTGCAATTCCATAATTGCCTGGAAGGGTGCGTATCATTCCGTTTACTCCTGCAATGTTGCGTGGTGGCATAAAGGATAAACCAGTAACTGCCGGTGCCATTGCTGTTTGGTAAAGCTGATATGCGCCATAAGTAGCTAGGCCAATGCCGGCACCTTTATACATTTCACCTTTCATAAATGCCGTTAGCCCTATTCCTGCTGCTAGGAATGCAGCCGATTTAATATTTGGATTATTAGTTAGGTAATTATCTTTTGTGGCTCCTGTTGCATCTGTTGTAATCATTTCATCAACTTTGCCTGAAACTATTGCTCCAACTACGGCACTTGCAATTTCCATATATGGTGCGTCCTCAAAACCATATACACCTTGGCTTGAAGCGCATTTTTTACATTTTCCCATGTTATTTTTAAATTTTTTTGATTAAAAAGTTTTGGTAGCTTTTTTTTTGTGAATGCATATATATATAAATGCTATACTTTTATTTCTTTTTCTTTCTTCCTGCGCTTTCAACGCAATATTTTACCCTTTTACGCTTGCCTATTTTTACGGTTTTTTTGACTATTTTTGCTGTCATTCCGCTATCGTGCATTCGTTTTTGAACTTTTTTTGCTTCGCCTTTTTTGTAATGGCAAGATTTTACTGTGTACTTTCTCATGTTTTTGATATTTGAATTTATAATAAATTGCCTTTTTGGCTTTTTTGATTTATTTCTTTTTCTTGGTCGCTATATATCCGACTGTTCCGGCTGCCGCTAATAATAAAAGGGTATTATTTCTTTTTTCTTCTTCCTGTTCTCCTGGTAAAAAATCATTTTGCTCTGGCATTAGGCTTGCTCCAATTCCTTTTAACCCTGACGTTGTTCTTTTATAAGTGTCTATATTATTTGCTTCAATTTCTGCTAAAGTAGACCGTTCTTCCGCTGCAATTACTGCATTAATAATTAAGGTTATTAATCCTATAATTCCTGCAATTACTGCGCTTACCCACCCTATACCTGCTTGGTTGTATCTATGCTCATAAATAGCTAATAAACTTGATAATGTTTCCTCTGGTTGTGTTCCTCCATTATCATATAATATCCCATTTCGTGCTAATCCCATTGAACTATTAGTGCTTATTCCTGTAAACAGTCTTATGCTATCTAAAAATTGGTCTTGAAAACCTTTTTTTGATGTTACTGTATTTGGCATTCTGTTAGGGCTTATAATTTTATTATTTACGGTAACTCCATCCGCAAAAGAATAAAATAATCCACTTCCCATTGTACCATTAGGATTTTCTATTCCGTTTGCACTCATTATCTCATTAATATATTTATCCATTACTCCGCTTGAAGCCCTTAATTCATCCATTATGGTGTCGTAATTGGCTTTAGATTCTATATAAATGGAATAATCACCCGAATTAACAACATTCGGGTCTTTTGGCTTGGCTATTTGTCTACTTATTAAACTAGATATAGCTGTTTCAAAATCGCTTCGCATTTCATTGAAAGTACTTCTATATTTACTATCACTTCCATAAGTAAAATAACTATTATCTCCTAAATTATATCCTGGTGGTATATTATATCCTGGTGGTACTGTTGGCGGTATTTTTGCGTATGCTTGGTATATATCTGTTGGATTATATTGTTTTACATTTTTTAAACTTATGTCTCCCCAGTCTCCAAAATTTCTCATACACATACCACTATGAAATTTTAACCAATTTTGAGTTGGGGATATATAATTAAAATCATCTTTTACAATTCCTGGTGCTGGTGTAGTTTGAAATTTCCAACTTTGTTGTCTAAATAAGCCATTTAAACAGAACATACCGGTAAATTGCCCATTTATACCTATTTTATTATTCTGTTTCGTTCTCTGGGCTGCTAATCCATATCCATTTGCCCTTATGTGCTGTTTTGTTTCGGCTTGCTTTATATTATATGCTGTTCCTCTTAATTCATTTGGGATATTTCCTGTTAAACAAAAATTACCTTTTTTGGCTTTTTGAAGCATTTTTAAACCTATATCCGCTATTTTGGCCAATTTTGGTTTCATTACTTTCATTATTTCTAACTCCCTTATTGCTATCTCAATGCTTGCCTGTCCTTCTGAAATTTTACTAAATAATATCGGTTCTGGTTTCTTAACGTATTTTTGTTTTTGTTTTAATTCAGTCACCTTTGCTGCTACTTCTCCAACTTGAAAACAACCAAAATTTTTTTTTACTGTTCTCTTAGTTGGTTCTATTCCGCTTATTTCGATTATTTCTGGCATGGTCTTAAAATCTTTTTTTTGATTAAATTTTTTTTCTATTCCAAAAAAATCATAGACAGAATCTATTGGTAATTCTTTGCCCTGATATATTGCTACTGTGTAAACGTGCTTAAAATGTCTATCTCTTTTATTATAGTTGGTGTACCTTATTATATATGGTATTTCTAAACATCTTAAAACTGCATTTATAAAAAGCGTTTTGCTCTTACAATCTCCTTTTTTTATCTCCCATAAAGCCGGGGGGGCTAATTGTTTGCTTTTGGAAAATTCGTCTTTTTGATACTTGATTTTGTATTTTACAAAACTCCAAAGTTTTCTTAGTCCTTCTTTTCCTCCGCTAAATTGCTGCGAAAATTCACAAAATTTAGGGCTATAATAATTATCCATTCCGTTGATGGATTTTATTATATCGTTTGTACTGCCGTTTTTTTTGATGCTTTTGTACTCTCCTGCCGGCTGTGGTATTTTTGAAGTGTCTATCATTAAGTAATTGGAATAGCAATTCTGTCTATACTAATTGGAATATTTGTGAAATTTCCTTGCACTTGCAATGTGCCGTTTAATTCGATTTTATTAAGTACGGCATTCCAAATATTTCCTTGGTCTATTAAAGAGGTTAAATCTCCTAATACTTTATTGATAGGAATATCCATATCTAAATTAATAGTTCTGGTTGCTCCAGAAGGAATGCTGAAAGCTGTTGGTATGCTTACTTGTGATAATGTTAAATCTCCATAAGTTACATTGCCAAAAAAATATTTTAATCCTATCGGCATTGGATTAAGATTTTGGATAGTAACAGGAACGTCAACTTTTATAAATCCTTGTGCGAATGGCGTATTATCCATTTGTGGTGTACCTGGAGTAATTATTACATTAGCTATTAATTTCTTGGCGGTTTCGTTTAACACTAGTGCTATGATTGCTACTGCTCCGGTTGCTGCTAAGATATTTTTTGTTGTTGGCATATAGTCTTTAGTTAGTTATCAATGTGCTAACGGTCTCCAATTCAATTGCGGCACCTGGTGTGTATTTTTTTATTAAACTTCTTAACGAGATTGCATCCCAATAATTTAAGATAGTGGCGTTGTTCATATCTTGGCTAAACTCTATGGTTCCGCTCTGCTCGCTTATTGTGGCGTATGTAGTTATATATATATTGTTCTGGCTAGTTGTGGATGTTACAAAAAAATCCAATTGCTCGAGCCTTGTTTTGCTTTCTCCAATTTTGTAGGCTGTGTAAAGTGCTGCTATCGTTGCTATTACTCTGAACATAGTTTTTGTTTGGCTATCAATTTTCTGTATCTCTGGTTATTACCCAAAAAATAAACAATACAACTGAAATAGGTATGCATAGACCTATACCTATTATTATTCCTAGTATAAAGTGGCTTATAATTTCGGTTGTTATTTCTATTATTTGTTGTCGCATCTTACTCTAATTGTCTCAATTGTATATAAAAATAGTTGTATATCCTAAAAAGTAACTGTTATGAATACTATTGGCTAAGCTCCTTATCAACTAGTATAGATAGTTGGATAGTATCTATTTTGGATGGGATTTTTTTAAATTTTGTCCTGAAACATAAAAACCTACTTTCCGCTTTGGAAAGTAGGTTTTTATTAGTAATCAATCACTTAGGTATAAAAAGGTACAAAAAGGTACAAATAAGGTACAAAAAAAGCAAATGTACATTTTTTGTACATTTGCTATCTAGTTTACTGTTTTAATTTTAGCAAAAATAATTTTATCCTTTTTTGCTGTTTTTTGTAAACCTCTGTAAATAAGGTAAAAAAACGTCTTATGAAGTTTTCTTCATGTTCTTTTTACTATGGTAATTCTTTCTATGCTGTGGACTGCAAAATTTGGCATCTTTTCTTTTGTACATTATTGAGATATGACACCATTTGCAGTGCCGTTGTGCTTTTTTTCGTCTTTTAGTATTTTTTGAAGAAGGTTCCGGTCCAATATGCTATCTATTTCAATTTGATTTGTTTCTTTCTGCTCTGGTTCCTGTCCTCGCATTAGTAAACATAATCTTAGTTCTAGGATAAATCCCATAATTGCTAGAAAGATAAAAAGATTAGTAAATGTAGTAGTTTGTCTGCTCCAATATTCTCCAACGTGGTATGCCATATAAAAAACTTCATAAAATAGCATTCCAATAGAGGCTAAAATACCTAAAACCCATCCAATAGTATTTTTATCCGCTATATCTTTTGAACTTGAGATAAGAAGCCCAAATCTTATTGCCTCTGCTATTGATGCGACAAAAACTGCCATAATTTTGGCTTCCATGTCGTTGAATTTAATCAAAAAGGAGTTGTGCCAATAGTCAAATTTAAAGATAGTTAGGGCTATAAAGGTACATATAGCTAATATTAGTAAAATAAGGCTTGCTTGGCTGCTTATTTTGTACATAAAGTTTTTTGTTGTATCTTTCATCTGTTAATAAATGTTTATGGGCATTAATCTTGTTGTTTTTCATACTTTCAACTTGATTTTTGCCCGTTTTTATAAATAATTTTATTTTTTTGTTGACCGTTTATGACCGTTTGGTTAAAACGGTCAATATTGGTCAACTATTCATTTAGTAATTTTTTTTGTACCTGGTATTCCAAGTGGGAGTCCTAGGAGTTCCTAGGAGGAATTTAGTTTTAATTTTAGTTGATTATCAATTTTATTTATTATTTCTCCGGTAATTTTATCTATCCATGTTTGATTTATTGGTGCTTCTTTGACTTTATTTAGTTTAATTGCTTCAACTATACAATTATCTAAAAAATCTGTAAAAGTTTGGCCGGTTGTTGGATTTATTGACATTTGAAAAAAGTAATCGAACTCTTCTCCGCATTCTGTTATATCTCTGAATGTATTAGGTATTTTTGTTAAGAGAATATTGTCTAATATCCATCTTCTTGTATCTTTTTTGTAGCTATGTTTAGCAGAATAATTGTATACTATATCTGCGGTTCTACCTACAAAATACCTTGCTTCTGGGTCGTTTGTTAAATTCCCCTCTCGTTCTTCGTCCTCTAAATCCCATTTAGATTTATTTGTCTTAAATAACTCCATTCCTTTAAAAAAGCCGTTTGAAGTAAGCATTTTCTTACCTCTGGTAATAATAAGCCATTCGCTTAGCAAGTCAATTTTAGAGATTGTTTCTTTTTTTCCTTTTTTGTTTATTATATCAATAGTTTGATTTAATTCTTTTACACTTCCGGTCTTAACTGTGTATTTGAAACATTCTGATATATATTTGCTAAATTTCTTGGGCAATTTTCCCTCTTTAATATCCTGCATTGCTGTTTCGTCTATTCCTACTAAATCAAATCTAAATCCATCTGAATCTCCTGTGATTTTAAGCCATTTTTCCCTTAGTAATCTTTGAATTGTGTCTGCTCTTTTTCTTACTCTTGGTGCACACATCAAAATATGACTATGTATATTGAATCCATTTTCAGTAATGGTAAGTTCATAACTTTGGGCATAACCGCTTTTTTGGCTGTCATGTATAAATTTTGGGTTCTCTGGGTCGGTTGTTCCGTGGTAAGGAAACAAATTTTTCCAAAGTTTTGATGCTCTTAGTTTTCGCATATTTGCTTTAAGTTCATCTAAAAAGACTTCGCTTCTGGTTCCTTGTAAATTGTGCTTTAGTCCTACGGTAAGAAAATAGAAGTACTTAGGAATTAGTTTGCCTTCTTTGTTTTTAGTTAAAAATAGATGTTTGTTTTGGGGAGAATTGTAAGCAGCTAAAAACCTCCTTTTGTATTTTCCGCTTTTTATGGAATTACATTTACTGCACAATTTGTGTCTGCACTTGGGAGATGTTTGCACAATGGATGCGCTAGGTTTATGAAAATTATCTTTTCTGGTATAATTTTCAATTTTGCTTAAGTGTGAACAACAAGTTAAACTTTTGGCTGCTTGTTGAATGATAGGATTGAAGTGATACATACCACTTTCTAAGGCTTTGGAAAGATTTATATTATACAACTTGTAGTGAGTTGTAAGGAAAGAACTTTTCTGCAAAATACTTCCTTTATATTCCTTGTCAGTTCCTTTCCAAAAATCAACCAATGGTACTGTATTATCAAGTACCGAATTTTCACCTCCAAAAAAATCATCTTTTTGTGGCTTGTTGGCTATATAGAGGGGGTTTTTTTTCATTTCAGGGAATTTTTATAAAATGTTATAAATTTCCTCTTAATATGGTTTATTTTTCCTCTGGTTGAATTGTTTTTGGAGTTGTTGTATTCTACACCTTTTAGGTGTTTTAAGCCTTTAAATTGGCTATTTTGTAGTAAATATAGATGGATTAGCATAAAAAGCAGGTTTTTCAAGCAGGGCGCTTGTTTTTGTGGTTGGTTATACCTACTTTTACAATAGAAATATATCCATTCGCATTGGGTTATATAAAAGTACATAGGAATTATCCTATGTACTTTTTTTTGTAAAATAGATAAAACTATCCACAAATATTTAAAAATAGGGAATTATAAGGAGTTCCAATATTTTCAATATGGGTGGTTACTTCTACACTTCCGGTAAATTTAGAATATTTGTAAATATATGTGATTGAGATAAAACCATTTTTAAGTTTATGGCTTTTTAGAATTTTATATGAATTTTTAAATGCTTTAAAATCATTATTATTTTTCATCTTAGTTTTTATTTTTATTGTAGCTCTCAAAAAAACTATCTAGGTAGTTATTAAATGATTGTTGTTCTTTAGTTGCGAGTATTAATTGGTTTAATCTCATTAATTCATCTTTGGATGATATTAATGCTTCTTTCCAATTTTTTAAATCAAAACGAAGCATTTTTCTAGTATTGATACATATTTTTTCTGTATCTAATATCTTTTCAAGCTTTTTGATTCTTGCTTTACAAGTTTTAATTTTTGATGTGATTCTTTTTATTTTCTTTTTCATGTTATCTTTTTTAATATTTCTCTTAAATTTTGTGGCGTTAATGTAATATAATTGTAATTAGCTGTATTTATAACGGCTGTGTTATCGCCATTAAATGTACATTTTATAGGTTCTAATTCTGCATCTATAATAATACATTCAAACTTTTTGTTACAGTATTTGGAGTAGAAAGTTTTTAATCTTTCTTCAATACTAATTTCCTTTTTTGTATTTGACATATTTTATAATTTTAATAGATGCAATTGATTTACAAAAAAAAGATTTAGCAAAACTTAAATAATGATTTTTTAATTTTGTACCAATTTCTTTTTTTTCTTCTACTTCAACAACTAATGAAAAATTGGTTCTAACTCCTTTGTTGTTGTAGGTTAAAACTTTTAATCTTTTCATACTTTTTTGATTTTTCATACTTTTTTATTTTGTTTTCTTTTTGCCTTTGCTAAGGAATTTCTTAAATGAATTTTATAAAATTCTTTTTCTAGTATTTTGTTGGCTTGGTTAATCTCCTTTACTGTTTCATCATAAAGGCCGCTTTCGTCTCCATCGGCATTGCCTACAAAAAAATCATAATAATTCGCAATTAACGAATTTAATTTTCTTAATTCTTTTAAGTTCATACTTTTTTGATTTTTAAATTTCTATTTGATTTATATTAAATTCATAGTAAACATTATCAAATCCCGTTGCTTTTCGGCTTTCATGTAAAGATTTACACCAGAAGATAGTTTCTTCTTTTCTGTTCTTTCTTAATTCTAAAATTTTCCACTTAGGACGAATGGATATATGAAAAGATAATTTTGAGCTTATTATGTCTCCTACTTTAAATTTTGGATTTTTCATACTTTTTTGATTTTTCATACTTTTTTAATTTTTAACAAAAAAAAAGATAGATACAACTTTAAGGTGTCGCTAAACATTTATAAAGAGATTCTTTATACCTTAAAATTGTACCTATCTTTTTTGAACTCTTAAAATGTTTAGCAATTCAAACTTAGTCTAAACTTTTTATAAAGTCAAGTTTTTCGGCTTCTTATTGCTCTTTGAATAACATAAATTAACTCAAATAGCAATTTTCCTCTAAAAAACCACCTTTTGAACTTGCCCATTTTATTTATTTTTTCTACCTCAATTATTAATTCGTTTTGGAACTCTTCTTGGGCTTTTTGTAATTTTTCATTCTCCCATCGTAAGAACTTAATCTGTGCTTGCGCTTCTGAGATTTTTTCTTTGGCTTCTAATAGTGTCATAAATAAGATGATTTTTAGATTTATAATAATGTGCTTTGTCTGACAGTAATTTTCTTAATTTTTTAATTTTAATTTTCATTTGGTGGGATTTTTTGTAGTGCTTTTTCAATATTTTCAATTATAATTACTAAATCTTGCAATGTCTGAAAATTTTCTTTTTCGGTTTCTCTTATATGTTCATTTAGTTCTTTAAGTTCTTTCTGGTGCTTCGTTCTCTCGCTCTTTGCATCTTTAATTAGATTCTTTTTTTCTCTTAGTTGTTGGTATATTCCAAGTCCTAGGACTATAACAACTGGCATTTGTTCTAATAGAACTTTTAAAATATCTTCCATTTGTTTGTTCTTGGGGATTAAGTTTTTTAAGTTGAACGTCCTGGTAACGTCCTAGGACGTCCTAGGACGTTTGACTTTAAATTTAGGCAAAAAAAAATAGTGTTTTTTATCGGTCGTGCTATTAAACGTTACCAAAAAAACACTATTATAAAGCTTTATAAATGCTTCCACACATCTTAAACAAGCTACCAAACAGTTCAAAGATGTAATGCAATATATAGTATTTTATTGTTAAAATCAAGTTTTACAAAATATTTCTTGCTGTATCGTAAGCACTTGAAGTTATTATATCTGGTTGGCCGGTTCCTGCACTTCCGTTCTCAAATTTTGCAATTGCCATAATTATTTTTTTTGTGGTGGATTCATCACTTGGTTGTATTAGTTGGTTGTCTGGCATTCCTACATATGTAGATAAAAAATTAAGATAGTTTTGATTATAACCTGGGTCGTATTTATTAAGTATTAATTTTAGCGTATTAAAACCTTCATTTAGGTATCTATTTTTAATTAAATATATCATTGCTCTAATACCGTATCTCCATTTTTCAAACTGTTCAAAAGTTGGTTCTCCATCTTGGTCTAAAGCATCTGTATTATTTTGAATAGGAATTTTACCTAACCAATTATTACTTTCATAAAACTTTATGTTTCCGGGGTTGTTGTTTCTTATCCCTCGGTTTATTGAGGTTGGTGTTATTCCTAAATAACTTTCGTTTTTACTTCCGTTTGTACCGCTTGTTGGTGTGTACCCGTTTTCTCCCGGCTGGTTGGTCGTTGTTGTAATAGCACTACTTCTTTTTGGTAGCAGGAAAAATAAAGCAAATAAGCCTATTATTATATTCCTTGTTGTTTTTTGGTTTTTGGTTGGCATTTTATGTCGTTTTAAAATGTAGGTATTGAAAAAAATGTATTCCTAAAACTGATGTTCCTACAAATGTTAATATAGGTTCTTCTAGTTTTAGTCCTTTGTTTACTATTATTGCTCCGGCTGCTATTGCTAAAACATCTGTACTAATTGGGGCTAAAAAACTGCATCCACTATTTTTAGGTAAATTTTGTTCGGCTATTTTAAAATAAGAATATGCGCTTATACCTCCTAAAAAAATAGCTACTTTGGTATCAATTTTTCGCATTAGATTTCTGTTTTGCTGCTAAATAAAAAATAGTGGCTAGTGTTCCAATAGCAAACATTTTGTTACTTCGTTTTGGTTCTTCTATTCCTGCAATACCCTCCATTCCTTCTAAAACTATTAGTCTAGTATTTACATTGGTTCCCATTTCTTTGAATGCTCCTTCTAGTTTCTTGTCGTAAATTCCGGCTTGCAAGTATAAATTTTGAAAAGCTTTACTTTTCTTATCACTCGCATTAAATGTTCCTTCGCTCATTATTGCGACTAATTTTCCTCCCGGCTTTAATAATGAATAGGCTTTTATTATATGTTCTGCGTCTTGCCTATTACTAAAAGGTGGATTCATCACAATAGCATCATATTTATAATCAGGATTAAATGTTTCTAACTCGCTTGCTACTACATTAAAACCTTGTTTTTTTAGATATTCCTGTAATCTATATTGTTTTTCAATGGCATCTATGGTGGCGGTTGGTTGTGCTTCTCTTACTGCTCTTATCAATTGTCCATCTCCTGCACTTGGTTCTAGCACTCTGGCACCTGGTTCTATATCTGCTAACATAATAACTTCTTTTGCAATAGAATCGGGTGTTGCAAAATAATCAAATGTCTTTTTAGCATCCTTACTTTGTCTTAATGTCTCTAATTCAAAGTCAATTTTGGTGCTTTTTTCATGCTCGTATTTTTCGGCTGCTAATTCTTTTACTTTTTGTAGTTCTTTCAGGGCTGCAAATAATACATCTTTATTATCTAGTCCTAATTTTTGTAATCTTATTGCATTAGTAAAAGTTTTTTGTAAATAGGTATGTGAATAACTATTTTTAATTACTTTTTTTAATGCTGTTTGTAAATTAGAATAGTAGTGTGTAGGTAAACAAAATAGTTCGTTTTCCTTTCTTCCTTTAATGTATTTTAGAATTGTTTTACTAAATTGTTTAGCACCTGTTACGCTTACTCCATCATTTGCAAATCTTTTCCAATGTTGTACTTGGAGACATATACCAGGCTTTATATATTCTCTAAATCTAAGGTCTAAAGGTAAATTTCTGACTTCTTGTAGTTGGTCTGAATAGCTTAATTTACTGCTATTATCAAATATTGTTCTTAGATAAGCTTGTCTTGCAAAGCTTTCTAAATTAATTAGCATTTCTAGTTCAGTTTGGAATTGCAACCAATTTAAAAACTTTGCACTTCCATCTTGTTGCATATCTGCCAAGGCTCTTAGTAAGGACGCAAAATATATACGGTTTTCTGCATCTTGTATAACTCCCTTTGCCATTCTCATTCTGCGGCCTGTATTTACCTTTCTATCTGCATTTATTATATTATCCGACTTGGTTTCAATTTTGGCGGCAGATTCCCTAAATTTTGTCCAGGTGTCTTTATCTTCGACTTCTTCTTCCTTCTTTACTTCTTGTTTTATGTTTGCAAATTTTGTTGCTTGCTCTAAAGTTTTAAACAACCATCCACCTGAATAACGACTATATCTTTTACCGCCTAATTTGTATGACCTGTTGTTCAATTCTTTAAACTCTTCTTTAGATACTCTATTTGTCGGTTTTGCATTTTTTAATAACTCCCCTGTTTTACTGTGTGTAAAATCTTGAATTATAAAATCCGTATCTGCGTCAACTGCTTTCGCTGCTGCGTTTTTAATTCTTTTGGCTTCTTTTTCTTCAATTGTTCTTTGTCTTATTCTTTCCGCTAATTTTAAGAGGTCTTTTTCTTGAAGTTCTAAATATAGTTGTTTCTCTTGTTCGGTTAAATCTCTTTTCTTTTCTGCTTTTTTGAACTCTTCTAAGGTTTCTGGATTCTCAACGGCTTTTAGTTGTGCTGCGTTTTCTTCTCTATATAGTTTTTTTGCTTCTTTGTAATTTTCTTCTGTCCATTGTGTTTTGATTCTTTTGTTCATGTACTCGCCTTTATCTTTATCTGGTTTCGCACTAAAATCATGTTGCGTAACTATAAATCCACTTTTATCGGATTTATGAAAAGAAATATAAAGTTTATCTACTATGGTTTTTATAATAATGTCCTTTTTCTCATTTTTAGCATTTTGATATGCCCACGGGCTAATTTGATAAAGATAGTTTAATAGATTTTTTTTCTTTTTAGCCTTTAAAAAATCATATAATTCTGGTTTTAAATCATAGGCAGCTTTAAAACCTTCATACAATTGGAATACATTATCCCATTCAAAGCGATATGTTTTAAGTACTAAGTTCCAAATATTAATCAGGGGGTTTTTGCTTGGGTCAATTAGTGTTATATCTTTTGGCTCTGGCTTTGGTTCTGTCTTTGGCTCTGGTTGTTTCTTTGAGAATGGTTGTTTTGGTTCTGGTTGGGTTGTTGGTTCTGGTTGGGTTGTTGGTAGCTTTTTTGGGTGAATGCAGTTATATTCAATACTATATAGATAGTAAGCTCCTTTTAATGCTTCGTATAGTGTTGGGTAACTTTTAGGTACTTCATATTTCCCCCAACTTGGGTCTCCGTTTTTATCAAAAACACAAAGATAAAATCCTTTAATTCCTTTTTGCTCGCTTACTTGTACCATGCAATGGTCTGTACCATAACTATAATGAGTAGTTTTGTAGGCTGGTTTATATGGGTGGGCATATAGATAGTAAATAAAACTAGCTTCGTCTAAATCACAAAATTCTTTTTTTATTGCTTCTCCATTAATATCCTTATATCCTGCTGCAATAAAATTCAATCCTGTTTCTGTTAATGCCCATGTATTTGGGTACCTTCCAGTACTATTAGATAAATAGGATATAGGTACATTTCCGTTTGGTGTTTTATATTTAACTTTTGTTAATTCCCATCCATCCGCTATGGCTGCTTTAATTTTAAAGAGTAGTTTTTTATCTCCAAAATTATTCAAATCAATATTACCACCTAATGTGAAAATTTTACTACTATCTTTTATTACTCCATCTTTTACAATTTTTCTAACCAATTTTTTAATGGGTGTGTTGGCTATATAGGTTCTATCTCCCGGTTGTGGTAAAATATGTTCCTTTTTTTCTTTATAGTTTTTATTCCAATTATAAATTGTTCGGGCGTTTTGAATATCTTTTGTTGGAATTGGTTGTATATCTTCTTGGTAGACATTTTGTTTTTGGATAGATTTACCTTTGTTAAATTTTTGTAGCCTATAATGCCCTTTAAATTTATTATTAGCATAGTAATTTACAAAACCTATTTCCCAATAATCAAGTTCTTTTTTTTCATTTGGATATAAAACTAATTCTCCCATTTTATAGATAGGTTCCTTTGCGCTCTTAACTATTGTTTTTTTTTTAAACGGTTGTTCTGGTTCTACCGCAGGTCGTTCTTTAGAATTAGCTTTAGTAACTTTTATCTTTTCTAATGGTTTGTAAGATAGTCTTACTGGTCCTTCTTTTTCAATGCTAATTATATCATAACTAGCTACTAAAATAGGCTCTTTCAGTCCCATTTTTCCACCTTCCCATGTATTGCTTTGCTTTAC
>Ga0255047_10000995_pt1 | contig 21685 bp, 36 predicted proteins | sample JV7_2_1_MG_FD_183640 | JGI IMG/M metagenome (GOLD analysis project Ga0255047, IMG submission 183640) | Seawater microbial communities from Jervis Inlet, British Columbia, Canada - JV7_2_1 | ecosystem: Environmental > Aquatic > Marine > Inlet | place: Canada: British Columbia | collected 2016-10-06 | reverse complement strand
CCCCTTCGTAAACAGTTAGGTTCTCCCCTATTTCCTGCTCCGCTGCTAGGGCTTGGTCCAGGGTTGCAAGCTGGGCTGGTGACAGGTTGTTCATGTGGTAGTCCTTGGGTTCTAAAACCTCTCCCGATAAATCAATGATCCTCCGAACCATCGCTCTATCAGCCACAGTCTCGTTACTCATTTCAAGCTGGTAAAAAAGCACTCGCTTGCCTCTAGCCGCATTGTGCAAAGCCAGGTCAATAACGAATTGACTCTTCCCGATTCCTGCGTCTGCTCCAACTACGATCAACTCACTAGGGAAAATAGCTCCCAGTTTTTCATTAAGCCAGGGGATGTGGTATCTGCAAAGCTTGGAGGCATCCGTAGCTCTCATTTTTCTGACCGCTCTAGCTGCCAAGTCTCGATACGAGATAAAGCTGCTCTTGGGTGTGGGGGGTTTTTTTGTTCTCGGCATATCAGCAATATGGAACTCCTTCTTCAGCCAGTTTATTGCTTTAGCAGGATCAGGGAGGTCCTTGTGATACATCACCACGTCTATTGTTGATCCGCTGCCCTGCTTACCACTGAACCGATTCACATAATTTTCTTTTACATTCACCATCGCACTTGTCCCCCTCCCCTCCTCGAATATCTGGCTACCCCTAACCTCTACCCCTAGCCGACTAAGGACATCTCGGATAGGAATATTCTTTAGTTTTTCCAAGACATCATCTCCCCCGTACTGTTGCTTAAATTGTTCTGTGAAGCTCACGTAAGGGAAGGCTTTGATCAAGTCCTCTTCAGGGATGACAGCCTTTGTCTCGTCGAAAGAGACCACAGTGATGGGGAATGGGTCTTCAGGGTTTTTCATGTGATTGAATCCTGGCAATCGCAGGACCTCGTTCATGCTCGCTACCGCTTCATCACCATCGAAAAACTGGATGATCCCTCTGACTACCTTCCGCCAATTCTCTTTCTGGATATTTGAACGGAAGTAGAGGTGGTAGCTCTTTTTGCTCTCAGTGATTATCGTTGGTTTGATCGGAGAGGTTTTGATCTTTGCCATCATTTCCTCTTTCGTCCCAATATCCAAGTCCACAAACGCCCACTTCAGTTCTCGGATATTTGCTTCTGAGCGTGACCCCACACAAACATTTGGGGAGAACCAAATGGCGGCCCCTTTGTCGTTTAGGGCATGGAGACCGTCTAGGGTGTGGTACTTCATAAGCTTGCAGCTTACCAGCTCATCTCTTCCAAGCTTCGGGTCGTCAGCGGTTTGTATGTGGCATTCTGGGAACATTTCCAGAAATTCTTCTGTAGTCATTGGACGGTGTTAAATAGCTTGTAGAGCTTGTCGATGTACTTGAATTTTGTGATGTCTTGCTGTCCCTTGAACTTAGACCACTTACGAGCAAACTCTTCTACCCCAAGTTTTTCAGCTAGCACAACAAAATTCCAAGCCCTTGCTCTTACCGCACCAGCGGTAGTCATTCCTCTAGGTACTTGGTTGATCGACAAGTTCGCTTTGCACTGCTTTCCCAGATACGCCAACATGCCATCAATCTTTTCTGTGTTAATTGATTTTTGGTATTTTTTTTCAGAGGGGCTTTGCCCCCCTTTTATACCCTTTCTTTCTTTCTTTAATTCTTCCTTAGTGTTACTTTGTTGTTCCTTTGTTGTTACTCTGTTGTTACTTTGTTGTTCCCCCTCTTGGAAACGATCCCAGTTATTGATGGTAATAAGCCGACATTTGCTGCTTGTTTGTTGTTCCAAAAGTCCGTTTTCTTCAAACTTTTTCAGTATCTTCTGTACCGTGCTTGAGTTAATGCCTGTATTAAGCGCTAAAGCTTTCCTCCCTGTTGTGAGCTGTCCAGGGCTTAGCTCTATTATTTTCCCCTTGAACATTACCTTTGGTTTTTTCTTCCCGTCAAAACTAGCACGCCATAAAAGTTCAATAAATAATGCCCTGTTGTTGGGGTTCTTGAAGAGCGGATTATCTCTCATTTTCCGGTGTAATTTTATCCAGCCGTTGTTCATATCTGGTCATAAAAAAATGCCTAATGGTGGTCGTTGCTATCAGCTGAGAATTGCTTCTCCTCCGAACGAGCACCACTAGGCATTCCTAGAGTAACTGATAGCACCATCAATATAAACCCCTCACCCACAGTGTCAAGCTATTTCTTTAAAAGATCATGAACGTAGTGATCATAGATAGCTTTAGAGGTCAGCAGTAAGGTACGGACTGGTCTTCTAATAATGAATGCAATTATCCGTAATCGTTTCATTATCTCCTTATCCACTTCCTTCTCTATATCGTAGATTGGGATTTGTTCCATGTTGATAATTAAGTGAAAGACGCTCTGCATGCGCCACTACACATGGAGTGGTTGGTTCACGTCCTTCACTCAAGTATCAAAGGGGATAGTTAGGCCGAAAGTATACCTATAGCACGTTAAAAAGAACAGCACACACGAGACAGAGTCTTAGGTAATTACTTCCTTCGACTGCGATCTCACCTTGTCTCTCAGCGCAACCACTTCTTAGACCGTGAAGCCGTGGACTATAGCCTGTGTACTGCTCAGTACCAGCCTAGTTCTTCTTTCCTCGTTCGACAAGCGAATAAAGAATAGCAAAGACAATCACTATAGGGATCAGGGGGAATAAAATAATAGCAAGACAACAAGTCGCACAGCTTGGCCCTTCTATCGGCTTTTTTTTTTGCGTGACATGACCTGGTGTGCTGTCATCCGTACCTCGTCAATGATATTTAAACACCGAATACAGATATGCCAATCAGAAACTTCTTCCGGGTGTCTTCCAAATATCTCCTTCATCTTCTTCGGATCAAGTTTCTTCAACCGGTGTGAATGTGATTCAAATGTTGCCATCGTCTTTGAGTAATTCATCTTCAAGTTTCTGTGGCTATCCATATTTAGTTCCGTCAATAGTTCTCTGTACCTCCTTTTTAATAGCCACTATCTGAGTATAGATCCTTTGTCGGCCTTCAGTTTCTTCTTCGGTAAGATGTCCTGAGTCCCACAAGAGCTTTTCTATAACCTCAACAATTGTCTCTAATACAGAAACAACTGGAAGGTTCTTCCACTTGGTTTTGTCGTCTAGTTGAACAGAGGCGAACTGTAAAAGCATTTTTGCTATCGGGCTTCTTAGGTCATCTTCGCACTCAGTTTTCCCATTTACAATATCATTGAAAAGCGATCTTGGCGTTATGTGTCGTTTCATAATTGTCTTGATTACCTAACAAGTACCACTAAAAAACTCCTCTTGCAATTACGCAAGGGGTCTGTATACTTTTTGTCCATTCCTAGTCAGTCGTTTCTTGCGTCGGGATAAAACCTTGCAGAGAGAGCGCAAAGGGCATTACAGCTTCGCAAGAAGCTTTTTTGTTGTTCATTGACCCAACAAGCCTTTAATGGCTTTTACCTTCCATTCGTCAGAAGTGCTGGCTTCAGCTACAACGTGTTCGATGCTCCTGATAAGGATACACTCCTCAGAGGCCTTCTGAAGCTTCATCCTCTTTGCCATGCCTTTGTAGGGCTTCATAGCTTATGGGGTTAGTCCTGTATCTTCCTTGTCATATGCCAGTGAGCACACTCCGGGCAACGGTACACGTTCAGCCCTGTTCCCTTATAACTGGCAGCGGTATTCGCAGCGGTGAGAGCTTGCTTCTTTCTCTTGTAGGCTATCTTCCCACAAGACCAGTGCTCGTATTTCTTATACTTGTGATTTTGCATTAGCGTCTTTGTAAAATTGGATCATTTCCTCTAGTTCAGGTCGGGTGAATCGTTTCGATTGGTACTTCATTTGCATGAGTTCGTCCACCACCTCTCTCCCGTATCGCTTCTCGAGGGCTACAAGGTACTCAGCAGCGTTGCCGGAAAGAAAAAGGTTGCAGGCTGGGCACTGGGCATGAGCATTCCTCTCATCGAATCGTATGGCGTTGTAGCGTCTGGAGAGAAAGTGACCGCAGTGCATTGATTTCCACTCATCCACTTTCCCGCAAGAGATACAAGTACAGAAACCCATATCATTCGCATCACGCAACCGGATGTACCGACTGAAAACGGTATCGAGCTTTTTCTTCAATGAAGCGACTGATTTGAGCTTTTTCTTTTTCTTCACAAGAGTCTCATTTTAGATTTTTCTAAACTGTTTGAGCTGCGGTAGAACTCGAAGGCCAGCTCTAATGATTTCATTCTAGCACGTGCCAGTTCAGCTTTGGTCATAGTGTCCTCCGCTTCCTTAAGGAACTCCACGTACCTCTGACTGGCTCTTGCCATAGTCTCCGCTTTGGCTACGGAAGACACTCCGCTTGAAAGGAGGTCAGAGGTAAGGATAGCAAGCATCTGTTTCAGTTTGTCCTTGGAAAGCTTGGCTTTGGCTATATTGCCCGCATCCTCTTCAGCGATACGGGCGTACTCGTCCGGTATTTTATCGAATGGTAGCATATTAAAATGGGACTTCGCCTATAGATACACCTTTCTCTTCCACAACAAACGGATCGCCACTATCGTATAACGCTTTCAAGTGTACGGGAGTATCCGCATACGCTTTCTTGGCTTCTTCAGGCATAGGCTTAGCTGGTTTAGCCATTGTGCTGTACTTGGTTTCCAGTCCTTCACCTGCTCGAGTTACAACAATGTCGTATCCGTTCGGGTGTCCCCAGTCATCATCGTTGAAGAGGGTTAACAAGGGTTCTTGAATAGTGGCTTGGGTGATCTGTAGAACTTTCACTGAGTCATCGGCATAGTCCCATACTGCCAAAGCCCAGAAATGTTTGATCTGGCCTTGCCAGTGTTCTCCGTCTTTGACTTGCATGTCTTTCGGCTTGCTCTTGGGAAAGTCTTCTCCGCGGATAGGTTTCTTGTCTTCTGTCCAGTACTCGTATCCGGTGATGAAGCTGTCACACAGTACCCGGAATCTGTTCTCTCCCTGTTGGAACTTCATGTACTTGCCTGATGGTTTAGGGAGCTTGTAATCTTTTGGTACGATTGATGTCATAATAAGATGATTAAGAAATAAGTTGAAATTACTTTTGAGAAGTTGGCAGCTTGTGTTTCCAGGGGAAGGCATCGGTGATGGATTTCATGTTTAGAGATTAGTAATAAAGTTTTTAGCTGCTACATGTCGTCGATTATAACCATAGAATGTTGTATTGAGCCTGCCTTTGGCTTCAGCTTTTTGATAGACTTCATAGCAATAGTGGATTTGGGCTTTGTAATCTCTAAATTCTTTAGAATCAATGAAGGGAGAATGATATTGCCTATTGAGTTGACATAATCCCATATCTCGGTAACCGTTTGCTCCGAGTCGCATAGAATTACGTGTCGGCTCCCACAATCCGTTTTCAGCCTCAAGAGTGTAAATAAAATCGAGATTTTTTGTCTGTTCGTAAGCATAATTAATTATTTTTTGTTGTTCTGGTGAAGCCCCAAGCTTCCTCACCGGGGCCATTATTTTCCCAATTCCATCCTGTGACCATCGGCCTCGTCTTTCCATGACTGTTGGAGCCGATCTATCTCTGAGGCCACTGAATCGATTCTAAGCGATTTTATGTGTTCAAGGAGGTCATAGCTGCCTTGAATCACTTCAAGCCGTCTAGTCAAGTCCTCGTGCCTCTCAGGTGTTGCTCCGGCATAGGTTAGGCCAAAGGCAAGAGGGAGAAGCATAACAACGATAAGAATTCCATTAATTATTTTTGTTTTCATGTTGTAAAAGGTAAAGAATAGAAAAAAAGAAGGTCAAAGCGGTGATAGCTGTTAGAAATCCAATCATTTTCTTGTGAGGGTTACGGAATAATTCTTTTCTATCTCAGGAAGGAATTCATCAACAAGCAGTCGGGCCAGCATTTTTGCAGGGACTCCCATTCGTTCCGCTGCTTTCATAATCTTTGCTTTTGGCGTATCGGCATTTGTTACAGTTGGCCTTGCTGCTTTCTTCGCTTCCCGCTGTTTTTTCTTCCTTCTGTTCTTGGCTTTTTGTTTTCTTTTGTACCATTCGATCTTTCCGAGTTCTATTTCTTCAGGGTCAGTCGTTCCAAGCCTTTCGGACCAGAGCTTGAATGATCTCGCTCTTAACTTGGTGTTGATCTTGTCTCGGTGTTCTTGTGATCCGAACGTCGCCTTGGCTTCAGGATTGAATCCGAACCTGTCGATAATGTTTTGAGGTAGTTGCATAGTAAAAAATAAAGAAATAAATTATAAAATATCTCCGTCTGAAAGATCAGCTCCATTCTCTTCTGGCGTTCTTTCTCGTTCTGGCTCCGTTTCTCTGTCTCGTTCGGTATCGTAGTCCTGTCCTTTTTTCTGTGTTGGTTTTGGCTTGTATACTGAACTCATAGCGCATTTATCAGAGCAAAAGCCTGACAAAAGAGGCTTGTCTTTATCTCGGATCATTTGTCCGATTGTAGGATTATAGACTTCTTTGCACACGCTGCATATTTTTGCGAGTGGTGACTTCTTTTGCATTCGCTCCAATTCCTCGGAGTCTTTGAGAACACAATCGGTTATTTCTGTTATTTTCATGAGCATAAATTATTGATGAAATAAATATTCTATATCAGCCTCAAGAGCTTTTGATAGTTGCAAAGCGTACTTGATAGCTTTCCTTGGTGGGCTTGTCTCGTATCGCTGTACGATATGAAACGGGATTTTTCCTTTGATGCTAAGCTCGACCTGACTTAGCCCCATTTCTTTACGGCGTTTTCGAAGGTTATTCATTTATAAAATATTAGACAATAAGTGTATAGAATCATACACGATTAAAATGTTAATAGCAAAACTGTCATGTTGACTCTTCCATTGCTTCGTCCTTTGCTCTGTCATGGTAGTAATCGCAATATCCACTGAATACATCTTCAAAGCGTGTGCATTCGTTGTATCCACGTTTACAGGCTTTGCAATAGTCTTTCTCCTTTTTTCTCCAATCATCCAGACAGAGCTTTTCCATGTTGTCGCCTATAAATTCCTGAAAGTCTTTCTCGTCCAGTCCTTTTGCATCGCCTGTCAGCTTGCATTCAGCAATCATTTTTTCACAAGAGCTACACCACTCTTCTGTATCCGCTTGCCAGCAAGGCAGATTCATTTCTTCCATATCCATGTTATAAGGGGTTATTAATTAGGAGTGGTTTTTACTGAGGCTTTCCAGTGTCTCAATGCTGATATACATTTCGATGCTGTCATACTCTTTGTCTGTTTTGTAGTCGTCTGCCAGGTTGAGTAACAGGTTTATTTTTATTTTGTTTATCGTGTAATGGTCAAAAGTGAGCCCAAAATACGCTTTCTCTTCATCATACCAGAAAGAAGTATTGCAGCCATCAAGATCGAGGGCTGTAAGCAAGGCATATTTCATAGTCGTTACTGAGAATATTTTCTTGTCGTATTGATCGACTTTTCGAGATGTTTTTTTAGGTGTTTTCATGGTGTTATTGTTTAGGTGAATAAATATTTTGTGCTCGTTTCATCCCTGCCAGTTCCCCATCATGATGGGCAAGTTGTAAAGCAAGTTCTATCTGTTTTAGGATAGCAGGATCATCTATTCTTTTTTTAAAATAGGTCATATCGTCTTCGAGGTTTGTCATAGTGTTTTAGTCAAAAAAATAATAATCAATAATAATGAGAAGCAATCCAAAGGCGACATATACGAGGATTGCAAAGATAAAGCAGAAAAGTTCTAATGGGGATATCATGAGAAAAGGATTATGGGAATAATGACAACCGCTATAATGAAGAGTCGATTGTAGAAAGTATTGATTTTAGGCATAAATAAGGGATAAAGGGATAAAACGGCTTGCGAGGTTTCGATTTAAGAGCTTTTTAATTGTTCGGTGGTTGTTGACACCTTTGAACATCAAAAGTCTCTCTCAGTGAAAGTAGAGCAGTTTTTAAACATGCTCAGGTCTTGAGTGTAAAGGGCTGTTTGAATTATTGTGATTTTACTGTCTCTAGAAAGTCTTTAAATCCCTCAGCGATGAATTTCTCCGCTTGTCCTTCGCCTAGGCTCCATCTTTCAGCGTGTCTTCTATCCTCTCCTTTCAGTTGTCCATATCTGCTCTGGCTGTAATTTTCAGAGTATCCAGCGTCTTTCATAGCTCTTCCCACTCTTTCTTCCACTCCATACATTCCTTTGAAATGAAAAGATTCTATTTTCCCTTTACTTGTGTATAAGCAAGTGAAGAACTCATTTGAGCATCCGTAAACGCCTCTTGAGTAACCGATTTTTAGTATTGTATAGGTTTTCATAGTGTAAAAATAAGAAAATAAGGAATTGAGCAGTGAAAGCTTACTCAGGCTTTGAGAATTAGTAAGTATAGGCGATAACGTCATTTTTTGAGTATTCTATTTGTTTTAGCTCATCGAGTAATTGAGTGATGTTTAATTCTTGACACTCGTCGTTGTCGAGTCCTGCTACATCTACGCAGAAATTAATGATATCCTCTTTTGATAGTGTTGTCATAATAAGGTGTTAAAAGTACAAAATTAAATGTAGGTAGGATAACATTGATCTAAGTAAAAAAGGTCTTCACTAGTGGCCGCTACCACTTCACCGTTTTGGATTTCTGCCATTTCATTGTTATGTCTTACTATATGTTTTTTATGTGACAGTTTTTTAGCTTTTATGACTGCTTTAACAAAGCTTTCAGCCTCAATTGTTGAAGCGAAGGACGTATTGCGGCTATCAAAAATTTCGTGGGTGTATGTTCTCATGTTTAGGTATTAAGAGTACAAATTACTTAGTTGATTTCTGAATAAGTCCATTTTTTAGAGCAATCCATATAGTTTTGAATCCATGTCCGAACATCATTAGAGCTTTTAAACTCTTTAATGAAATTAATGGGATCATCAGAATCATCAGAATATTGAGGCTCTCCGATAAGTAAATATTTTTTCATGTTTAGGCATTAAAAGTACAAATTACTTGAATAAAAGCCTTAAGCGTGCTATTATGAACACGAAAAGGCATAATCCAAAAGCTCTTGAGTCAATCCGCCTTCAGCCTGCAAACAGTTGACGCATCTCTCAAGTTTTGAGATGATTCGACCGTTATCAGTCCATGAGGGGAAAGAAGTAAAACAAGTGCCGCAGCACTCAACCGATAATGTACTTGTCTTATACATAATGACTTGGGTTAGTAAATAGAAGACACTCTTATTGTCTCAAATATTTACAGTAATGTCAAGTATTATCTTTACTAAAATGTAATATTCTCAAGAGATAGCAAGTAGAAGAGAAAAGAGGGTAAAATGACTAGAATACCACTCAACCACTAAAAACGAGGCCATACGATTCGATTTAAGCCACGTAAATGATTGAAGTGATACTCTGATACCTTATAATTTCATTAAAATATGAGTGATACTGATATAAGGGAGAAAACAACAGCAGAGAGAAGAGAGCTTGTGAAGAATGATATCACTACCATAGCAGGGACTATTAGAAAAAGACCGCCAAGGAAATACGAGGGTAGACCGTCAAAGTATAAACCAGAGTACGCAGAGAGTATTGTTGAATTCTTCTTAAGAGAAAAAACCAGAGAAGAGAAGGTGGGAAGAGATAAGAAGGGAGAACAGATAACTAAAACCGTTGCTAATGACTTACCCTTCTTTTCCGAATATGCCCGTTCTATTGATGTCTGTACCGATAGGCTTTATGAGTGGGAGAAGGAATTCAGCGAGTTCCGCGATTCCCTAAACATTTGTAGAGATATTCAGAAAGAGTTTTTGGTCTCTAATGCACTACAGGGACGCTATGATCGGGTCTTTAGTATTTTCACCGCCAAGAACATTACTGATTGGAGAGACGTGAAGGAGATAAAGCAGGAAACCACGCACAAACACGAGATAAACGCGTCTCCTGAGCTATTAGCACTGAAAGATCAGTATGAGAGTGAGCTAGCCAAGCGATACAAGAGCAAAGCCATTGAGGCACCTGAGACGCACGATTGAACATCAAGTGACCCCACCATACCAGAATGACCCCTACTCTTCTTAGAAGGGCGTACAATGATTTTTAGGGCTATTTGGCGAAGGGGGGGGCATACCCCCTACCCCCCCTGGCTTTATTTTACTTAGGGGCTCCTAATCTTATGACAGAAACAAAAGGCCGTTGTCAAGTCGTGGGATAGCTGCTAAGAAAGCCTTGATATCACGTACGTAATAGGGTAGGTTAGAGATATGAAGAATTTAACGTTTAACGAGTTTCGCTCTAGTCTTGGTCAATACTTGAAGGAGATAGAAGGAGGTAAGACCATCTGTGTTAGGGGGAAAAAGATAGCCTTTGCTGGATATTTAGAAGAAAACGTACGTACGTCTGACAGGAGAACGAGGAAACCCCAGGTGACAAGCCATGATAACACGTACGTAATAGAGGCTCCGGCTTACAGTTGGCACTGTGAGATATGCAATAGGGAGGCTCACTGGAGAGCGTTTGATGACAGTGGGGAAAGGATCGTGTGTGATCCATGTGTGAGGAAAAAAGCTGGAAAGATGTACAAGTCAATTATTCGTTATATGAGAAAAGTATGAAAGTAAAATGCAAGACATGTGGAGTCACTTCTGACAGAGAGTGTAGGTACGGTTGTGACAAGAGGTTCACAGATATGAGGTGTGCAAAGCATTTCAAAGAGAAGGTAATAGAAGAAATTGATTTGCCTTAGCGTACAAGACACCAGTGCGAAGTAATCAATCAAATATGAAATGTCCCTACTGTAATAACGAAGCCGTCTGGTGTGAAAACAAGGAGATATACGGCAAGAACTACGGAAAGTCCTACATGGTCTATCTTTGCAAGCTTTGTGATGCTTACGTTGGATGTCATCAGAACACAAAGAGCCCTCTGGGAACAATGGCGAATCGCCCCCTTAGAAAGAATAGAATTATGGCCCACTCTGAAATTGACCCTCTGTGGAAGTCGGGGAAAAGAAAAAGGAATGAAGTCTATCAAAAACTGAGCAAGCACTTCGGGCACGAAATTCATGTTGGAGAATCAGACTTCAAAAATGTAATCAGATCATCGAAGCAGTTAGAATACTGTTTCCAGATGAGTAGTTCGCACAAAAAACACCTTGTACGACATATAATTAACCTGTCAACAATGAGAAAAACCACACTCCCAAAAGGAAAAACATTTTGCCCAGAGTCTTATGAAGCTTCTGAAGTAGAGGAAGGATTGTTCCGACTCTGCATGGTGTCTCCTATTAGAGACTCTATAGAACGGATCATCTTAGGAGAAGGTGGAGATATCAGTCATGGTATCTGTCCTAACTCAGAACATCGAGATATCTATAGGGTCTGGATGCTAGAAGAATAATTTACTCTCTAACGAAACAGAATGAAACCAGCCTACTGTCATGAGTGTGTAATGAAACGATTGAAAGCACTTGGAAGGAAACCACCAGAAGGAGCGAGTACAGCTATGCTACGGATCTGTAGTGATTGTGGTAAAGAAGACTCCATTATACCTGCTTATAAATACGGATTATGAAAGACCAAGTTAATAAGTTGATTGAGAAGTTGGCTCCAGTGATGACTGTTAATTGTGGGTGCGACTGTCATGGCTGTGTTGATAGATGTGATGGGAAGAGCTACCCCCTCCTCATTGGATCAGTGCTTGAGAGGATGGAGAACTCCAAGCAGAAACAATCAGAGAAGAATCATGATTTTGATGTGCTGTGTGAACTCTGGAGGAAGTGTGGCTTCACCAAGTCATTACAGCAAATCCTTGAGGAGGGGTGGGAGGAGGTTGAGGTGATAAACATACATGGTGATGATGTGGACTTGGAATGGAAACTCAAACAACCAGCTAGAGAACTCTTTGAATTTTTAATTGAAATCTTTTTATGAAAACAACCGAACAACTTATCGAGGAGAAGGTGGAAGCCAATTACAGAGTCCATGATGATGAGTGGACAGCAATGTGGAAGCAAAGCTTCAGAGAACACCTTCAAGAAGTGGCTGCTCATGCTAAGAAGGAGGCTATAGATTCTGCATATAGGAAAGGTTGGGATAATGCAGTGATAGCCATGACGAAAACACTCAAAGATATGACCTAATCATCAATAACCCCACTACCTATGAGTTCTTACTCGGCCTGGGCCAGACACCCTAAAAACCGTCAGTTAATGAAGTGTGAGTTTATTGATGGCTACTTTGGGGGTCGCAAGTACGGTGTTAAATTTCCTAATGGAGAAGTGTTTGATCAGGACAAGTGGGAGATAGAGGGGGTTACTGAGTTAGGAGAGAAGTTAATATCAGAAACTGATAACGAATCTCTTGATTCGAATATAGAATAATTATGAAATATTTACAGAAAAAACCGTTACCTTGGAGTCCTAAAGGTACAATATGGAAGGAGTGGGCTTTGCATACAAAGACATATTATCACCCTGAAAATGGTCACAATGTTCATTTGTGGAGCAAGAACGTTGAAGAACACCCTGATTGGTTCGAGAAGGTGGAGGAGTGTGAGTATGGCTGTACAGACGAAATGATATTTGCGAAGTGTAAGGCTCACTGCAAAGAAAAGCCTGAGTGTGGGCATGATGGTGATGGTACTGGTGGGTGTTACTGGTGCTGGAGGAAAGAAAACCCTGCTGAGAAGACTCTTGAGGAGAGGCTAGAGAAAGTAGAGAGATACATAGCAGATGAAATACTTTTAAAATCATAACCAAATAACTATGAAATACAAACAACTTAAAGATTTACCTTGGAGTCCTAAAGGAACAGTGTGGGAGGCTGGTGAAAAAGGGTTTGTTGATAATTTCAGCTTCAATCCTGGGAATCGTCCTAACTGGTTTGAGCCTATTGAGGAAGAGTGTGATTGGCCAGAGAAGAGTGTTTGTCATAAAGACTGTAAAGAAAAGCCTGAAGGCCCTAAACGCAATAAGATAGAGAAGCTTACTTATCCTGCTTTTGGGACTCTGGAACACAGCGAAGAAATGCACAACAAGATTAACGAAATCATTGACCGTATCAACAACTCTCAACTAGCGATGTATTGTAGGTGTGGATGGCAACTACCGAACGATTTAATCTGTCAAAACGAACATTGTAAATATGCTTGATTACGAAACATGTAAGAAGTTGAAGGAGGCTGGCTTTCCTCAAGAGGGTGAAGGACACGCCACGTTTCCAGAAGGCGGTAAGTTAAGTGTTAATCTGATTTTTGGTGCGTCTGAAGCAATTTGTTATGTTCCAACCCTTTCAGAACTCACTAATGCTTGTGTGAGAAGATATAACGGATCAATGTTTACGCTTTTAGCTAGTGGACTAAGTGACGGTTGGGCTGCTGGATATTCCTCACATGAGTTTTGGGAGGACGTTGAAGGTAGTGGCAAAACCCCTGAAGAAGCTGTAGCTAATTTATATTTGAAACTACATGAATAAAAAAATTGATACACTGTATATTTCTGGGATAATACTGATAGCGGTTGATAAGTATTTTTTAGGCTTGATTCTTCTTCTACTGGCTCTAATAGCAATGAACAATGAGTAAACCCAGTCTTAGCGATGTGAGTATCCATGCGTGGATTCTCGAGTACGGGATTAAGAATGAGAGAGGTGAACCCATCACTTTTGACGATCATCTCTATTTATACGATATATATAAGGATGAGAGTCCCCGACTGTGTGTGTTGAAAGCAGCACAAGTGGGGCTGAGTGTTTTGGAGACACTGAAGATGTTCTGGATCTCGAAGCACAGAGCGATGGATATAGTCTACACGCTTCCTACAGAAACGGACGTACAGACCTTTGTGGGGGGGAAGGCTAATCGATTGATTGCACAGAACCCTATTTTACAAGAATACTGTAACGATAAGGATTCTATTTTTCAGAAAGCTGTAGGAGACAGTGTGGTGTACTTCAGGGGGTGTACGAGCAAGAAGATGGCGACCATGGTGACAGCTGACTGGTTGATTCATGACGAGCTGGATTCCAGTAATTTCAAAGTAGTGGAGATGTACCAGTCGAGGTTACAGCACAGTAAGCATAAATGGATCCACAGTTTCTCTCACCCGTTCGTGCCGGGGGTAGGAGTTGATTTGGATTGGCAGAGAAGCGATAAGAAACACTGGTTCATCACTCCTGATTGCGGACACGAACAGTTTATGGAATGGCCTGCGAGTGTAGATTTCGAGAAACGGTGTTTCGTTTGTAAGGAGTGCGGTAAGGAAATGGGCAAGAAAGAGAGGACTATCGGAGAATGGAAACCGACGGCAGAAGGAGAGTGGTCAGGGTACTGGGTGAACCTGATGATGTGTAACTGGGTCACAGCTGATGAGATGATTGTTAAGTGGGAAGACCCTGATACGACTAAGGAGTTCTTTTATAATATGATGCTGGGATTACCGTACGAGAGCAGTGACGGGAACATTTCAAGGAAAGACTTATTCGCTAACCTGACGGATAAGATGAACTCACAGGAAGGGATCGTAATAGGATGCGATTCGGGGTTGAAGAAACATTTTGTTGTGGGGAACCGTGAAGGGATTTTCTTTTACGGGAAGACAGAAGACTGGGAAGATATCGAGACTCTGTTACAGAGAGATAAGAAAGCTATTCTTGTGGTAGACGCTCTGCCTGATTTAACGGCCCCCAGGAAGCTTCGGGAGAAGTATAAGGGGAGGGTATACCTTTCGTTCTATAACGAGGATAAGAAGAGCTTCCAGCTCGTTAGATGGGGCAGCAAGAAAGAGAGAGGGATTGTTCATATAGATAGGAACCGTATGATTACTCATATAGTAGAAGAGTTCAAAGATAAGGTTATTCCCTTGCAAGGAACCAAAGAAGATTGGGAAGACTATGTTTGTCACTGGGAGAACGTGTACAGAGTGAAGAAGGAAGATAAGATGGGCCGACCTGTGTTCAGATGGGAGAAAAAGACTACTGAGGATCACTGGGTACATTCTACTGTTTATTGGAGAGCGGGGGTTTCGAGGTTCGGTGGAGAGATGGCTACTGTTACGGCTAGGGACGGTACTGATACACTCAAACAAGAGAAAAGCTTTGTTATAAGCCCTGGAGGACAGCTACCTTTACCTGATCCGAAGAGTGTTTTCATATTTGAGAAAGAGAATGATTGACTAGAGTGTCTATAACTGGTACTGCTTAAGTATCTACACTCTAGCCGCCAGCTACATGAGTCTATACTCCAGTTTTTACTCTAATTTAGAGGACGGTCCCAATAATATAACCGGAGAAGACGGTGTGATGGGACAATTAACCCCTGAATTAGAGCTTACCACCTCGGATGAGGAGCTTTTGAAGATGGCCAAGCAATGGAAATTGAATTACGCACCGTATGAGAAAGAAATCCGTACAGCCCAGGACGAGAATGTTGATTACTGGAGAGGAGTGCATTTTGAAGCAGAGTCATATAGTAGATACAACAAACCTATTCAAGAGAACAGGATTTTTGCTGATATAGAAACCTTTTTACCTATTGCCACCAGACAACGTCCTGAGCCTTTAGTGAGTGCTGAAGAGAACTCTGAAGAAGCGGATCAAGTAGCGAAGATGCTTCTGTTCCAGACCGATAGACAGAAACTCTCTTTAAAAGGTAAAAAAGCTACCAGATATTGGGCGTTGTATTTTATTGGCTGTGCGAAGATCGGATGGAGCGAGGTGGAGAACGATATTAAGACGACTATTTTAAAACCCACTAAACTGATCCTTGATCCTCACGCTACGGTTGATGAGGACGGGTACTCAGGATCGTATGTAGGAGAGAGAAGAGAAGCTACTGCTGCGGAGCTAGAGAAACAGTTTCCTGAGAAGAAGAAAGAAATTAAGGAGCGGGTAGGGAAGAAGAAAGGAACGAAGATGCGGTTCACTGAGTGGTGGACAAACGATTTCGTTTTCTGGACACTGGACGATAAGCTGGTTTTGGGGAAGTTGAGGAATCCTCATTGGAACTATAAGACCAAGAAACCACGGAGTATACTGGATGATGGAGACTTAACTGAGGATTTCCAATTAAAGAACCATTTCAAGATCCCGTCAATGCCCTACAGGTTCTTGACGGTGTTTAATATAGGAGACAGACCCCACGACTCAGCGAACCTGATCCAACAGAATATCCCTACACAGGATAGGTTAAATGAACGTCACCAACAGATTGATAAGAACGTCAGAGGGATGAACGCTGGAGGAATGGTATCAGGAGAAGCTTTCAGTCAAAGCGAAGCTCAGGAAGCCGCTGACGCTGTAGAGCGTGGTGATTGGGTACTGGTCCCACCAGGAGTACCTTTGAACGAAGCCTTTTCCAGGTATACAGGTGTGGCTTTACCACCAGACGTATTCAACAACGTCTTGGATATGCGAGGCCAGATGGATAACCTCTTTGGGATACACGGTACGACGAGAGGAGAGAGAAGCGGTCCTGAGACACTGGGAGGACGGATGCTTTTGAAGAACGCTGATGCGGACCGTATTACCTTCATTTCAGATTATTTAGAGCAGTTCTACGACGATATTTTCAATTACTGGGTACAAATGATGTACGTTTACTACAGTGATGAGCATATTGCCACGATCCTGGGAGAAGGCAAGAACCCAGAGAAGATCAAGATTTCACGAGCTATGTTAAACGATATTCCTTCACTCTTAGTAAGCGTACGAGAAGGGTCAATGATTCCCAAAGATCCCATGCTGAAGAGGAACGAAGCCGTACAGCTGTACCAGCTGGGAGCTTTGGATCCTATCACGTTACACGAACGTCTTGATTTTCCTAACCCGCACGAATCAGCTAAACGATTGTATTTATGGCAGAACGCTCCACAAATGCTTTTTCCTGATACGGAACTCCCACCGCCTGTAGAAGGACAACAAGGAGGAGCCGTAGGGAGCGAGAACCCTGCTGTAGCGATCAATAACGCATTAAGTCCTAACGGCGCACCACAAGCTTCGCCAGCTTAATAGTCTCTAAAGACTTTAAACCTAGAATATTCTTAATCCTATACCATGGGAGAACTCGTAACGGAAGCTGAGACTGCTGCAAGTGCAGAAGCCACAAAAGCCTTCCTTGACGCATTACCGGGCGAAACGCTCGAAGCTGACTCGTCACCAACTAATTCGGATCAGAGATCCGTAGAAGAGGAGAAAAGTCCTAATTCGAATCAAGAGATTCGTTCATCCGAGGATGTCGTCCCACAGGAGTCTGAAGAGACTACCGAAGAGGCGGAAAATACGGATGGTGAAGAAAGTTCTGAGGAGACTCCAAAAGAACCTGATTCCAAACCCCCTCCTTTTCACAAACATCCACGGTTCCGAAGACTTATTGAAGAGAATAAGAGTCTGAAGGCGGTGGTTGAGGAGAACAATAAATTACTCGCTGAGATGAAATCGAGTAAAAAAGGTTCTTCCTCAGATATTCCTGAATGGTTCTCTGCTTACGTAGGGGACAGTCCTGACGCTTGGGATAAGTTTAAAAGTTATTCGGACGAGCAACAGAAAACGTATACGGATCAGATCCAACAGGTCGTCCGTGACACCATCGCTAAGGAACGTGAGGGTCAAACCCAACACACCGAATCGATGCAGCTGTGGCTTGATGAACAACTCCAGGATTTACGTGATGAAGGATTGAGTTTCAAAGACCAAGATATCATCGATGTAATGAGAGAATTTAAACCCACTAACGACGCAGGAGACTTGGATTTCAGGAAAGGGCATGATCTCCTTAAACGTCTGAAGCTGACACAACAATCAGCACAGACCGAGAAGGACGAAGCCCGAAAGAGTGTAGCTGCTAAAACCACTTCCGGTTCAAGCGGTTCCTCACAAAAGTCAGGTGTGGATATGAAGATGATTAAAAATCTTTCGATGCACGACCTGGCGAATATGGACTGAATTTTATTTCGCTAATCTATTATCATGGCTTTATCTGCACGACTAACCACCGTTACAGACGACAGGCTGTTGCCAAAGGTTGTTGATACCGTTCTCGGTAGCAACGTCCTGACAGCTCGTGCTCTAACTGGTGCAAAAAAATGGACTGGAGGACAGTTAGTGGGATCTATTAAATACCAAGATGGACTCGATGGGAGTTCGTTTGACGGGTTTGATACTTTCTCTACTACAGCCTCCAACCGAAGAGTTAAAATGACCTTCCAGCCTCGATTCTATTACAAGTCAGTGGTTCTTCCACAGACTGAAATCGATATCAACGCTACTGAAGGAGGAGTTATTAACCTCGCTGCTACTGAACTCGCTATGGCAGCACAAGAAATGTCCGATGAGATCGGTACAATTCTTTACGCTGACGGTACTGGGAACTCTTCTAAAGACTTCTTAGGACTACAGGCTATTGTAGACGACGCAACTAACGCAGCCACTTTTGGCGGACTTGCACGTGCCACCTATACTACTCTGAATGCTGGATACACTTCTCAAGCTACGCTCACGCTCGCTTCAATGGCGACCATGTACAACACTTGTACAAGCGGAGTACACAAACCAACGATTATTCTTACCACTGAAGCTATATTTGCGCTCTATGAGCAGCTCTTACAGCCTATGGAAAGAATCAATCAGAAAGTTTCTCCTGTTAAGGGACAAGGAATGGCCGGTGAAGCTGGTTTCACTTCCTTGCTCTATAAGGGTGTACCAATGATCGCTGATGAGAAATGTACGTCCGGTGTGATGTACTTCGTCAATGAGAACTTCCTCGACTGGTACGCTATTCCTTCTGTAAAGAACAAAGCTATCCAGTACAATCCTTCTTCTATTGAAGGAAACAACTACGATAACAAGTTCGCTACAGTAAACGGTCTTGGATTCTCTTGGACAGGATGGAAAGTCCCAACCAACGGATACTCTGTTGTTGGACAAGTTATCCTCGGAGGAAACCTCGTTTCTTTCGACCCAGGAAAACACGGACAACTCCACAGTATTACAGGTGTTTAATATTATTTCTTAACTCAACTCATTATGTTGACAAAACTACATACCGAAGAGTTGGGGATAATACCTAAACGCTTCGTAAACTTCGAGCTTGAAGATTACGAGCCAGCCCTTAAACTGGGTGGTTCGCTGACCTTCTCGTCTTCTGCTGCTTCCTTTACCGATCTAACCTCTACTGGTGATACCACTATTGGTAACGCTATAGGGGACAGTCTCACTATTCTTGGTGTTGGTACTTGGACAACTGGAACAACTGAGACAACTCTTGATGTTGTGGGTACTGCCCTCACCACTGGTAAAGTCTTGGATGTTTCTGACCTGGCTGCTATCACAACTGGTACTGTCATTCATGTTGACGCTACAGGTGTTACTCAAACTTCTGGGAAGCTGATCCATTTGGATTCGGCTTCAACCGCTCTTACAAGCGCAGGACGACTTTTCCTTTCTGACCATACTGGAGCTGCTACAGTTTCAGGTGTACTCAATGAGTTCAAATCTGCTGCTGCTGACGAAACCAGTATCGTAACCGTAACCGCTACAGCTGCTCTGGCTCTTGGTACTTGTATCAACGTAGTCGCTGCTTCAATGACTACGGGTACAGCACTGAAGATAGACTCCGCTGACGCTTTGACTGACGGGATCCTCGTTGATCTCGAAAGCGGAGCAACTGCTATGACCTCTACTGGCCGTTTGCTTAAAGTAGATCATTCTGGTAACGCTTCTGTTTCAGGAGTAATTGCAGAGTTTTTAACTGCTGCTGCTGACGAGACTGTTCTTGCTAAATTCACTGCTTCTGCTGCGCTTGCTGCTGGAAAGGTGATTCAGGGGTCTGCTGCTGCTATGACTACTGGTATCTTTTTAGATGTTGCTGATCTGGACGCTTTGACCACTGGTCAGGCTATCAATATCCTGAGTGATAGTTCCGATACAGGAACCAGAGCTTTGGTGAAGATCGATAACACCAATACCGCTTCTACAGGAACAACGCCTCTTGAGATCAATAACGACGCTACGGCTGGATCTCATATCAAGCTCACGGGAACAGGTGTACAAGGTATTGATTTCACTGGTCTTGGAGCAACTGACTTCCTTTGGGACGCTACTGCTGCTTCTGGATGTACCGCTGCTCCTCAAACAAACGCTGCTATCGGGTTTCTCACTTTCAAGGTAGGAGGAACGCAACAGTGGCTTCCTTACTACAACGCCACTTAACATTCGTTTATTTTTTTATCTTTATATTATGATTGTCATAAATAAAGCCGCTCATAAGTTGGTTATCTACAATGTCTTTCTGGAGAATGGCAAAGAGAAGAGATTCCCTTTGGCCAAGCTCAAGGAAGCTTCGTCTTTGATGAAGAAAATTATGGATGACTCTAATGAGCAAAAGAATGACGAAGGTATCGTCACCGGCTACGGCTGGGACGACTCTGACTTAGAACTGGTACTCGATGAGGCTGCGTTTCTGAAAGAGCAATTAAACGCTATTCAGACCGCAGCCCCAAGCGAGTACGAACGTATTGAGAGTTTGAAAGAACTGCTCAGTTAATTTTTATTTCTTTATCTCGTTTATTATGGCTGCTTTACATGGACCCGTTCAGGTCTTCGATGCAGACACCACAACGGTAGATTCTACGTTACGTCACAAGCTTGGTGCAAGAGCCAGGACTGAGGACGGTAACGAGTATATCTATCTTCAGGGTGTTGCGTCGGTTGTCCTGGGAGATTGGGTTACTTACGATGAGGCACACCTTTGTACAAGGGTTTCTGCCAATGGTGTCGGGCCTCTGGCAATAGCGCAAGCCGCTGTTGTTGCCAGTCGTTACGGCTGGTTCCTGATCCATGGGTACACCGCTTCGGCTGGTGCTATCTCTGGTGGAGGCTGTGCTGCTGATGTTGCTGTTTACTTGACTGCTACTGCTGGTCTTGTTGACGACGTTGACGTTGCTGGTGACGCTATTATCGGGGCTTTGTCCCGTGTATCTGAATCTTCTGCGCTAATTGGCGTACAGGTTTCGTATCCGTTCGTACAGAACATAGCTCTTGACTAAGACTCAATGGTTTGGGGTCCATCAAAAAACCCCACCTTTTCTGGTGCATAAACCTTACGGGTAACTTCACCACTTACATTCTAATTTCATACTATGTCCAACTTAAAATCATCTTCAATTCATTTCACTAATCCTTTTGCGGATTACGTCGGTAAATTCAACGGGGAAGAATTCCTTCTCCCTGGAGGCCAGTCAACATACCTGACTTCTGATCTGGCATGTCATTTCGCTAAACATCTGGTCAACAGAGAACTCCACGGTAACGGTAAAGAAACCTCTGATCCTTCAAAGCACGAAGTCATCAAAAAGATTTCTCCAACGCTTTCGTGGAAGGAAGGGAAACACCTTGTCAAAGTCGATGCTGAAGCCAAAGTGGAAGTTTCTCCTGCCAGAGAAAAGCTCGACTTACTTGATGCGATAACTGATCCGTCTTCTGAGGTACAACAGCCTGTTGCACCACAAACTTCTTCTGAAACACCCACCGTTGAGGTGCAAGTAGAAGCAGTTCCGCAAATGGAAAAGACAAGGAACCAATTGAATGAGGAAGCTTTTAAGCTGGGTATCGGTAAAACCAAAGTTTTGCAATCCCCCAACAAAGCTGCTGTGATAGCACTTATTAACAGCGCAGGGGGGAAATAATCTAACCCCTTTCCTATGGCCACACCTGATAAGAGGGCACTGCCCTACACTTCTCCGTTCTTTGATTCAGACGGAGACAATACTGCACAAGCTCTGAGTGCTA
>Ga0255047_10000994_pt1 | contig 21705 bp, 27 predicted proteins | sample JV7_2_1_MG_FD_183640 | JGI IMG/M metagenome (GOLD analysis project Ga0255047, IMG submission 183640) | Seawater microbial communities from Jervis Inlet, British Columbia, Canada - JV7_2_1 | ecosystem: Environmental > Aquatic > Marine > Inlet | place: Canada: British Columbia | collected 2016-10-06 | reverse complement strand
CTTTCTTGGAAACCACAAGGGATACCCATAGATTTATTTCAAATAATTTCATCACAGAAATAATCATTAAGCTTATATAAAATTTTATGTATATCTTTTTTGTTAGAACTAAGTTTTTGTAAATTTAGAAATACATATTCCGCTTTATCTAAATAGGTTTTAACAAATTCTATAATTCAATTACCCCAGTCTTTATTTTTATCCGCCTCCAAAGTTTTATATTTTTTTGTCTTTTGTCTTTCATCTCCTTTATGAAATTTTTCTCTGTAAAAATCTCCTCCCTTTCCTAAGTTATAGGGTGGGCTTGTAAATACAATGTCCGCTTTTATTTCTATTTGATCTAAAACTTTTTTATCTAAACAATCACCGTGTATTAATTTTTTATTTTTCATTATTTCACCTCCTCTAATAAACTTTTTAATACCGCTTCCATTACTGGGATTACCATAGAGTTACCAGCTGTTAGATGAACCTTACTTTTTGGTAAGTCAATAATTTTATTTATGTACTTATCTTCTCAACCCATTAAACGGTATAACTCTCTAGGTGTAAGTGATCTTATTCTTATCTCATTTAAAAATTTAGTTAAAATCTTTTGTCTATGATTTGCGCCGGTCGCTGTGATAGTTCCTACTTGTTCGTGTCCCTCTCCAATTATAATATTCTCTTGGTTGAATGTTGAAAACAACCCCTTTATATTATTCTTCTCTTTTAGTAACTCCTCTATATCTATATAATTATTTTCGCTTTGTAATTTCTCTACAATCATCTGTTGAGAAGCTGTACCCGATTGTGTTCTTGTGGTGATTGTTTTAATAGTTTCTGTTTCATTGTGAGCTATTTTCTTTACTGGTTTCTCTTGTGATTTTCAAGCGTATATTTTTAATAGCTTCTCGTACGAATAATATAATTTATCATCTACTTTATAACCTAAGTAATGATCTAAGTAATTTTTTAAAACTGCCCCCTTTATAACTCTCTCCTCTGGTAGTATTATTTCTTGTGGTTGTTTTTTTAAACTAGCCATTATAAATACACGTTCTCTATTTTGTGGTATGTAGTGTTTAGCGTTTATTAATTGGGTATGTATCTTATAACCCATTTCTATTAATTGATTCTCTATCTCTTTAATAATTCATTTATGCTTTTGTTGTAAAATTCCTTTTACATTTTCAAGTATCACGTTGTCGGGCATAACCTCTTTTATTATTCTTAGAGTCTCAACAAATAAATCACCCCTACCTTTTTCATCATCAAAGCCTTGACTCTTTCCAGCGTTTGAAAACGGCTGACAGGGAAACCCCGCTACTACAAGATCAAATTTTTTAAATTCCCCTTTATAGTCTCTTACATCTCTAGGTATTATATCTGTATCTCATAATTTATTTTGTACCTCTATAACTCTTTTGTCGTAATCTATCGACTCATCCTCTACATTAAATTTTAAATTTAATAGCGCCCTACTACTTGCTTTTATTCCACTAAATAGTTCAAGGACTTTTATATTTTCATTGTTAGTCATTTCTTAAATTCCTTTCTAACACATATATTATAACATAGTACTACAAAAATAATACTGTCGTTTATATATGTGATTTGCCCCTAACAATTTTTTTAATCTATAAACCCTTTGGTGTGATACTTAAACTAATATACACATATGCCCTTTTTTTGGGACACGTTGGCGGGTAATTGAAAACTATTTTACAGTTGAAAAAACTTTTAGATTACTAGTACCCACGTCCCACCAATAGACTTATATATAGCTATCCAATTACGAATATACGCGAGACACTGGAACATCCAATATCATAAAAAACACCGGTTAGTCATTCACTATATATATAAATATATATAGTGTAGCACACAAATAGAGAATAGTCAAATAAGGAGTTGAAAAATGTAATGTGTGATTGTGAAAGGGGCGAAGCATAATGTAGTAATTGTTGGGGGAACAAAAACAGATACAAACAACCAATAAAATTAATATATAATATATTTGATGAATGAAACCAACAAATATAAACTAATAATATCTGCTAAGACAAAAGACAAGTTTAGGAGAACGGACATAACTAACGGCACACAAATTAAAGCAATATACTTACCTTTAACACTAGAGGAGATCGTACTTAATCTAATAGGTAATGGTGAGTTAGTAATGGTTGATAGTAAGGAAACTATTAATATAGATGATACATTAAGTTACTTTAAGATAGATAGATTACAAGATCTAATTAGGGGCGACACATCAACTAATGGAATCAAGCTATACGTAGAGTTCATTTTATGAACCATTAAATGAAAGAAAATTTCTAACTCTGTGTTATCACTTGCTCCTCAAAACACTAAACAATGAGCGGACAATATGCCCCAACTATTATTTGATAAAGAGGAAATATTAGACACAATTAAAAGATTAGATGAATGAAAAGGTGGGGGGAATAATGAGACCAGCACTAAATAAAGAAGCTAGAAATATATTAAATGATATACCTAAAAGATACAGACCGATTGTATTCTTAGCTCTAAGTGGTAAGTTTAAATATCTTATGATGGCTACCGGTAGAGGGGGAGGTAAGACTAATTTATTAGCTATGATTGTTAATATATGAATCTCATTATTTACTAACGCGGACATTGTGGTATTAAGAAAGTTTAAGAATCTAAACAGAGGATCAACTCTTAACGCAATAGAAAAATGACGTTATATAATGGCGGGTGATATGCCTACACTTTTAGACTTTAAGCTTAACAAAATAGATTTAACTTTGGAGCGTAAAATGGATAATGGAGATACTCAAACTATCCATTTCTTAGGTACGGATAAAGACGGAATAAATAAAATAAGAGGTATGGAAAAAGCGCACGGTTTTATATCTCTAGTGTGAGAAGATGAAGCGGAGGATTTACACGGAGTAATGAACGCGGAAGACTTAGATAAAGAGAGACAAGCAGAGAATGATAAGAACATTACATTACAGCGGAGATGAGGGGAATATAAAGATTTAGATAAACACGCTAAGACTTTATTCGCTTACACATTTAATAATAGAGTCCATTACAGCTTAAAGAATGAAGACTTTTATAAACCATATTTACCACAAGATTTAACAGAAAAGAATATTAACAAAATGTTAAAAGAGGGTATGAGAATGGCGGTAGTACCAGAATTTGAAAATGGAAACGGTGCTATAATAGTACAAGCGTCGCCACTAGTATTATTATTAGACGATCCTAAGTTTCACCCAGACATAGCAACTGTTAAAACTTTTGAAAGGATGAAGCTTCTTTCTTATGACGTATGATTAAGTGATTGCTTAGGGTTTATTATGCGTCCTATTGGAGCAGTATATAAAGATTATATGGATCTATTCTTAGATGAGTTACCTAAAAGTTGAGTACCTACAATCGTAAGTGTTGATAGTGGAATTAAAGATACGTCGGCTATGGTTATAAGAGCTAGAGGATATCATACAACAGAAGATTATAAGTTTAATAGTTTTAGTAATGTTGGGGGAGCAATAGATAGCTATACAATAAAAGGAACTAATTACACAACAGATATACAAAAGGGAAAACACATTTCAAGTGTTGCGAAAAAGTTTATAAATTATTTAATGTTTAATTACTTAGAACACGAGGGTAAAGATGAAGACGACTATTTACAAATATCGGGGTTTAAAAGTATATGATTAAATAAGAGAAAGTTAAGGATAGTAGGGGGACATAAAGACGAGTTCCTAATATTTGAGATGAAGAAATATATTGACTCTAACTACCCACAATATAAAAAATATATAAAATTCTATACTAGTAAAAAGCTTACTACTAAGTTTAAAAACACAACAAGAACAAATATAATAAAAGAGTTGATAACGTCCGGCTATGAGTTTATATCACACGATTTAACACCAGATATTAGATCATATATTGAGACGCTAACCTATGACTCAATAGGAAAACACGAGAGACTCCAAGACGTAGGGGAAGCTTACGAAATAGGTTTATTATTAGAAATAAAGGAAAGGCTTAAACATCAAAAGGACAGACTATTATACATAACTAGAGATACAATAACAGATTAGTAACTCGCTCATATATTCACTTGGTTTCATCTTGGAGTATATGGGCGGGTTTTTATGTTATAATAAAATTGTGTCTTAGCAGTAAGGCATCATTTCTAAATTCTAAGGAGCGCAAGCTTCTTTTTTTGTTGTTAATCTATGTGTTATAATAAGTTTAAGCTTATGCCTAGAGTAAAGCCCAAGTATCGTTTGTAGATATCGTAAATCTATTACATAGAGGGAGTTACTTAAAAGCAAAGATTCCCAAACCTCACTAACCAAGAGGTCGTCTCAGGTCTTCGGATTCTGGGAAATACTTAATTAGTTTATGGTTTTATTAATTAAGCGAAGGCTAACCATAGTTGGTCTAAAAAAGAAGATTAATCTCTTCTTTTTTTTTGTATAATTATTTTTTTATGTTATAATATATGTGGTTAGAGAGAAGAGAGGTATAAATAAACTATACCATAAGGCCCACGGGTCGAGCTGGGGATCTTGTTTCCGTATTTGCTAGGACGATAGAAACTAAAAAGTATCTCAAACTTTAACTAAATATTGGGGAGGTTTCTAGTGAGACCTCTTTTTTTTATGTTATAATAATTTTAAGTTGGTAATCGCAGAGAATTAAAAAACTCCCCCTAGCTATACGTAAAGGTTCAACGGCTATATTTCAATTCTTTTCTTTCTGGTATAGCAAATAACACGGGGGCGCAAGGCTACCAAGTTTATAAAAGACTTAACTTTTATAAGCAACACCTAATAAAAGGATACTCATATAAACGGCCAAAGGTTTTATATATCGCTAGTGTATCCATTAGACCGTCAAGGTCTTTTTTTATGTTAGTTAATTATGTTATAATATAAGTACTAAAAAGGAGGTGGAAATGAAAGAAAGAATAAACGATTTGACTAGAGAGATAAAAGAATTAAGAAATAAAAAAGAGTCCATAGATGAAGACATAAAATTTAAACAGAATGATTTAATGGATACTCTTAAAGAATTAGATCTTAGCGAATGAGTGGATAAAGAGGGAAATAAATTTTCAATAATTGCCCCTAAGCCAACAATAGCTTTTAATAGAAAAGCCTTTATGGAAAGATATAAAGAGAAGATAGAAAAATATAGTAATGAAATAGAGGATTGAGATATTAATAAAATGATATTCACAGAGGAAGCTAGAACAAGTTTTAAAGAGACAGAGAAAAGGCCATTTTTAAAAGTGAGCTATAAAAAGAAAGAGGGTTAAGAAATGACTACAAGTTTAAAAAAACGTTTAGAAAATGATAATTGTAAATGTGGAAAAAAAATAGAAGCTTCTATTTTTGTTCATAAAAAATGTAATGACTGTTTATGAGAGGAATGAAATGTGATAAAAAAAATACATAAAGAAAAGCAAAAAAAAGAGGAGGAGCAAATGGCGATAGATAAATTAAAATGTTATCACAATGATAAAAAGGTAGCACACGATAGATTATTTGATGAAGAAGATAACAACGCATATTATTTTTATATGGTTAAGTTAATATATAACTCGTTTATAATGGGACACATCCTAATAGACGGAAACAAAAGAATGTTTAAAAAAGAAATGGAAGAGCTAAATAAATTAGTAAGTGTAAGGAGTTTGGAATAATGGAATATACAGATAAAAAATATTGTTTAAACTGTTCTAAATTTAAAGAACATAAAAGCGGGATGATTTGCGTTGAATGTACGGTACTAGAGGATGAAGAATTAGCAAGGGCTAAGACTTTGGGTCTCCCTATTCTTCCACTCTCTTTACACGCTAGTATAAAGAAAATAGAGGAGGATAAAAAGAAAGAGGGTTAAGAAATGACGATAAATAGTATAGAAATAAAAAAAGAAATAGAAAAAACAAAAAAGCTAATTATAGAAATGAAACAAAGAATAAATATTTTAGATATTAAATGAAATGATAAAGTAAAAATTTATGGGGATGATTATTATAATGAAGATTACCATACCGAATTAATGAGTTTAGAAATGTTAGTAGAAAATAATCTAACGTATATTCATTATTTAAATAGATTAAATAAAGTAGATAAAATAGAAAAAGAAAACGAAGAATTAAAAAAAGAAAGGGCTAAAAATGGCTAATAAAGTATATAGGTTATTAAAACCTAATTCAAAAATTATAAAGAGTAAAGAAAAAACAGAAGAGGAAACAAAGGCAAAGTTTCATAAAATAGAAAATAATAGAAAAGACGCGGAGTACCTAGTTATAGAACACTATAACAAAGAAAACGTAAAGGCTATATTTTCGGATAATGAGCTAAAAGCTTATAGAATAGAGGCAGAGGCTCAAAAAGTAACTATTGAGGAGTACGTAGTTTATGTTAATTTAAATAAATTAGAATACACAAGCGACGAGGAAGAAATAGATGAAGAGCAACCAGTAGAGGAGGTGATATAATGGCTTTAAATAAATTTATAGGAATCGGTAGATTAGTAAAAGAACCCGAGACTAGAGAGGTAAGCGGTGGTAATAAGATCTTAAAAGGAACTATGGCTATCAACAACTCAAAAGATAATACAACTTTCGTTAATTTTACAGCTTGAAACAAGACAGCGGAATTAATACAACAGTATATTAAAAAAGGAGAACAATTTACAATCGAGGGATCTTTAAAAATAGATACTTACGATAAAAAAGTACAAGTAGGAGAAAGTGGCGGGGAAATAACAGTACCTACAAAAATAGCCTACATAAACGTAGATAGAGTAATATTTTTAAATAACAAAGGAGATAATGAATAATGGGGTCTCCTAAAATGGAGTCTTTAATAGAAGAGTTAGAGACAGAATTTAAACAGCTTATGGTTGAGGAACAATCACAAGCTCAAATGTTAAAACACACAATAGAAAAAAAGGAAATGGTTAAAGCTGAGGTATTGGCTTTAAGGAAAATAAACAATGGAAAATAAAAAACCAACAACAAAAAAACCAGAAGAGAAAAAACCAAAGGCAAAAAATAAGATAACATCATATAAAGAAGCTGTCGCTTTTGTAAGTAGTAAATCACTTAAAGAAGATACACAAGGTTTCGGTTATAGATATCTAAGCCTAGAGAAGATTAGGGATAATTTATCTAAATGAGGGATTGAGTACGTGGTACAAATTAGGGGATTATCACTAACTAAATTAGACTCTACTAATGAGTTAAGAGAAGACGTAATATTAAACTCTAAAACAATAATAAATAAAATAACTAAGGTAAAGACTAAAACCGGAACAAGTGATAGAGATATAATGTTTTACACTGCTAAAATATACGTGGAAGCTTACGGGGAAAAGTTAGAGTATGAAATAGATGTACCTTTATTATTTGGAGATATTAAAGAGATATTAAAAGCAAAGAAATATTTAAGACGTTTCGCTCTAATTAATTTCTTTAATATTGACGCGGGAGACGAAGACGTAGAGCAAGAAGAAGAGGAAAGCAAGCCCACAAGTTCATCAAGTATCACATCGACAGCAACAAAAAATAAATTAATAGTTAAATCACCAGCAAAAGCAAATAAAAGCCAAGTAGAAAAATTGTCGAATAAAGAGCTAGAGGAGTTTCTAGATGATTTCAACTAAAAACGGGATTGTTATAGATTGAGATAACAAGAGGATCAAGCTAGACGAGAAGACACATAATTATTATTTAGACGATCACCTTATAGAGGGGGAATCAACAACGGAAATAATGGGAGCTTTTAGTGATTTTAGTTTTGATATGAAATGAGACATACAGAAAAATATTTTACGTGCTATTGGTGGCGAGGTAAAAAGGTTAGTATGAGGTGTAGAGGTTGTAGAAAAACATTGTAATCGTTATATGGAGAAAAGGCAACAGATCGGTACTTTCTTACATAATCAAATAGAGGTTAAGAAATTAGCAAAAGCAGAGGAAAAAATAAAAACTATCTTAAAGCTTAATGGTTTTAAAGAGGGGGAATATAGGGAATATAGAGAATTGAAATTTTATAATCAACCTTATAATATAGCTTCTACTGTTGATTATTTAGCTATTGACGACAAGAAAAGAAAAATAATATTAATAGATTATAAAGTAACTAAGCAAGACAAGAGGCAATACTTAACAGCTCAATTAAATATTTATCACCTATTACTTGATGGAAATTGAGGTACAGATGTAAATAATATGATACCTTATGATTTCGAATTACACGGGTTAATAATAAACGATAAGACTAAAAAAATAGAAATAGTTAATTTAGAAAATAATCTAACTCTAGCTTATCACTTATTAAAAGCTCATAAAGAATTAAAAGAATGAAACGATTTTAAAGATAATGATAATAAGAGCAATACATAAAACCCACTGGGAACAAAGGCCTAAATATGATTATGTAGCCCTAAGTTTCGATATGGGTAAAAGTAGTGGGATGAGTATATTATTTGTTAAGGACGACGTAATAGTAGATGTGGAACTGTACCATATTACATTTTCCAAAGATGATACATATTTATATTTTCACAAAGGACTAAAACCAATAATAGAGGAGTTAGGGGCAATGGTAGATTATATGATTTATGAATTTTCAATTTTTGATAAAAAGAAATTAACAAAAGTAGGTAAAGGGTTAAAGAACCCTTGAATGGTACAAATGAAAACTATAAAATCAATAGCCAAGCGTGAGGGATACGTTGAAGATTTCGCAAGATTAAATAAAGTTACTTGTTTAGAATCATCACCTTTAAATATTATGAGTCTATTAAAGAGAAATACAACGGCTATGATGGAACACAGATTTATAGATAGAGATCAAAAAAAGAAATTTAGTATTGAGCTACTAAGTAATTATTATGAGGGTTTCGATGATGTGTTTAGAAGCAACGCGTCAAAAAGTGGTTTCGTAAATTTTGCGGACGATATAGCGGACAGCTTCTCCAATGGATGAAGCGCGCTAGAGAAAGAGAAAGGGGTAATACTAGACTGTGAAAAATTCGGGTAAAAATGAAATTAGAAAATTCCATATCATAGAGCAAGAAGAGATGGAAAGAGAGAGTAAATTTTTTAAAGAAATTAATACACTAGACGCGGAAGATTTCTTTTCTAGTGCTAATAACTTTTTAGGGCTATCAAAGAATAAGATAGACCCACAAGTTAAGTTATTAATGGAGTGAGGGATACATAATCCACACTGGGACTTATTAGTAGATAATGATAAAAACACGGGATCTAAAACATTACATTTTTTTAGTGAAGAGAAAAATAGAGTTGTATTTTTTACTTTCGATAATTTAGCGCAAGAGTTAGCAGAATTCTTTTATACCCCTAAGTTCTTAAAGCAGTTATACGGTGGTATAAACCATTACGCTATAACAAAAGCTAGAGATGAGGAAATGGATAAAAAATTAAAGCTATTAGATAGTGCTATAAGCTTTAATGGAAATCATACTATTTATTACGATGACGAGTCTAACAAGCTAGAGCTTACGACAGACAAAGTACCATATAATATATTATTAGATTATGATTTAGATATTAAAAAACATAAAAAGCTAAACCCAAACTTAGATAAATATTTTTTAAGTTTAACGGGGGAGGACGAGGAGCTAAAAGAATATTTACTTAACGCCCTATCAACTATATTTTTACCAAATAAAATTATAGAAAAAGTGTTTTGGGTGTTTGGTGAGGGAGGAATAGGTAAGTCCGAGTTAATGAAATATATAACTCACTTAATAGGAGACGAGCATACATCGGCAGTACCAATAAAGGACTTTTTAGATGGGAACGACAAAGTATATACACGTCGCCCTCTAGCAACAAGTATATTAAATATTGATGATGATTTTTCTAAACACACAATTAAAAATACTGGTTGAATGAAATCTTATATATCGGGGAAGCTTAAAGTTAATATTGAGATAAAACATAAAGAGCCAATAGCTTTTATAGGAAAGGCCAAGATCTTTATACTTACTAACGAGATACCTAACTTTAAAAACTTAGATAGTGGAGACAGACGGCGTAATGTTATTATTCCTCTGTTTAGGGAGGATTATAATTTTGATTATAGTATTTTAAATGATCCTATGATAAAAGAGAACTTGATAAGTAACTTAACTATTAGAGCTTTAAAGATGTCTAGGGGAAAAGTAAGCTTAGATAATAAGCCACAGAAAATAATTGAAATAGAATCATTCATAACAGATATTAAAGAGGACATAATAAATTTAATAAAAGGACACAATTATTACAACCTAACGGGCAAAGATGGATCTTTAAAAATATTATATTTTAGTGAGGGTAAAATGTATTTATCTACTACTAGATTGTTAGATGAGTTGAAAACTTATTATAGCGAAATAGGTAAAAACTCTAACGACTTAAATGTTAAGGATGTAATAAGTTCATCGAAAAAAAATTTATGAATACTTGGGAATGTTAAAAAGATTAGAGTCGGTGATAGGCATCAAATAAGAGGTTGAGAAATTACGAGGCAATTTCTTAAAGACACAGAGGTTAAAGGTGGAATTGAAAAATGGGACGAGATAGAAGAAGAAAGGAAATTTAATAATGAAAGATAGAGATAAATATATTATGTCTTTATTAAACAAAGACATAAAAGATTTAACACCTAAGGAACAATTGGAATTAAATAATCATTATTATTATATGTGTGGAGGTGAATAATGAGAGATACAGATAAAGCTAGAGAGTTCGAGCAAGAGAAATACCAGATAGCCCTTAATAGGCTTAAAAGAGCGAGTGGTAATTTAACAAAGGTTTCTTTTGAATATATGAAAGCTAAGGAAGAATTTAAAGAAGCTAAAAAACAAGTAAGAAAGATTGAGAGGGGGGAATAATGAAACAAAAATATAAATCGCAAGATGAATATTATACAAGAAGAGAACAAGTAGAGGCTTTGTTAATATATTTAAAACCGAATAGTGTTATATGATGTCCGGCAGATATAGATCTTATTAGTAATTTTGCTAAGGTGTTTAGAGAGGCGGGGCATAAAGTTATATGTACTCATATTTGAGAGGAACAAGATTTTTTAACTTATGAACCAGACTTTGAATTTGATTACATAATTACTAACCCGCCGTATAGCATAAGGAAGCAATGACTAGAAAAAACTATATCTTATAATAAGCCATACGCTCTACTTATGCCTATAATTTCTATAATGTTAAAAGACTTTAAAAGAATATTGATGACGGAGGATATAGAGCTATTAATGTTTTTAAGGAGAGTAAGATATATAACAACAGAACAAAAGAATCAACCAACAGAAACGGGTTACTTTTGTAAAGGTATCATAGGTAATAATATAGTGGTGGTTGATAATGAAAGCTAAATTAATACACGGTGATTGTTTAGATCACCTAGAGGAAATAATTACAGAATATAAACCGGATATAGTAATAACAGATCTACCTTATGGTTTAACGCAAAATAAAAATGATACACCAATAAATTTAAAAAGAATGTGGGAGCTTCTAAAAGGCATACCTTTTATTACAACAAGCCAACAACCTTTTACAACAGACTTAATTAATAGTAATAGAAAAGGTTTTAAGTATATGTGATATTGGGATAAGGTGAATAAGACAAATCATTTAAACGCAAAGAAGCAACCATTAAGACACATAGAGGAGATAATAGTTTTTAATGTTAAAAATTATTACCCTCAATATACAAAAGGAAAAATGATAACTCACGGGAGAGGACACGGGACACAGAACAGAAACTACGGAAAAATTACAGAGTATGTACCAAAGACTAGCGATTTAAGATTTCCAAAGCAACTACTAACATTTAAGAAGCCTTTCGCTAAGCTACACGCCACACAGAAGCCGGTAGAGTTAATGGAATATATAATTAAGACCTACACAAAAGAGGGCGACGTAGTGTTAGATTTAACAATGGGAAGCGGTACGACTGGTGTAGCTTGTATTAATCTAAATAGAAACTTTGTAGGAGTAGAGAAAGATAAAGATACTTACGAGGTAGCTAGAGAAAGAATAAAGGAGGTGGATAATGGGAAAAAATGATAACGAAGAGCCGGAGGTAGTAAAGTACGGGCAATATTCAATTTACGCAACAAAAGAGCAGATGGAAGCTTTCGATGAAGCAGTTAAAAAATTAGATATACCTACAACTAAATCAAAAATAATCAATATGTTAATAGATCAATGAGTAGAAGAGCAAAATAAAAAAGAGGGCTAACCTCTTTTTTTATGTTCCACGTGGAACATTACCTAATTTTTACTTTGAACGATTTCTTAGTTTTTTTACTAACTCCGTTTAACATATCTAACTTTTTTTTAGATATTCCATAATCTACGAACTCTTCAACCTCCATTGTATAACTTTCTTTAACTTGTAATAAAGTTTCTAATAAAAGACTTTCCCCGTTTTTGTTAGTTCAATTAACATAATCAACAACGCTTTCGTCGGTTTCGTATGGATGATAAGTATTTTTACCTACATTTCGATCTACGTCATCACTAATAAAAGCGGTTCATATTTTTACTTTAATTAATTTTTTTCTACTAATTAAAACTTGTTCTTCTAAAAATTGAAACTCGCTCCCGTTTTTTTTCTCTATTGTGTAATTAGTTATTTTAATTTTTTCTTTAATTTTTTCTTTGATGGTTTCACCTCCTTTATATATTTCGCTCCGACCGTTGTTAATTTATATTCTCACTTTTGTTTATTGTCGTTTGAAGTATAAACAATTCCAACACGAGCAATTTTTTGGTCATTTCCGCTTCCGTCTTCTATTCTAAAAATTTCTAATCCTCCACTATTTTTTCTTAAAGAAATGAAAATTCAATTATTATCATTTAACATAATCATTGTATTTCCACCATTAACCGGAACAACTCCATAATTTGCTCTTGCGTCCGCTATTGCGTATAAATGAATTATATTGTGGTCGGGAAAAGTTCCTACATTACCGACAAAATCTCACGAACCTTTAATTGGTGTTTTATCATAAACAAACTCTTGTGATAAAATTCTATGTCCGTCAAAAGTTATTTTAAATGTATCACTTGTACGAGTTCATACGTTATTAAACTTATCTGTGTAACTCGCCCCTTGATCTGTTTCATATTCTTTTAATTCGTTTAGTCTGTAAGGGTTTGTAATTGTTAAAATAGTATCTGCGCCTACTACATCAACGGATCAATTAGCCCTTAGTAAGGTAAAGTCGAAATCATCACCATTTGAGCTAATTTCTAATGTTAAAATCTTAGTACCCGAAACGTCCTCTATTGTTATTAAATCATTAAAGAAAGGTATTGTTATTTCGTCATCGTCTGGGTTTGGAATATTAATACTATAAGTCGTTTCAAAAGTCGAACCTCCGCCGAAAGAAAGAATTTTATAATGAATATTAAGACTTGCGTTAGGAGTTGCTCCCGTTATATTAAAAGTTAAAGAACCTTGGTTTCTTATATCTTTCCCGTGTAAAGCGTTGTCTATTAAATAAGAAAACGAACCATCTCATCCGCCTAACGGGTCGATAACTGAACCCCCGCCACTTGTATTAAATCTTAATTCTTCCCTTACTCCATCAACTAGAGAAATCGTATTACTTGGTACAACTTGTTTAATATTTAGAATAGTAGAATTATTAATTTTTATATCGTCGATTTGACTTTGTAAAAGTTCGTCAATATTACGTAATGAAAAATGAAACTCTCTGTTTGCTATATTTATTTGTTGTTGTGATACGAACTCACTAGGTGATTGTGTATCTATGTTAGGTCATTCTAAATTTGGGTCATCCTCTGGATTAACAAATATACCACTTGTAAATCCTGTTTCACCCTCTGATTCTATTATTGCTTTTCTTACCTCGCCCATTCACAGAGTCATAGATTGAGGCTCTCCATCGTTTCATTCCGTAGATAAAGCTTCTATGTTATCACTTGTTAAATCCTCGAACTCTACAAATTTTAAATAAGAAATATTTAATAGTTGGTTAGGGTCGTTGTTTTGTACGGACTTATAGAAGCTACAAGAACGTAGATAAAATTTAACTATTGAGGGTAAAACCTCATAAGCTCTATTAGGATCGTATGCTGAAATTGTCCCACTAGTTGATCCTCCGCTAAACTCTACATCTACCTTTATAGTTTGCTCTAGGAAAGATAATCAACTATTAGCGTCTAATACCATAGCCATTAACATTTTTTGTATAAGTGCGTAGTCGTGGGCTTGTGCTGTTGAACTTACCGCTAAGTCCCCAGCGTTAAAAATTAACTCCTCGTTTGCGTTAAATTGATCCGTTAAATAAAATAGCCTACGTTGAAATACAAGATTTAAAATTATAGCCGAGTCTTGGTATAACGCGGTAAATTTTTCTGTATCTGGTATTTCTATTCTGTCCCCGTTTGAATTATTATATACAAGTAAATCATTATCATTTACTATTTGCTCGTACTTGAAAGCTATCGCCATTATTTACCTCTTCTACCTAATATTTTACCATATTTCGATTTCTTAGATTTCTTTACATTCTTTTTAATAGACTTTTCGTTAAGACCTACATCTGTTATTATCTTAGATTCATCTTGTTTATTTTTAAAGTGTTCGCCTTTTCTTTTCTTTTTAAGGGAAATATAATTTAATGTTAATAGGGTTTTAGTAGGGTCAAAAATTCTTTGAATGTTTATATTTTTTATAGGTGGTATTCTAGCTTCCTCGTCATCTCCATTTATTCCTACTGCTTGATCTAAGTTAGAGTCTAAGTACCTAATATCAAAAGTTCCATTGGCGCAACTAATAGTTAATTGATTTATTACGTTAGAGTCCGACCCCGATAATATTTCTATGTAAATAGATTTTCCAATCTTTGACTCTTGGCTCTCTGCCTTATTGTAAAGCATACCACCCGCAAAAGTTGGCTCTGGGTTTGGTAATCTCATATTCTTAACTTGTCCCCCGATACCCGCTCTATATATAGGAAATGACGCGTAATAGACAAATTTAGGGGTGTTATACAGCTCTTTAAACCTTTCACCTTTAAGTAGTACAAATTTATCACCCTCGCCCGTGTAGGCCTTTATATCGCTAACGAAATCGTCTGTTATTGTAGATGGGTAATCTTTATTAAGAGCTAAACCACCAAGTACTAACTCACCTTTAATAAATTTATTTACAAATTCTAATCTTTGCTCTCTAGTAACTCCCCTAGTATTAACATTCTCTCTTGGACGTGAAACGAAAGGCTCAACTCCATTAATGATTACTGGGATGTTAAAAGCAAATAGGAAAATATCAAAAAAGAATAATTTATTACTGTTTTCTCACAATTTCGTATTTCTCTTTTGAATATCTAATACTCCCGTTTCACTTGATATACCCGCGCTATTATCGAATTGAGTATATGGCTCTGGTAATCTAAACCTAGATATTAAATCGTCTCATTCCTCGCTCATCTCATTACTACCTAAAAATGTAGATGTTTGTTTTCATACATTATAATCACTAGCTAAATCGAAATTTTCTGTACTAGAGATACCTACACGCTCTATTGTAGTTCTGTGTTGTCCTATATTATTTAATGAGTTAGATTTATTAAACGCAAGGTAGAACTCTTCCATAAATAAAAGCTCTTGCCCTATTGTTGAGTGGTGATCTACTATGATACCGTTTATTTTATCCATTCATAAATCTAATATTTGATAGTCTAACGCTCCGTCGTCTTTTTCATCTCCAAAAGAAGCTATACCACCTTTTACTTGTGCGCCTCCTCCTACTTGTATTTTAAACATATTAGGTGTTAAAGTTAGCCCTTTTGTCTTAGGTGTAAATTCTATATATTTAGCGTTTATTGGTTGTATGGGTTCAATGAAAAATAATATTTGGTAAAACTCTCCCGCTAAGTTAGTAGCTAGGTTAGAGTCTATACGAGAAAATATATATTGTGTTTCATATATTGAGCCGTCCGATTTTGGTAATCCAGCACGTGAATAAACTAAATAAACCTCACCACCTTTTATTTGTCCCGTTGATTCATCTATTTTTGGCTCTCTACGTGTAGCTAAAAATATTTGGTCTTGGTTGGGGGCTTCTGTATATGAATAAGTAACTATGTAGTCCTTGAATAAGAACTTTTGGAAATATTGATTACTTTCAAATTCTAACGTTGGAGTCCTAAACTCTGGCTTACACTTTAAGATTCCCGCCTCATTAGTAAAAGGATCTATGAACTTTTTACTCTCTAGTAATTGTTGCGCTATTATACCATTTTGTGAATTATAAATTTTACTTACAAATTGAGACTCTGTAATGTAATTTTCATCATCTGGTGAGGTTCAATCCCTATCGTCTATTTCGGGCGGTACTAAAAATTGCCCCTTAGACAATTCCCATATTTTCCACTCCTCACTATAAGCTCCTAAGTTATCTTTTATATTTACCTTAGTAGATAGATCAAATTCTTTATTGGTTTTCCTAGTATCAAATTTAGCCATTAGATGACTCACCTTTATATTCTTTTAGGTCTATTATTTGATTAGTAAATTCGTACTCTTTCCTCTTTTGCTCTAATTCCTCGTCTTTGATATCGAAAGGTTTATTAGTAGTGATTGCTTTAAATCCGGCTTCTGTTAGTGCGTCGGGCATAATAATTTTAAACACTTTATCTAACGCTTGGTTTAGATTTGTTGTTATATCACTCTTTACTAGTTGCTCCTTGAACTTTAAAATCTTTATCTCATATTCGCTTTTTTGATTTGCGTTTTCAAAGGTTGGGAATTGTAGCCCAATATTATTTAAAGCCATTTTAATTACTTTATCAAATATAGAGAACACTTTTATTAAATTATCTTGTTGTGGTTCAAAAATAGAAAATGGTTGTTCTGTTCCCTCTAGTGCGTTATCACTATCTTTAACCTCTACTATTCAATCGTCGAATATAGCTTTTGTAGATTGACCGTCGTCGTATTTCTCTAATAATTCACTAATAGGGAATATGTGAAAGTTATAGCTATCTAAATAGATATTTAATTTTCTGTAAGCTTTATCTAACATCTCTAAATCTTTACCTAAATTTCAAAATATATCTGTTGCTTTATTATCTTTATCTAAAATAAGATTAAAATTAACATAAGGTACTTTTTTTATTGGGCGTCATTCTGTGCCTCTTTTCCTTGAATTTTTAACATCTTTCTTTAATTTTATTGTGTTTTCTTCCGAAAATGATGTTATAGCTCCTTGGTAGATTTGTGTTTTTAAAGCTTGTTTCTCATACACGTAAAGCTCGGTTGCTATTGATGAATATGTACCAGCTAACAGTGGAAATTGAAATAAACTTTCATATAATACACCGGTAGATTCATCTACACTATCTATAAATTTAGTTAGGTTATAGATTTTAGGTTGTGTAAGTATTGACCCCGAAACTCTTATATATTGCTCTCCATCTCTTAAAGACTTAAATACTCCGTGTTTTAGATTCCTTAGAAACCTACCCTTGAATGTATCTTTTAACATTTTAGTTAATAGTTCATTTTCATTACCACTACTATTAACAACAGCCACTTTTAAGTTATCTTTATTAAAAATTAGCTTAGTTATATATTCGGCAACCTCATTTTTGAATTGCTCTTTATATGACCCTATTTTGTAGTTAATAACAGTTTCTGTACCCGATCTATTATCTGCGTCGCCTTTTTCGACGTCTTCTACTACGCTTCTTACTGGATCATCCGGTAATTTCTCGCTATTAGTTGCGTGTCTTTGTATTTTTGATAATTTACTACTCATAACAAAATTATAACAAAACTATTTAAATTTTCTTATCTTACTTACCATTTTTTTACCAGTTCTTACTGCTACGGTTAGTCTAGGGGCGACTGCTTTTTGTAGAGGTTTTAGTCCTATGTCTCCAACATTTATTTTCATCTCCGAAATTATCTTATTCTTTAATCCTCTAGTAAAATTTTCTGTTCCCCCCCTTTGTTCTAGTAATCTACCAAGTTTATTAACTTTTTCTTTCATTATCACATCTACTTTATAAAGTTGCTTTATTTGTTTAGTGCCTTTTAGGGCGGATTGATATTTTTTGAATGTATCGGAGTAGAAGCTTCTTAGATCCTCCCCTTTTGTTAGTTCGCTTGATATTTCCCTATCGAAACCAGTAATCATATTTTGAAATCCTAAATCTTGGAAATCGGGGTTATTTTGTATTATCTGTTTTAATTCTTTATATAAACAAGTCTTTCAATTATCTATATTTGCTAAATATGTAGCTCCGGGGGATTTTGCGAAAGCTAGGGTTTTCATAAAGCCTATATTTTGCTCGAATATAACTACTGGCTCTTTTTTAGATGTTTGCTCTGGTATAAAAGTAACTACGTTTATAGTTCTATACATAGACGAAAATCTACCACTATTTAATACACGTCTTAATCATTTACTATTAGCACGACGACTTTGTACCTCTACTTGATCGGGGTAGTTGTTTTTTCCTCTGTCTCCCTTAGGAACTATTAAAGTTTTTAGGTATCTCTCTAGTTCTTGCCCTTGTAAAGTCATATATAAATTATATAAAAAAAAAGAGGTTTCCCTCTTTAATTTAGACTCTATCACCGATTACTTGATCGTTAATTTCATTTAAGAAACTAATTTTCAAGTTATAATAATCTGCTTTAAACTGAGCTTTATAATCTAAAAATTCTTTAAATTTAGAATAAGATATTTTTTCTTTAATCGTTAGTCTAACAAGTAAAGCGTTCTTATCTCTTTTTTCTCTAGCTAAATTATAAGCCTCGTGCGTATCCGCTTTTATCTCCGCCCTTAAATTCTTTTTCTCCGTTTTAAGTTGCTTATGTCTCTTATGGATGTCGCTTCCTAAGTTCTCTAATTTTTTGTCCCTTAGAGCTATAACTTTTCTTTGTGTTTTTCTTTTAGTAGCCATTATTTATTACCTCCCCCTTGATTTTCTGTTGGTGGTTTTTTAACAACCGGATCAACTTTTTTAACCACTTGTTGAGTTTGAGCTGGTGGTTGAGTTACCACTACCGGAGCTTTAACTACCGGAGCTTTAACTACCGGAGCTTTAACTACTGGCTTAATAATATTTATATTATCTTTTAATAATTGTAATATGCTTTTGTCGTCAATCTCTTTCTGCGCTTTAACTCCCGCTTGTTCCCTCACACCTACTATTGATTTCATACCATTTTTATAAATTGATGAATTGTTTAATTGGTCTAATTTTCAAAGTGATTTTTTCTTAGTGCTTAGTGGTGGCGGATTCAATGATACCCTCTCTACTGAAATAGTGTAGTGAGTAGATAGATCCCCAGCTATTGACCTAGAATGTACGCTTTCTACACCCTCGATATATTGAGAAACAACCTCATCCTCTATAACTCCGTTAGCGTTTAAAGTTCCTTTACTTACAACTTTCGGTGTAGATTCTGTTAATAATAAATATTTAGGTAAATACATTATAAACTCTACTCTATCGTCGTTTTCGTAAAGCGTCTGAGTCGGTCCGGCGTTAGTTGGAACAATTAACGATTGACTATCTTTTAAGAAATTAGATTTTCAAAATTTAACTCCTCTTACCTCAAAGTCATAACCATTTACTGATGTTAAATCTTTATAGGCTAAGTCCGACCCCGTAGAAATAGATATTAAATATTCCTTTCAAGCTTCTTGTACTAATGGAGAAACTCCACCTAATATCTCGCTCGCACGTCATCCGTCTATTTTTTCATCCGTCATTATTTCCTCTAGCAATGTTAAAGTTGTTTTAAATAAAGCATCAACCTCTGCCCCTAAATTTATTAACTCCACTTTTCTACCCGCTCCGGTAATAGTATCATCAAATGGTAATGTAGCTAATAGATTAGAACTTGTAATAATTCTTTGTAGAGCGATTGCGTTTCTTCTAACTCTTCTACTCCTAGTATGATTTTTTAAATCCTCCGCTTTTAGTTCGAAAGCAATAGATTTTTTCCTATTATCTTTTAAATCTATTAAAGATTTTGATGTAGAGAACTCTAAATCGTTTATAATAGTTCAAACTCTCATTTCTGTATCTATTCTAGTTTTTAGAGCAGTACCTCCATCTACATCTTCCGCAGTTGTTAAACCTCCGCCTTGTGTAAATCCGGTTAGTTTATCATTTTGTCTTATTAATTTATCACCGTGTCCTAAATTTCTTTTTTCGAATGTTGTAGTTATATCAAAATCGTGTTCCGTTTGTTCGAATTTTTCAAGTACAACCTCATAATGAGGGACTAACTGGCCCGCGTCATCTTTTTTAAAGAAAGTAGATCCTAGTTCTGTCTCTACTCTTTCCCTTTGTTTTCCGTCCGGTGTAATTATATAAGCTTCCCCTTTGTTCTCGTTGAACTTAATTTTATTACCCTTACCTAATTCATCGTTAAATTTAGTAGATAGCTTTTGTGTATGTGCTATCCCCTCTTTTAAATCTGCTGAATTTTTAATATCTTCTATTTTTATAGCCATTTTATTTTTTTCCTTATGCTTGTCCCATTCTTAGATCTGAAATGTTATCATCTAAATTTTTAGTAATTTCATTTTCTCTATTTGGTGGGGTTTCTTTAATTTCTCCACTTGGTGGTGGTGTTTGTTCTTTGTTAGCTATCACCAATTTAACTACCTCTGTTAAATCCGCTACTTGTTTTTTTATCTCCGCTAACTCTAGATTATCCTCTGGTTTTTGTTCCACTGTTTGAGGTGGTGCTGTATTATTTGCTGGCGGTTGATTATTTTCAACTGCTGGCTTGGTTTCATTATTTGGTGTTTCCGCCATTTTGTTTTTTCCTTTAAATTTAAATTTTGGTTTCATAGAATGATTATACATAAAAAAAAGAGAAATTATTTTAATTCCTCTAATCTTTCTTTCTTTATATGATTCTTTCTTCTCGTTCAGCTTCTTCATTATATTCTTTTACAAATTGTTTCCCCTCTTCAATATCTTTAATTATTATAAAATCCATTGATTGAGTAAGTAGTTGGTGATTAAATATTATTTGATTACTATTTGTTGCCGGATTTCATTCCAACCTTATATTGTATTCTTTTTTTCTAATTTCTATTTCATTTCTTATACCTTTATATAAATCGAACATAGTACAATATTCTTTTGGTATTTCTATTTTTTCTCATTTTATTATTTTCGCCATTATTTCACCTCCTCTAATCTTTTTCTAGCTATCTCTAAATAATCTTTTTCTATTTCAATACCTATAAATTTTTTTCCATATTTCATACAACTTACACCGGTAGTACCTAACCCCATCATAGGATCTATTACCACACCATCATCTTTTACAAAGTTATCTATTATGTAATCGGAAAAATCTTGTCCCATTACAGCTTTGTGTAATTTAGCATATTCACTTTTTCTATTCCCACCAATCGAAACACAAGAGTTTTTATTTCCTTTTCAATATTTAGTACCAATCTTACGAGTTGGTTTTTTAGAAAATATATATATTGTTTCGTGTGTTGAGGTCATTATTCTATCTTGGAAACCACAAGGGATACCCATAGATTTATTTCAAATAATTTCATCACAGAAATAATCATTAAGCTTATATAAAATTTTATGTATATCTTTTTTGTTAGAACTAAGTTTTTGTAAATTTAGA
>Ga0255047_10000992_pt1 | contig 21711 bp, 39 predicted proteins | sample JV7_2_1_MG_FD_183640 | JGI IMG/M metagenome (GOLD analysis project Ga0255047, IMG submission 183640) | Seawater microbial communities from Jervis Inlet, British Columbia, Canada - JV7_2_1 | ecosystem: Environmental > Aquatic > Marine > Inlet | place: Canada: British Columbia | collected 2016-10-06 | reverse complement strand
AGCATGACGAAAGGGATCTTCTTGATGTCGAGTCGCACGGCTTCAGGGTTCTCGATGTCGAGGTCGCCGTTCTCGTCAAAGAACTGACACCAAACAAAGCCATCGTCTTCGTTAATCCAATAGTGCCGGAAGCGCGTGGACACGTCATTCAGGGGCAACCCGGTGTTGGGATCGAGCTTGTGCGGATGGTCCCGCAGCACGACAGACTTGAACTCTCGATCGTTGGAGGTCTCGTCTCGGCACCACGAGCGGATGTCTTCGGCCCAGTAGGTGTAGAGGTAGGGGTGACGGCTGCCCTTCTCTTTGAGGGTGACGCCCATGTCCCGTGGGGCATCGACGTAAATGCCGACGCGAGCCATTGAGAGAAGCTCGTGCAGGACCTTACGCCCGATGAACGAGGTCATCGTTGAGCCGAAGAGGTCGACACCTCCTAGCTCGCCGAGAACAGCCTTACGGTAAGTCTCGGGTCCACCTGTGCGGGTGACATCGACCAGACGTTGGAAGATCGCGTTGCGAACTTCGATGATGGCGGACTTGGCGAAGGCCGGGCAGTAAGTCATCTCCTTACGCTCGCGGAATTCGTCAGCGGTCTCCCGCCGACTGAGGCGCTTCAGGTAATGGTCGATGAACCACCGACCACCTTTGTAGGTAAGACGCCACTGACGCCACACCGTCCGCATGGTGATGTAGTCGGGATGTTGGACGTCACAGATTTTGTGAGCCTCAGTCAAACAACACCTCGAATGTCTTGGTTACCGCCGATAGCCATGGCCATCGGGAGGGCGATCTCACTATAGTTGCGCGCGTGCGCATAGTGATCGTCCTTGGTTGCTTTGATGTAACGGCCGACAGGGTTGCCCTGTGGATCCTTCTCGAAGATTCGAACGAGGGACTTGAGGTTCTGTCGGCACTCCATGTGAGTGTCTTTGGGCATCAAGATCGTCTGGGCCTTGAAGCGACCCAGGCTCTGGTCAAGCCACGAGGTGCGATCGACGGTGATGATCGGCTCACCCGTGTCCGACTTTTGCTCGTGGATCTGCTTGCCCATCATGCCACGACCGTAGAAGCACATCCAGACGTAGCCCCAGAAGCGCTGACTGAAAGCAAAGGCGGCGCGGCGCTCCGGCTGGGCATCAATGACGGCCGCCTGGACGCCGAAGTCTCCCATGAGTTCGTCAAGCTCACTGGGGTCGCGCACCTTCGTGTGTATGAGGTTCTTAGGCTGCGCATCAGTGTTAATGTCGTTACCAATTACGTCGCCGAGAGCCCACTGATCGATCCAGACGTGGAAGAAACGTCCGACGTCGACACCCATCGTAACAAGGGCGCCGGGAGGCGGCATGTGGCCGTTAGCGTGGCCGGTCTTGCACCGGTTGATATACTCGTCGGTGATCCGAGCACCCTCAACAATGTGAGGGAGACCCATCTTGGAGTTGTGAAGCTCCTGTTCTTCCGCGGGATCGAACTGGGCCTTGAGGACCGAGCGAGCCAGGGTGACGGGTTTGATGGTGCTGGAATACATTTGATTGATGTGGAAGCCGCGGACGTCAACGATCTGGGGACGGGCTGGGACCCAGATGCCGTCCTTCAGCCACTTGCGCTTGGTCTCATGAGGAAGCTCTTGCTTGCACTCCTTACAGATGAGGTGGCTGTTCTTGAGGCCGGGATCTGTGAGATCCTCGCCCGTGATCTTGAGGCAGTCGGGGAAGACCAAGTTGGTCTGACGACTGCACTTGATGCACTTGAAGAAGAACTCTTCCTTACTGCTGAGGTTGAACTCTTTGTTGATGCCGTAATCGTCGATGGTCGGCGTGCTGACACCGTTGATCTGGTGCTCAAACTGGCCCGAGACGCGCTCCTTCACCAGAGGGATGTTGTCTTGGTTCATCTCGTCGTATTCGTCGAGACAGAGGGCGCCAGCGGGGACGGACTTCAGACCTGACTTAGACTGACTGCCGCGGAGATACATGTTGGCGGTGCCAGCCCGCTTGTGACCAACGTTTTTGACATCCGAGAACATGCTCTGGAGGTGTGGGCTCAACTCCAGCGCAGCATCGAAGCGCGCAGCCGAGAAGTCGGAGGCATCCGGTGTCTTCGATGGAAGAACGTATAGAACGTCCCAACGTCGAACGTCAATGCAGAAGAAAGCAATGTTGAGCAGCCACTCAGTATAGCCCATCTGAGCAGCTTTTTGCCCATAGTTCTCGTCCGCGGTGCTGTTGTGCATCTCCCTTAGCCAAGGGTGATACTCAAAGCTCCATCGCGACTCTCCAAGCCTGTCAGAGAACTGGTTAGCCATGAACCTGTAATGCTCAGCCCACGTAGCGCAATCCTGGACAGACCTACGGGTTAGGCCGTCCATGATGCGTTGCATGAATGAGGTTTCGAGGTTCATGTTACTTATTCGTCGCGGGCGTCGCGAGCAGCTTGCGCCGCAGCGTTGAAGCTGAGGGTGTCGTCTGAGGCGTCTGAGGCGTTGTCGACATCACTTAGGGTGGCGGGCAGGGTTGCGTCGAGCGTCGCGTCGTAGCGGACGAAGCACCGGCGGATGCACATCCCGTGCATGGCGAGGGCGGCCGTCTTCTTGGCGAGACGGTCTTCGAGGAGCTTCTTCTCCCTCGCCAGACGTTCGAGCTTATACAGCTCGCTGCGCATGTCGGAGATGAACTCCCGGTCAGGCGCAGTGGTGAAGACGTGAGTCTCGGTGATGGGCGCGGCGAACACAAGGCCCGTCAGGGCCAGGATCATAATGGGCAGTAGCTTCTTCATGATGCTTCCTTAGTTACTTAGCGACCCAGCCGGTGTTACCAGCGCCAGTCTCTTTGATGTATAGGGTGGTGTTCGTGCCACCGTCCGTGCGCAGCCACATCGAGCCAACAGGTGCTGTGACGGCTGCTTCAGGCGTTCCGGAGCCGCTTAGGATCTGAGCGACGGTGCCGCTTACCGAAAGTCCGCCAGCTACCTCAGCGTCACCATCAACACCTCGTAAGGTGAGGGCGGTTGTGACAGTGCCAGCCTTGGCTAGACTGATGGTGTAGTCGGCTTCTTGCGCTGCAGTTGTGGCAACAGTCTGTGACACGTCGACGTGCGCGACTGTGCCAAGTGTGCTAACACTGTCTTCTGCGGAGTAGACGACACGTGAGCCGAGCCCCACCCCGCCGGCGGCAAGTCCATTGAAGGCAGCGTATGTCTGATTAGATTTGAGGGTATCTCCGTTAGTGCTGGACCGGATAAGAGCTTCACCCGTTGAAGCATCGAACTTGAAGGCAGAAGCATTCGCGCCACCTTCACCGGCCTGGATGTCACCCTGGCCGGTGCCAGCCTCAGAGATGCCGCCGATAAAAGTGCCTGAACCTCCACCTAGACGCAGGATCCCCGAGAGGGCATTGCCTATTGTGATTGAGCCCGTGCCAGAACCGGCAAGCACCTCAAAGCTCCCACCAGATGAACCAATCAAGGCACGAACCGATGCGGCCCCACCCAACTGAATCTCTCCAGTAGTTGCTGAACCTATGATCAAGTTACCGTCGTCGTCACCGTTACCGGCACCACCGTTAATTGTGATAGTGCCACCAACCTGGCTGGTATCGCCTGCTCCAGCACTGATGGTGTAACTAGCCCCAGGACCAGCAACCCCAGCAGGCGAACTGATCGAATCACCAGAGCTAACTAGCAACGACGTGCCGCCAGTGGCGTTCCCCGCCGTGAGTGTTGCAGAGAGTGTCTCTGCAGCACCACCAGATGCTACGGCAGCCCAGCCAGTGTTACCCGCTCCAGTCTCTTTGACGTAGAGGGTAGTGCCTGCACCGCCATCAGTCCGGGTAAAGGTCGAGCCTACTGGGGCAGTAACGACGGCTTCAGGCGTTCCCGTGCCACTGACCATCTGGGCTACGGTGCCGCTGACTTCCAAAGGCCCTTGAAGCTCGGTGGCGAGGTCAACTCCGCGGAAGCGGGCAACCTCAATGTCTCCGATTCCCCCTTGGGTTGTATAGAGGACAATGGCGCCGTGGTTGGCCACGACGTCAGTCAGAACCCCGTCAATCCGAAGGGGGGCGATCTGGGCGCTGGCGCCGGACTCGACGATACCCTCAAGGGCTGTGACTGCAATGTCGTTAGCAGGGGCACCCGTTGAGAGGCGTCTGACGATGAGGCCCACGCCAGCTGAGCCTGTCGTTGTTGCCAACTCTTGATTGACATTCACTCGCTGGTTGGACACATCGTAGAACATGTTGATGTTGGGGTCAGCGGTCCCCGCTTGGAAGTCGTCGCTGACGGTGACCAAGCCGTCAGCGGGGATCAGGTTGATCGACCCCGCTCCGGAGTCCAGGATGGCATCTGTTGCGTTGTGAGCCAAGCCAAGCCACTGATCTGTGGCGGTGCCGGCGGCCGTGTCTGAGTGGATGAAGACTTTGGGGGAGGTGTTGGTGTGCGTGTAGTCTTGTGGGTTGCCGCCTGGTGATGCAGAGAAGACCCAGTGACTGCTGCTGGACATGTAGACGTGGTCGGCACCCGTCTGGGTGTTCCACTGCATGAACGCCTGGTCAGTGAAGGCGCCTCCCGAACCAAAGACGATAGGTGTGTTGTCTCCGGTCGTCATACCGCCTGAAGCAGATGCTTGGATGGTGAACGTCGGACCCGCACCACCGTTTGAGGTCAGGGACAGCTTGTCAGTGGTGCTGGCTTGCAGCCTGATCTCGCCGTTGGCCTGGCCAGTATTGACATCGAGCCACTGAGTCGTGATGTCTGGGTCGCGGAAGCGGTAGACGCCAGTGTCACCGGGGTCTTGCTCGAAGATGATGCCAGCAACAGCGTTGTTGGTGACATCGACGAACAGGGACCGTCCATTGGTCTGGAGGCCGCCGATTTTGAACATGCCCCCATTGGCACGGGACAGTTCGACATCTTGGTTGGCGATGTCGAGCAGGATCGTGTCGAACTCTTGGTTGGCGGCTACACCTCCACCGCCTCCGCCACCTGCTGCGGGACCTTGAGCGGGACCGAAGCCGTCTGCCAAGATGGGCAGAGCAGCCATGAGGGCGAGCAGCAGGGCAAAGCCGAGGTATTTTCTCATCGCTGGTGGACCTCAGTGATGGTGTAGTAGGCCGTCGTGGAGGCAGCCGTCTGGAGATTGTAACGCGTGCCAGGCTGGACACCGAAAGTGAAGGTGAAAGCCTGGTTGGCAACAAGTGCGGTGCCGCTGTTCAACGCGAAGGGGACACCATCCCACATGACATTGACCACCGAGTCGACGCCGGTGAGGGCAATCGTAATCTCAAGGTGACTCACGCTGGTGGGAGCGCGATAGTCAGCGAGGATGTTGGTGTTCAGGACCGTCGGGAGACCGGTGCCGGAGAACTTGAGGGTTCTTAGCTCCGCTTGGGCACTGTCCAAGAACAGAATAAGCGCAAGCGCTACCATAAGCGGTAAGATGGCAATTTTAGCTTTCTTGAACACTGAGCATCATCCTTTCAATTACCGCCTCGATACCCTTGGCGATGGCTGCTAGCTGGTCTGGGTTGTCGACAACTTCGGCGACAACATCCACGATGTCTGCGGCAAGAGCGAGAACGACTTGACGGTCTAGGAGTTGACCCAGGCCACTCTCTAGCTTCTTGGAATCGATGACCAGCTTACCGATGTCTTGCACCAGGCGACTGATCTTGGAACTGTGAATCATGAGATCGACAGCAGACTGACACTTGTTGAGGATCTCCTCAAGCGTAATCCGCAGGATGCCGATCTCGTTTCGCAGGCTGAGGGCAGCCTTTGAGTCCTTCATCTCCTTGAGGCGAGATTTGTATTTCGTCAGTCGATACAAATCGTCGCTCGGCAGTTTCTTGCCAGAACCGCCGTGCATCACGCAGTAATCTGCGCCTGGAGTCTTATAGACCCAGCACTGGCCTTTAGACGTGACACCCGAACACCTGTCAGGATGGTCTGGGCGATCAACCCGTTTTACGCGGGGTGCTCCGTCATCCTCTTGCACGAAATCTGTCATAGAATACGATGCACCTGTTCTACCATATACTACGGCAGAGGGGTGAAAAATATTATTTTTGTAAAAAATTATGCAAGAGCGATTTGGAAAAGCTCGGTTTTCTGACAGCTTTGTTGTTTGACCCTAGACCCTACACCCCTGGTGCGATGCGCGTGCGGTGTATCGGAGATGCGTTTTACGTTTTACGTTTTACGTTCTATGTTCTAGGGTCGTTTGTGAAAATGTTCTAGGTGTCGGATAGTATGGTGTGTGGGGGTGGCCGCTCCTAGATCGGCACTTTGTCGCCGATCTTTGACCCTCCCCGGTGCCAGAAATCTGGCACCATCGGCCCTAAGTCCTTACAGGGCAAGCTGCCAGATTTCTGGCAGCACTGCGCCAGATTGCCAGGAATCTGGCACCCAATCGTCATAAGTCCTTATTCCTCGGGCGATGCCATTGGTCTCACGATTGCTATAAGATAGGTGTCAGCCGCGCTTGTGCGGGGCTGACACCCGCGAAACCCCGAGAAGGGGTGACACGGGTCGGATACCGAAAGGAAACGAATCATGGGCGATTTCGTCAGCGGACGAGGATTTGCGACGCAAGCGGCACGAACCGACACGAATCTGGCACGAAGTGCACGGGATGAGGCGGAAGCTGCTACGAAAGCGAAACGAGACGAAACGTTCGCGAAACGAAAGCGAGTCGTTTTTGCTCCGAAAGTGACACAATACGATCTTACGGAACGTATGTGGAATATTCGGGACGAAGTGAAACGAATCAAGTCTGAGATTCATTTTCTTGAGTCGCAAATTGGAGGGAATCGGAAAGAACGTCGGAAACGTGAGGCGCAAGTGAAACGCTTGCGACACGAAATCAACAGGATGCCGAACCGATAACCTCAAGAGTGACTCGAAACTGACCCGGTTTCCCTGAAAAAGGGAAATGCAGGATGCCATATAGCTAGCGGAGAGAATTTCACGACCCTGAAACATGGGACGTGAAACAGGGAAGCCTCGACTCGGTGTCGCCTTCCCGCCCATACCGCGTAGTGAATACGATTTGCGAGGCGAGTCATAACGGCTCGCGTCTGGGACAACTCAGCCCCGCGCGGTGCAATGCCGCGAAGCCTTTGGGCGGGAGAGTGAGCAGGGTTCGATTCCCTGAGCGAGCATCACAGGAGGTATCATGGCTGATACAGTAATCCTACAACGTGACACGTTGTGGGTGAATTTGGAGGGCGAGGAATCGCTCTTGGACACCGTGGAAGCGCGGCGTTCCGAACTCAACCTAGACGCTAGCGTCTAGGGGCTAGGCTCCAAAGCGCCCAAAGCGCTTTGGTGTCATCCTCAAACCGGGCAAAATGCCCACAGGATGGATATCATGGCTCGTCAAACTATTGTCAACATTCCGACCCCTACGGTCACCGACATCGACATCGCCGATCTTCCGAATCCTCTACTGGACCCGGAAACGGCAGGGTTGAACATCCGCGACGTCTTCCCCGAAGAGGGACAGTCGTTGCAGGAGGCAGTGCGGAAAGCGTGGGGAATCGAAAACCTGCTCCCCATCATCGAGAACAGCCCGACCGAAGAGAACTTCAGCGCGGGTAACCTCATCATGGTGATGATCGACCCGGAAACGGGCGAGGTGACTACCATCGACGGCAACCGTCGTTCGTGCGTCTACCACGTCCTGCACGCCACGTATCCCCAGGGACACGGCGTGACCCGGAACCTTCAGGGGCCCAAGGGTGGCTTGGCGAAGGAGAACTTCATCAAGTCCTACGACACCATCACGGTGTTGGCCTATCCTCCCTTGACTGACGCGCAGTTCAAGTATCTTCAGAAGCGCGACGTGATCGCACGCCGTGGCCTGGGGCAGCCGGAGTTCTACCGGATGCTCTTCGAGTTGCTGGACAACAACCCGCGCATCAGCGAGAAGGAGCAGGAGTTGGAGCTTGGCGCCGAACTCATGTCCGCAGCCTTCCCGGCTCATAAGGAAGGCACGGCCTGGCGCGAAACGCTCCAAACCCCCAAGCGCATGTGGAAGATGCCCCGCTTCGTCCGGGATCAGTTCATGCGCAAGATCAACGACACGACCGGCGCGCAGACGAAGCCCACCACGGGTGACGCTCGTAACCTCAACAAGATCTGGAGTCAGGTCCAAAAGGAGGACAAGGCCGGCCTGCTGAACAACAGCATCAAGACGGTCGCTGAGCTGAAAGAGGCCATTGACTTGGCCACCAACGGCGCCCAGGACAAGGCCCGCGACTTCCTGCACTTGTGGGAGGAGATCATGGCCCTGAACGGGAAGAAGAAGAAGGGCGGCAAGACTGCCGGGGCTAAGGCTGCGGCGGACATCGACGCCGGAGCGGACTCGATCAAGCAGGCTGGGGCGCCGATGGCCTCCTGCCTCCTGCGCTGGAGTCGCTCGCTCGGAGGCTGTGGCACCGAAAAGGTGTTCTCGGTCGTCCGTGACTTCATGGTGGCCGCTGAGGCCAGCCTGAAGGAGAACAGCCCCGAAGACTACAAGGCGCTTTACAAGGTGCTGAACGAGGCTTTGGGCTAGCATCTAGGCTGTGGCCGTCTTCGGACGGCCCCAGTCATACTTCGCCTCGCAAAATGGACCCTAGGGCTTGTGTTCTAGGGTCTTGGGGAAAAGTAAACTCGTTTTGACGGTTTTAGGGACGTTAGATGTGATGGTCTAGCGCAAAGGAATGGCTCGCTATGAAAATCAACAACATTGGATCGGCGCTGGAAGTCGCTCGGCTCTTGAAGGTGGTCGCTACGGCCCCTGAGAAGGTCGAAAGGCTCCTGAAGACGGTCCAGTTTGCCAAGCTCAACCTTTTCAGTCAAGGCATCGACGTTGGCAACATCAAGGTCCTCTCCGCACTTAGTGACGACCCAAATTGGGACAACGAGACTGAGGTGTAGGCGTTGCGGCAAGAGATCGCGCTCTGTAAGGAGCACGCGGCGCACGACCACAACAAGCTTAGTCAAAGGTTGACTGAGATGACTGAGGACCGCAACGACCTGCAAGCTCGGTTGAGCAGTAAGCAGGCCGGCGTGGACTGGGAGACGGTGGCAAGCGTGCTACCAAGTCTCAACGCGCATGAGTTGGGCTTGATCCGAGATCGGAAGCTGGTCTCGGTCATCAAGGACTACTCAAAACGTGTCGAGGTCAGCTTGCACCTGGCTAAGCGTTACGTGGACTGGCATCGGGACGGTCAAGCTTAAGGCTCAGGGTGGTGAAAGCCGCCCTGTGTCATCTCTAGAAAGGAGAACGCCTCGCATGGAATTAACAATCAGTGCCGCTTGGGGCAAGGACTACCTCACAAAAGAGGATGCTCTTGTTGCTTGGGAGTCCGGTAAGGACTTCTCCCAAGGCATGGGTGGTGGGCCATACTTGTCCATCAACTCGAAAAAGTATCTGAATAAGGCTGGATTCACTTCCGTCTGTATCAGATTCGATAAGTTCCGCAAGGCCGTCTCGGTCGAACTCTAGCTCGCACATCAAGCGAGCCTTGAGGACGGCTGTAAGGCCAGGCATCACTTAGCTCGTTGCTGAGTGGTGTCTTCCTCAACGAAAGGCTCGCTTACATGTCTCAAATCGAATTGACAACATCCACAGGTGTTCGACTCGTCGCTGAAAAGGACGAGGTGGAGCCTGGGAGGTGGGTCACGGTCGTCACGGACACCATATCAGGTGCTGTGGAGACGGAGTTGCTCACGGACGACATCTTGGCGTTCTTGGTCTTCCTCCTCGTGGGAGGTGACGCTGGTTTGGTTCCGCGCCCTGTCAAGGAGCATATCAACACCATCTTCGAGTCCACACTCTATGTGATTGTCAAATAAGGCTCTGGGTCCCGCAAGGGGCCCTGAGTCATCCTCAACAGAAAGCCTCGCATGAAATTCAATCCCAATGTCCACGGTTGCGTTGTAGGTAACCTGAAAAGGTCCTACAAGGAAAAGCATCTCAAGGACACCACGCTCAACGACCATCAAATCTGGCGGGTCTACGAACACTGGTTCGGTGTCGAAGATGCCGACGGTGCCTCCCAAGACGAACTCTACGTCGAAGAGATGAAGCACCTGGAAGAAGAAGGTTTCTAGGCTCTAGGGCCCGAAAGGGTCCTAGTGTCTTCCTCAACGAAAGGTAACGTTATGCCTCGCTTGTTTCAAATGAAAGAGGGCAAGGTCATCTTGCCCAAAAACGCCTTACGCACTTTTCCAAGGTCTTACCCCGACTTGGAGTCGTCAGGCGTCCTCTGGACTGAAGATGCCACGTATTGCCTTGTCGAAGGCAAGGACTTCGAGGTCAAAGGTGTTCGGGTCGACATCCTGAGCATCAATGGCTGTGGTGAAGTGCGCTGGAAGGTTCCTGTGCACTACAACTCGACTAAGGCTGATAGCGTTGCTGTCAGGGAGTTCGAAGCACTACCCATCGGTAAGTGGAAGTTCGAACTTCTAATGATACGTGACGACTGCGTTCGCCGGGGTAACGAAACCCTAGCCCGCTTGATCCAAGAAGCCCACGATGCTATCTGAGTATGGCGTCATCAGGGGTGATATCGATTCGGGCTTCTGTCTTATGTTCTGTGGTGCTACTGATGACGGCACCTTCCGCATTGAACTCACTCAGCATGGGACTGGGTGGTCTGCGGCTTACTTCGAAGATGGAGGTAAGAAGGGAACGTGGCTTACGTCCGAAAAGGACATCCGCTTCGTTCTCAAGGAAGTGATTGACAGGTTCAGCCCCTAGAACCCAGGTCGTGTTTGGTCCATCCCAAATGCGATCGTTCTCGTCTCGCTCTTGCACCGATTCTGTAACAAATAACGATGCATAAGGACTTAGATAGAAATACCATATTACCACTGGCTTTGAAACTAGGAAAGAAAAAAGAAAATCCAAAAACAATAAGGAATAGTGCTGCTCCAATCGTCAAATGATCCGTTAGGCAGTCTACTACCTCCAATCTGCTAGCGCCCAGCTTGCACGCTCTCAGACCCCTCTTGCACGGCCTGGGTCCACCCCTCAAACCCACTTTGGCGATTCCGATGCATCGTTTTTTGGTAAAAAAATATGCAAGAGCGATTACAAAACCAAGCACCAAATCACCTACGCGCCCAACCACTATTACTAGTGGTTGGGCGCGTTTTTTTGTGCCTATGCCTTATCGGCCTGTCGAACCGAGCCCTCCATCACCCCGACCCGTTGAGCCAAACCCAGACACCTTGCGAAGCGTCTGGTCCTTCGCGAGGGGCAGAAGGACCATCTGGGCGATGCGATCCCCGGCCTTGAATTCGAAGGGCGTTCCGTCGAAGTTGATCAGGATCACCTTCAACTCACCCCGATAATCGGAGTCGATGGTGCCCGGCGAGTTAAGCACCGTAACCCCAAATTCCGCAGCCAGTCCGGATCGTGGGCGGATGTCCAGAACGTGCCCAGCAGGCACCGAAACCGAGACATCAGTCCCCACCGTCAACCACTGGCCTCCCAGAACCACACCGTCACAGCAGGCGTGTAAGTCCCAGCCTGCCGCACCCGCAGAACCCCGCGAAGGCATCGTTCCCGAAGGACCAACAACAATTCGAATCATAATCCAACCACAACTTTCCGCTTCCCTAGAAGCATTTTGATAATACGAGATGATGCCAACGCGTTGTCAGCACCGTCGGCAACCACATAGCGGTCACCCAAAAGAACACGCGCCCGCACCCGACCTGACACAAGAGGTTGAAACTCCACCGACGTCATCACGTCGGCAACCCAAGCATCCCGCGCTGCCTGTCGAGCAGCGATGGAATCAACCTTCAACGTTGCCAAAGAAAGGTCAACCCCACACGCCTCGACACGCGCCACTAGCCCCGCGATGCCGTAATCCAATGCCTCGATAGAGGCAATAGCTGCAACTGCCGAGTCAACCCCAGCTGAGATATACCCCAACCCCACACGAGCTACCTCTAGCTCCTGAACCAACCGTTCCACATCGCGCTTCTTTGATGCCGCCCGGCGTTGTAGGTCAGCTAGGTCATGCTCCAACCTAGCACGTCGAGCGTCCCCGACCTCTTCCATCGCCTGTGCTGCCGAAAGTGCTGCCGAAGCCTCAGCAGCCAGCCGAACCACGCGTAATGCCTTACGATACTTCATCGGATAACCTCTCCCTTATATACGTGACGGCCACATCGCGCGTCGACCGTGAAATGTTGCAAGCCCGAGCCTTCTCAGCCTTAATCTCCGCCCACCACAACCTTTTAAGCTGCAAAGCCAGCTGATACGAAATGCCCAACGATGCCGCCACCTTACGTGCTGTTGAGTCTGACATCAGCTTCCCGACGCCTCACTTCCTTAAGTAACCAAACCATGTAGGGTGATACGACTGCCACCGGGCCTACCCTACGAGCCTTCACATCTCGATCCAAAGTAGGCCGAATACGTGCCGACTCCCCAGACCGCTGACCGTTACGTCGTCGCATACATCACCAGCACCCAAAGAGCCAACAGAACAAACCCCACAGGCCAGTGCCACCAAACCGAACCCACAGACGACGTGACCGGATTCAATCGCGCCGTAATGGCTGCCGACACCTCATCTCGTCGCACAGCCAGCTGCGCCTCAAAGCGGGCCATGATGTATTCGGCCAGCCAGTCCTGTTGCGCTCGTGTGAAGTCAGGTGCACCCCAAGGCTGCTCAACCCTGACCATATACCTAGGCGTAGCCACGACCAACAAAACAACCCCAGACTTGTGGCGCAACCTATAGCCCACACACGTCCAGTCCCCAGGGTAAGTCTCGATGGAGTAAATGATATCATCCACCCAAGCCCACCCGTAGCAACCGAACGACCATCAAGGCGTCGGCGACTGCTGTGTGTAACCCAGCCACCTCGATCCCTGCCCGCTCACAACACAGAGACAGACCGGGCAACCCCGAATCTCCAGGCCGAACAAACAAGATGGCCGGATCCAGAACCCGGTGACGATAGTCGAGCATCCCGAAGTTAGGTAGCTCTGCCAAGAAGGGAATGTCGAAGCCCAAGATGTTCTTGCCAGCTAGGTTGAGCTTCCCCGACATCCCGTGGCCTTCCAACCACCCCAAGAACGAAGGGAGAAGGGAGAAGGGATCAACCAAGCATCGTCCGGCCCCTTCCCAACCAACCGAGTTACCCTCAAACGCCGCAGCCTTCGAAGCAACCTCGGCAAACAAAGCCCGGTGCATCCCAGCACAGTAGGGATTGACAGCGTAGGTCTCCCTAACAACTAGAGCCCTGAACGTCGGCAGGTCGTCCACGGGCACGCCAGGCAGGTGCAACACAGCACCCATCTCGATGATGTGGTGCTCGCTCGGCACCAGCCCCGTCGTCTCCAAGTCGATCGATACGTAGATCACCGTTTCCTCCAATACCTAGCTTCTTTAGGGATGCCATCGTCAGACAGTTCCCGATACTTAAATGTCACCAAAGACCCACGAGGGAAAGCGGTAGCTTCGATCCAGTCAGGCACCGCGTCACCGGGATGTTGCTCAGCCCAGACAGACGGGGCGCGGTCATGGGAAACTGTGTGACCGTTGCGGGCTACCAGGAAGGCAGGCAGCCCTCCATCGGCAGCCCAACCCAACACCCGCTCAGCGTCTGTGAAGCCCGATAGCTCCAGACGAACGCCATTGAAGTCCAAGACAAGGGCACCCATCAGCCCCAACAACTTCGAACCCCGGTCAGTCTCCCGGCCTGTGGTGTAACCAACCACCGTAGCCTCGGCATCCCGTAAGTCTTTGATCTTGAGCATGTGCTTCACACGCTCGGGCTTCCATGCCCAGTTAGGATGCCGTAGGATCAGGCCCTCGCCACCCAAAGCACATAGTTCGTGCAACGCATCCATCACCACCTTGTGGGCCGCCGTAGACACGCAGGGCAGCCTGGTATACTCAACCAAGCTAACCTGTGTCATCTCTACCAAAGGTAACCCAAGCTTAGCCCGCACCTCCAAGTGGGCATCCCAATACTCCCGAAGATAGATACGTTCGACGTCGAAGCCACAGCCTGACTCGGCAACCCGCATCACCAACTGTCGCAGGCGTGCACACTCAGCAAACCGCACATACTTGCAGTAGTTCGGGACGTTGATGAACCCATCCGCAAAGACATCGTCGAACGAGGGCATACTGAATACCCGATAGTGGATGTCTGCCCAACGGGCATCAGGCTCCATACGGGATACAATCGAGCGCACCTTCTGAAAGTTACCCCGACCCGCTTCTAACTCTCCGTCCAACAGGACCGGAGGTAGCTGGTCGAGGAAAGAGTCAGGTGCGTGGATGACGTTGCCGTAGCGTGACCACAAACCCGTAGAGACTATGTCCTGCTCATGCAGATGATCGGACTCGGTATTAGCCCACGGCACCGTTGAAGCCAACATGCCTCGTGTGCATCCACCGTCCCAGAAGGCACGGGAACCGTCGAACTTCTCCGACATCCACCAGCCACCAATGGCCATCCCTTCCTTGTAAGACGACGCCAGCATGAGGAAATGACGCTTAGCCATCCCGACACTCACAATCCGCACTGCATCGGCAGCGCCCAGCCTGGTAGATGTAGTTCAAAACCCACACGCCTAGAACCAAGATGCCGAAACAGACAATGACTTCAATCACAAGGCACCTGTAAGATGACCTGTCTCATCTTGACCTTGTCCTCTTCCCGCCCCACAGGGATCAAGATGATCTGAGACTTGAAGTCTGCCAGGACGACAGGCTCCCCACGCCAACCCGCCGGAGCCAAGACGTCGACGGGTTTGGTCTCGACACCAACAGACCGATCCCAGTTAGCAGGGAGGATGTAGAGTTGGTTATCGAAGATCTGGAACTCGTGACCCTGTTCCATCAGGGCCTTAACCTTTGCGTGCATGAGATGCCTTCCATTCCGTAAGCAACTTGTTACGTTGCTGATTGATCATCGTCTCGATACGGAGAAGCTCCTCCGTGCACGTCGGGCAGTATTCACCCTCAGTGCAGCGCATCCACTCCGCAGGGAAGATAAGCCGGGGACACATGCAGTCGTCCGACCCATCAGGCTGGGTCTCTTCCTGTAGCTCAGGTGGTGCCCCACACCCATCACACCGGTATTCGTTAACGATCATGCCATCACCTCTTCCCAAGTCTTCTCTTCTAAAAGACCGTATGCCACTTTCTTAGCAGCACGTGTCAGTAACTTCTTTGTAATATCTCGACTACCGTTCCACAGGATGTAGCCGGCACTCTCTGGGCTGATAGGTGTAAGACACAGGTCTCTTGCATACCGTAACCAAAGCGGAGTGTCTATACCCCACATCAGATTAAAGACGGCCTGTTGTCGGCGTTGGCTGGGTAGGCTAACAAAGTGTGACAAGACAACTAGTGCCGCGTCAATCTGTGCACAAGACGCGCACCCCTCCACCCTACAACGTCGATGCTCTGTTGCCTCATAACGGGCACCTAACACCATCACAGCAGCAGGCACCTGTAAGCCCAGGCTCATGTTGACAACCTTGTCAGCCCAGGTCCGGTGCCGAAAGTTGTATGTCGCCAACCCCGTAAGGATCTGAGCGTTGACGTGTCCAAGCATCGCTGCGTCTTTGAGTTGCTTGTCACCCACCTCCCCACAGCGGTAACGTATGCGGAGATAGTCTAGGCTAGACATCTCTCCGCAAACGTATGCTCGGCGGGCACGCATGACGGCAGCGTCACTCACGCCGTCTCCATACAATCCACACAAAGTGCTTCACAATCCCCACACGAACAGTCGTCGATGTCTTCACCCGAGTTCGAGCAGACATCAGCCGGACGCCCACACTCACAGGGCATGGTAGGCTCCGATCTCGGTGTGGACCTCGGGGACGGTATCGTGGCCCTCGTCCAAGCAAAACGAGTCCACGGAGTGCCCGCACGTGGTGTAGACCCCAACAGTCCGGCCACCAAACCAGCAGTAGACAGACGACTCCATCACGCGAACGTAGTAGGCACCATCAACAGCATTCAGAAGACTCATGCCACCACCTTGAAGTAGAAGTGAGAAGCACTCTGCTTGATGACTTTAAGAAGCCTTAACTCGTCGAGGATGTATTCCCCATACGAGTCCTTGAATACCCCAGCCCCAACAATCATAGGGCAGTATAAGTCGCCCCTCAGGGGAGCGTGGACCTTCGGCTCAACCTGCACACGGATCGAGCCCTCGAACACCTCACCTCGGATGTCCATCTTGAAGTCACGCTTAGGGAAGGGTGCCTCTTTACACCCAATAGCCCTATCCCTGCAACGGAAAGCCCTATACTGTGACAAAGAGTGATAGGTGATGTCGAAGATCATGCCACCACCTTGAAGTAGAAGTAGGTCTGCACCCAGGAAATCACCATCTTCTGCCTAAGCAGGGACAGGATGAACACCCCATACGAGTCGTCGAACTCCTCGTCCCCGACAGTAGCGGGATACTTCTCCATACTGTCGTCAGGATCCTCGGCCCCACCTTCGGGCACCTCGATGTCCACACGAATCGAGCCCTCGAACTCCTTAGCCCGCACGTCCATCTTGAATGAGTGCTTGGGGAAGGGTGCGTCGTAGCACGCTATGGTGTAAGGCCCACAGAGGTAGCTAACACCAACCTTAACGATGTCGAAGATCATGCCACCACCTTGAAGTAGAAGATGGTATCCTCTTCACCAATCACACCCTTATCCCGGAGGATCTCAAGGATGTTGTCAGCGTAGCAGTCGTGGAAGTGCTTGCCACCAACAGTAGCAGGCCGGAACGAGTCGAAGGCTTCCTTATCGTGGATGATCACCTCAGTGGATCCGTCGAACGTCTCAGCCCGCACATCTATCTGGAAGTTATGCTGGGGGAAGGGTGCATGTTTGCACGCTACCTCCGACACGCCGTTGTGGTAGATCCCGTCCTCACCTAGCTTGATATCAAGAAACATAAGTCAGTGTCTCCTGAGCGCGGGTGATGGCGACATACTTCAGGTTCATCTCCTGAAGCTGCTGCCAACCCTGCTTGGCCTTAGGGAAGGGCATCAACTCTGGACGAATGATCCAGATGTTCGGTGCCTGCAAGCCCTTAGCCCGGTGGACAGTGCAGAAGACGACACCGACCACGTTGTCAGCGAAGATGGTCTCGATCTTCGAAACGATCTCCGACACTGCCTTACACCCCGCAGCCAGAAGCTCGATGCAGGTGTGCTTGTCTTCCATCGCCTGGACTTGAGTCTCTCGACCCTTCTTCTCCAGACGAGCGACTTCCATCTCGACGAAGTCGTCCAACTCCCCGAGGAAGGTGTCGATGGCACTATCCATCCCGACCTTCTTCATCAACGCCACGAGGGACTGACCAATGGCCCGACCCTTAACCGTAGCCTTCTTGCCCACAGCGATCATCTTGAGGCACGCTTGCACGAGGGGTGCCGTAGTCCGGCAGAGGACGTAGTCACCATCGACAGCTTCAAGCTTACGAGCGTGACGAACCTCACCAACCTTACACCCAGGGGCGTCTTCGATGTCGGGCACGATCTTGCGAGCCTCGTCCAGGATAGACGACGGGCAGCGGTAGCACACGTTCAAGGGCATGACGTGGGCATCCAAGGCGTTGATGATGTTGTTGATTGCTGTCGGATCAGCACCACGGAAACCGTAGATGGCTTGGCGGTCATCGCCGACAGCTACGATCCGTGCCCCTGCCGTAGCAACCAAGGCGATCTGTGTCGGAGACAGGTCCTGAGCCTCATCAACGAACACCCAGTCATACGCCGGGATCTTCCACTTGTAGTAGATGGGCATGAAGATCTGGTCGTCGAAGTCCATCGAACGTGTGTTCTGAATACACATGTCGAAGACCTCGTCGAAGACAGCCTCTTCGAACTCTTGAGGCAGGTCCACGTCGAACTTGTTAGCCAACTCCTCGATGGTGTAGCTGATGCCCCAGGTAGCCTTCTTCAACCCAACGAGCCGGCTAATACAGCCCTGAACCTTGACGCGTTCTTTCCAGTCAGGGATGACCGACTTGATGACGTTCAGAGTCTTACGTGCGTCCAACCGCACACCCTTGACGTTGTCACGGCAGATGCGCCAGCCGAACGAGTTGAGTGTCGCCGCCTCCACGTTGAACGGGACACGCGACTTCAACTCCGTAGCGATGTGCTTGTTGAAGGCGAGGAAGAGAACTTCCTGATCGTGGTCGAGGAACTTCAGGGCGTGTTCGATGGTGAACGTCTTGCCAGATCCTGCACGAGCCACGACAACGCCGTGCCCTGAGCCGTCTTTGATCCAATCGAAGATGTCTTGTTGATACTTGCTATAGTTCATAGTTGATGCCTCCTGCATCGGGATTAAGCGTTAGCCCAAATGGCTACGGTGTTGACTATATAGCTACCATCACGAACCTTGTCGGCCAACTCCGACTGGGCGTTCATGATTGAAGCTTCGATGATCTGCTCAGGTGTAGGATGCTTCTCAAAGAAAAGCTCCAAGAATGCCCCACCCCCGTTTGGGATACGGACTCTAACGCGGTAGATCAGTTGACGATCCATCACTTCACACTCTTCGCGACTTCGTTGTAGAGCCTCAAGCCCTCGACAGCATCGTCATAGTTGCCCGTCCTCTCGACATACCACTTAGCCAGGCTGAGCTTACCGATCAGCTTATTGATCTTGTCTTGCTTGCTGGGCTTGTCTTGCTTGGCCCTGAGAGGGATGTTGTAGGAGGCATTGCGCCGATCCTTATGCACGTCGTTGTAGACGTTGCCGTTCTTGGTGCGGCACTTCATACCCACCTTGGACTTGCACTTGGGGTAAGACACCTTCATGGCATCTCTCATCGCTTACCAAACAACATGAAGAGGACCGTCCAGATGTAGAGCAAGTGGCTGTTCATCTTGGCCTGTTCGGCGGGAGCCTGGCGACTCTTCAACTCCTGAACCAAGTAGCCGAACGCCAAGGGCAGATGTTGTTCCACTCGGCCACCGCACACCTCAGCAGCGATGGTTGCGTTCTTCTTCAGGTAGCCAATAGTATTGACCAGGTGCGTGTCTTCCATGTCGCGGACGCTGATCTGCCCGTCCCACGACATCCACTGGTAGCCGTTGAAGAACAGACGAAGAGACTTGTCGTCCAGGTCCTCGTAACACGACAGGCACATCGTCTTGCCTTCGAGGGTCTGAAACGACTTCTGAAACACGTAGACCTTACACTGCACGCAGGCTGGCGAGCCATCCCGGACGTGCGTGTAGGGGTAGACGTCACCATCGAGCGTAACGGTCAGACCGTTACGCTCGATGGTCTTGACATCGAGCCGCTTCCACGACTTGTTGCTGAAGATTTGAACGTTCATAGTAGACCCGTAATCTTCAGGACTTCCTCGACGGTGAACACTTCCTTAGCGTGCACCATGTCGAGTGACACTTGCTCAGGGGAGATAGCCCCTCCGTAACAGGCGGCAGCAAACTTGACTGCCAACGCCCGGTCAGGGATGTGGACTGAGTGTTCGGTGGTCACTATCTCAGGGTTCAACCAGTGGGTAAAGAACTTAACTTCCATCTTTTGCATCTCCTTTTTGCATCGCATCTTTCGGGCTCCTCCCGAGGGGTTATTGTAGCAAAGCTACTTACGGAAATCAAGAACTAAATCAGATTTTATTTGCTTGCATCCCATCCGGCCAGGCTTCGAACTGCGAGCCCATCGCGTTTGCCTCCATGCGGATATACCACATCAGAGACTTCTCGATGTTGAGAGTCGATCCCGTGAAGAACTCACACGCTGCGAAGAAGTCGTGATGAGGACGCTCAATCCTGTTCATCACGGGGTGCGTAGCGTCCATCAACCTAGACGCCTCGATGTAGGCCACAATCATGTCAGCCTTGTGAACGACCTCGGCCTCAGCCTCAGTAGGCATTGGCAACTCTAGACGTTCGTAAATCGCGCTATCAATCTGCTTAGCAGCAAATCCATACCACTCAGGCAGATACCTCTTCAGCGGTGTGGGGATGTCCTTGAGATACGCCTCGTGAGCGTCGTGAAGCAGGCCGTGCAGCATCGGCACACCCAACATACGCGCGACCTTACCTACCCACAAGGAGTGCTCACCCACCGAGTAGAAGCGTTTGCACCCTCCACCCCATCGACACTCCAACGACAACCTATGACAAATGTCGAGGAAGTCCACGTCTTTTACAGAATACTCGGCGATGTCAATCTCACGGCCGAGGTAGTTACTGACTTTCATGTTTGCAATCCATCCCAAAAGGTATTCTTGCTTTGACCTTACACCCTTTAGGGTAGTCTTTGGTTGGTGTTTTGTAGAAAGGCCCACCACATCGTTCACATTTGGATCTGAACTTGTGGCGGTAACAGGTGCGGCACTCGCTATCGGTAGCAAAAGCTACCTCAGAATCAGAGTGCTGACACCATCGACAGACACGCCCAACGATCTTATTCCGGTAGGCCAATTGTTGCTTGTTATAGCCTGGACGGTCCCGGTTTCTAAGCGCTTTAGCATTACAGTTAGGGCTGCAATACTTTTTGTCGCTTCGACATCCCGCAGGCAGCGGCTTACCGCAGGTGTGGCAATTCACTAGCTGTCAAACGCCATAACTATCCGCACATCTCGCGGCCCGTATTTGGTTACCATGTTTCGATTCATTTGTTGGAATTGCAGAGCGTCTGTTGAATGCCACATCATGCGCTGCATCACGTCCACCAACTCCGCACACATATACCACGTCTGGCTGTGGAAAAAGTGTGAGTCATCCCAGTCGATAGTGGCATCTTTAGGGATGCCCCGGAAGCGACCTTCTAAGGGCGACCCTCCACGGTTCATATCTAGGCCAATGACACTGAACAGCTCGTAGTTCCGGTTGCCATCCCATAGAGGCTCATCCTCAACAGCCTGCCAGCTAATGGTATGGGCTAGCTCCCACGCGTCGAGAGGTAGATCACCCGTGTGATACTGGCGCTCCAGCTTCCGCATCACGGTGTCGCCATACTTAGGCGTCAGCACTCGGCGCTCGATGACGAAATGTATGTCAGTTCCCATGAGCTGTGCACCTCTTACCCAATATTGAAAACCCAGAAAAGTCATTCCACCAGCAGATGCAATCGAATATTGGCCAGATTGCTTTCTCCCGCTTGTCGCACTCAGCGCACCAGCCGATGCACTCTTCAGGCATTAACTCTCCACATCTCTCACAGTTTTCCATCACTGCTGGTGCGAGTGTTGTCTCGTAGGTTAACGCAGACAAGAGCATATCATAGCCCAGCATCACAACCCCTCGTTATGCATGGTGCACACAGCCCTGCACTCTCCTCTTTGACACCGTAGGTGCAGGCGATGCAGGAGCACTTGATGTAGCCCTCCGTCGATGGTATCAGATGCTCCCTAGTAGACTCTAGGGAGCACAGCCTATGCTTCAGGTATTCCATCTCCTGACGCATATCAAAGATCATGTTCTGATTGACCTTAGTCCGCTTGATCCACGTGTCAAGCGTGCTTAGCTTACTGACGATATAGTCAATCATATCCCGCACATCTTGGCGAACAGCTTGTCGTCGGGGTCGAGGTCATCCCCGTAGAGACAGTCAGCGTGTTTGTCAAGCAACTCACACTTGGCCTTCGAATCTTCCAGCGACAACTCCTTGAAGAAGTGACCACCGTGGATGGCTCGGTGAACCTCTAGGGCCTCAGTGACAACCTGCTGCTGGAAGCTAGGCAAGATG
>Ga0255047_10000991_pt1 | contig 21717 bp, 16 predicted proteins | sample JV7_2_1_MG_FD_183640 | JGI IMG/M metagenome (GOLD analysis project Ga0255047, IMG submission 183640) | Seawater microbial communities from Jervis Inlet, British Columbia, Canada - JV7_2_1 | ecosystem: Environmental > Aquatic > Marine > Inlet | place: Canada: British Columbia | collected 2016-10-06 | reverse complement strand
TCGAGGTCTTGTACCAGCAGTCAGACGTAAACCCTGCCAGTGTTCTCGTTGACCCGTTGTGGGTAAGTGGCGGTGTTGGCGCAGACGGTGTGGATTATGTGGGATGTTGGGACAACGACCGTGACCTGTGGGAAATTCCGGCAGGTGTTTCCGGTGACCTGTTCGTCGTAGCGACTGCTGATCCTTCCCCCTCCAAGTTTTGGGCGTTGCAATGCTGGGCGTACAACCCCGAAACCCAGTTCCGGTATCTGTTGGAATCGTATCGCCGCAAAATGGATGCCCCCGCTTTCCTTGACTGGAACCATAACGAACAAAAGTTCACTGGGGTAGCTGAAGATTGGTGGCAAATCACCAACGACATGGGTCGCCCTCTCACACATTGGATCATCGAAGCGAACGCCGCACAGAAATTCATTTTGCAGTACGACCATTTCAAACGGTGGGCTGCGATGCGTGGCGTGGAACTTGTTCCCCATTACACGCATTCCCGAAACAAAGGCGATCCGAAGTATGGGGTACAAATGTTGGCTCCGTTATGGCGTGTCGGAAGAATACGTTTACCCGGTAAACAGAACACAGAAGCCCGCCCCCACTCACTTCTGTTAATAAACGAAGTGACCCGGTGGAACGCCGAGGGGACCGGTTCCCGCACCGATGACTGCGTTATGGCACAATGGTTCCTAGAACACAATCTTGAAAAGCTATATGTCCCCCAAGGTATTGGGGTGAAACAGTGGCGACCCACTTGGATTTCAGGGCAAGATAGTGAGTACGCTTCGTCTGGCAGGTTGTAAGTGAAAACTATTGAGGAAATCGTCGCCATCTATGGGTCACGCAATCAAGCGTCCGATGGGGCGAAGTCCCGCATGCGTAACCTGCGTGACTACTACAACGGGGACGTAATTGTTCCCCTCCCCGAGTTGAACTCGGATGAACAATCAGCGGTAGCGAACCTGCTGGCACAAGGGTTGGATCAGACCGCTATGCGAATAGCGTCTACGCGTCCCGACATTTACTGTCCCCCCACCGACCCCGCCCGGAAACGGTCGAGAGATAACGCCGAGATTCGACGTAAAGCCATTTTTGGTTGGTGGGAAAACAGTCGCATGGATTTGCAAGTTGCGAAACGTGCCCGCCAACTCATCGGTTACGCCACCACCATCACCCAGCTCCGATTCAACCCGGAGAAAGGTGTACCCGAGTGGCATTTGCGTGACCCGTTGACCGCGTATCCGGCAACGCTTCTCGGTGTGGACGACATGCGTCCCCGAGATGTGGTGTTCGCATATGAACGCTCCCTCGGATATTTGCGTTCCATGTATCCCTCCACTGCCCGCATGTTTCAAGGCGACAGTGGAGCCGGAGACGACCAGGCAATCGAAATAATTGAATACGTTGACGCCGAAGAACAGGTGTTGATAGCGATGCGAGGCCCAGTCAAAACGGGGTTGTTTGGAACATCCCCCGATTCTGATGAAAGAATTGTTGTCGAGTTGGAACGGGTAGCAAACCCCCTGGGGGAATGCCCCGTAGTGTGCGCCGAACGCATCAACCTTGACGGAAGCCAAGGCCAGTTCGATGGCATCCTCGGCATGTATCAGATGCAAGCCCGCCTGATGGCGCTCGAAGTGATCGCCGTACAAAAAGGGGTGTTCCCTGATACTTGGCTGATAGGTCGACCCGGAGAAACCCCACAAATTGTGAACCCCGCCGACGGGCTCACTGGCGAGGTGGGTGTTATTCGTGGCGGTGAGCTGCATGACATGCAAATGCAACCCGGTTATATGACGAACCCCGCAATCGACCGTTTGGAACGTGCACAGCGTTTAACTGCTGGTATTCCCGCAGAGTTCGGTGGGGAGTCACCCACCAACATTCGTACCGGTCGCCGTGGCGACGCCGTACTGTCCGCTGTTGTGGACTTCCCCGTGCAAGAAGCGCAACGAATCATGGCGCGTTCCCTTCAAGAAGAAAACGAGATTGCTATCAACATGGCAAAAACGTATGCCGGCAACAAAGGCAAATCGTTTTATGTCACCACGAAGAACGCTAAAGGTCGAGTGGATTACACCCCCAACACCAACTTCGATTCCACAGACAACGTAGTCACCTACTCCCAAGCGGGAACGGACATCAACAACCTTGTTATTGGTGGAGGTCAGCGAGTTGGGATGGGTACCATGTCGAAGCGTTCGTTCATGGCTATCGACCCGCTGGTCGAAGACCCAGAATTTGAACATGACGCCGTGGTATCCGAACAACTGGAACAAGCGTTACTTAACTCCATTCAACAGCAAGCATCGGAAGGCGCTATTCCGCCCGCCGATTTGGCTCGCATCATGGAACTCGTTTCCACGAACCAGTTGGAACTCGCTGAAGCTGTAGAGAAAGTGCAGAAAGAAGCACAAGAGCGGCAAGCCACAATGGTGGAAGCCAGCGCAGCGGAAGCCCAACCAGGGTTGGCGATGCCTGGGATGGGAGCCGAAGCAATGGTAGAAGCAGCGGGAGCCGCTGAAGAAGAAGTTGATCTTGGTCAACTGTTAGGGGCGTTGTAATGCCACGCAAAGGTGCAGGACAAAAAATTCAGACCGCTAAAGACCAGCCGTATGGTGAAGTGGTAGCTCAAGAAGAAGCGCAACGGGCAATGCCGTTACCTCAAATGGCGCAGTTCCCTGCCCCCGGTGCAGTAGGTGAATTCACTCGCGCAACGGAACGACCCGGTGAATCCATTATGACTCCAGGGGTGGGACTTCCCCCTCGCGCCCCCACCGTTGTTTCAAACGAAGCAATGGCGGCAATGACACCTCTCTTGGAAATGGTGGCCTCACAACCCTTTGCTTCACGGGAAACAAAAAAGTTGTTGCGTCAAATGCGGGTTGCTAATACTCGCAACGGCATTGTGTAATGGGGTTCTGGGATCGAGTGTCGAAGATCGGGGGGGCGCTCGTTGATCACGGTGAAGCATGGAAAGATCTTACGTTTGATATAGCCCGCGCCCCGTTCACCGAAGACGAATACGAAGGTTTCGGAAACACTCTCCTCGGCATCATCCAAGACGACGTTGTCGGTGGGCTCATGATGACCGCTATCGGTCCCGAAGGAATCGGCGGTCAAAGCATTGGGGCAATACCCGAAGAAATTCGGAAACCCGTTGGCACGTTCACAACTGAAGTTTTAGGTCGTGTGGACGCATGGCAAGACCAGTGGATAGAACGCCCCATTTCCGCTGGGCTTCTCGGATTCAACATTGCCACCCAAGAAGGCTTAGGGGGATTCTTCGACCTTGACAGTTACGAAACAGCGTGGGAAATTGCTAGCGGCACCTCCGAAATTGATGCCGCTCTTTACGGCAACGAAGAAGGCGGAGGGCGCGGGGTAAGTCTTGGACGGGCAATGGCTCTCGCCACAATGCGAGTCGACCCCAGAGATCCTCGAGCAGTAGACGAAGCCGCACAAAGCTCGTTCTTCAACTTGTATTCCGGTGCATGGGACTTCGCTGAAACCTTGTTCCTTGATCCGTTACTCATTCCCGGCAAATACATGCAACTGGCGCGGGCGGGACGGTTCGCGGCGACAGGCACAACAGACGTTGCACGAATGTTGCGGCGTACACGGCGAGGGGAGATGACTCCCACACGCACGTTGTACGGCAGAAAACTTACCGGCGACGAGATCCAAAACTTCACTTCGTCTCGTGCCCAAGAAGCCGTCAATTCTAAAAACTGGACAAATCTGGATACGGCGATAGAAGCGTTACCTGTTTCGGAACGTATCCGTCAAGCCACCAAAAACAGTCCCGAGTGGGAAGATTTGGTGGGGCAGCGAGCCGTTGAGATTCAACAAATGGTTGGACGTAAACGCATGAAGCCTGAAGTGGCGATGGCGTTGGCTCGAGCAACGAACTCTGAGATGCGTCGCAACCATTACCTTTACATGCTTGGTGATCAGAACGCTGTGAAAGCGGCGCAAGAAGCAGCATCAGAAATGCAGGGGGGGTTACTAGGCGACATTGCGTCAGCTCCCGACCCAGCCCCAGGTGTTTTCGCTTCTGCGTTTGACGAACTCGAAGATGTAGATAACCAGATCAACCGCCTACGCGACAACGTAATGGCGAGAGGGAGGCACGCTACTACAACCCCTGAAGCTATTGAGCGTCGTCGCCGTTTAGTTGACTGGGACTCCGCTGATTCCCCGGACGACCGATGGGACGAAATTCAGACATGGGACCAAAACCGGTTACAAGAGTATTTTGAAGAAACACTGGGGCCAGAAGAAATAAACGAACTGTATGAAGCCGGAGAGGATCTTGGTTTTCTTCTCACCGGCAACATCGATGCGGGCGACGCTTGGAATCAAGGACTTTTAGACATGGCTCGAGAAGAAGCCTATATGTCATTCCCCCTTGAAGAATCAGCTTTCCGTCGTTGGTTCGCAGACGATTTCACAGGTGACACCGGTTTCGTAAGTGGGTCTGAGGATTTCCCAATAGAAATGAGTCAACTACGCAGGTTGACACCAGAATTAGAAAACCTAGTTACAAAACGAGACGAACTCGTGGACGGCATCTACGGAGCGTTAGCCCCAAGCGAAGAATGGGACTTCGGATTCGTTTTCGACATCAAAAGCCGTTTCGATGCACGCCAAATGGAAAGTTACGCACCCCGAGTCGGCGGCGAATACGGCAACCCCGTCGCACGTTTCATAGCAGCCAACGACCAAGACAGTATGGATCTCGCAGACGCCGCCATAGACCAATGGTTAGCTGACTCCGTAGCAGGGCCGCGAGCTTTCATTGAAGAAGCCGGAGCGAGAGGGTTACTTCAAGGATTAGGAGACGACGCCGTATCTGCCAGAGTGGTGCGAGAAGAGATGCGAAGCAGAGCGGCGATGGAGCGTGAGATATATGCTCCCCTCGCCATCCGCGCAGGTGACTCCCTCACCGGATCAGCCACAAAACTTTTGGCTAGTCCCGCACGGGCTGTCAAAGGACGACGAATGGTCCAAGTCGTCAGTGACTACGTTGCTCAACGTTACGTCAACTTTGATGACCTTCCTCGATCCACAGCGCAAGTGCAACGCATGCTTCGAGACTACGGTCGCATCAAAATTAATGGGCAACGCTTGTTAAGCGCAGACGACGCCGCTGTTTTAGAAGGCAGATTTCTTCGCTTGGAAGGCGCTGATTCTCGGCGAGAGTTCTTTGAATACACCACCCGTGATTTCAACAAACGTCTCGCCAGAGCCATTTACCCAGAAAAAACAAAAGATTTCCCTCAAGGAAAAACGTTGGGTCAAGCACGAGCGGCTCTCGCAGATGCGTTAAATGATCGGATAGTTGGCGCAGAAAAAATGCTTGCGACCGGTAAACCGTGGGCGGGTCGTTTCGGTGCTGACGTTTTAGGAAGCAAACTTAATTTCAGAGATCCAGAGACAGGGGTTTGGACACGCCTCACCACTCCCCTCACCACCCGGCAGCTTGCCGCCAGCAAAATAGTTCCCCGCTACGACCTGATTTATTCCGAGTTACGGAAACTTGGGGTAGAGGAAACGTTAGGAACAGTCGGAAAAACTGCTCCGGCTCGAGGGATTCGCGCTATCCGCAATTCGTCTGTTATTCAAACCCCCGCCCGGTTGAGTACCGATGTTGCTGACGCCATTATGAATGTCTGGCGTCCCGCAGTGTTGTTGCGTCCGGCGTGGCCGCTGCGAGTTGTTGGTGACGAAGTGCTTCGTGTTGCTTCTGTGGTGGGGGCGTTGGGGCAGTTCAAAGCGATGCGTCACGGGTTCGGTAATTACCGGGTGGAGTTGCTGAAACGTAAAGGCATTGATGTTGAAGATTTGATCGCTAAACGAATGAAAGACGAGTTGGGGCTTTCCGATGAGGTGATTGAGGGGCTTCTTCCTGCGGTGTACCGTCATGTAGTTGACGACCCGTATCATCGTGAAATTATTCCGGGTTATGGGGACACCATAGAGGAAAGCGTTGAGAATTTCTTTAGGGCGATGTATGACCCTGATGATCCAACGGTTCGATATCTGGCATCGGCTGTTGCCGATGTGATTCGCGACGCCGACGACCTGGGTGCTTACCGGGGAGTGTTGGAAGATATTGCTGCTCCTCCGGCGTTGGATGAGTTTGAGGAAATGGCGGGGCGCGGCGTACTACGCGAAGCGGAACCAGATCTTCCTTCTGATCTTCCTTCTGGAACTAATCTCGATGAGTTCCAAGACGAAATTTTAGAATATTTTTATGACGATACCGACGACCTTTATGAAGCTATTCAAGACGAAGGGTTATTACGCATAAGTGATGAACAATTTGAACAAGTTGTAAATCGCCTAGAGGACGCTGTCGACAGGTTAGAGGCTGATTCAGATCCCCTCACCGACCCTGCAGTACGGTTAATTGAGATTATTCGTGAAACAGAAGTTCACACTTTCTTCGACGAATTTATTGACGAACTTCGAGAAGCAAGATCATCAATCCCTCCAGGGGAGAGAGCTATAGGAATTGATGATCAAGGGCGCGCATTGTATGCAACTAACTCAATTCAACTAGGTCGTCGCAGCGGGTACAGTGAAGACGACATAGCGCATTTCTATGTTGCTCGTCGAGGCGGAGATGTAGAACTCGGGTACGAAGAATACCTTGAAGATCTAGCAGACTTGCGTGGCGGTATTGATGAAACCATCGGCACTTTAAGCGTTGTAAGGTTCTTTGAAAGAGTTCGTGAGGATGCCGCCCGTGACAACGTTATTACTGGTGGCGGGCGCTCAGTAGACGAAGTAGTTGCTGCCCAACGTAACGCAATAGCATCAGAATTAGGTATAGACCCAGACGATATTACTTCAACAGACCTTGAGCGTTACCACCTCATTTACGATAATCAATCAGCCCGCCGTCACAATTTACCGGTTGAAAATATAACCGCTGAACGTCACGCTTGGGAAACTCAGGAAGGGTTGCGTATCTCTGCCGTAAGAGGGCTAGAGGCTATTGCTACCACTGACGATCTCAGAAACTTCTTAGCCCCAGGTTCCGGGGGCGGTCAATCTGTGCCGCTACAACAAATGCTTAATTTGCCTGTAGGCAACATGGTTGACGATTTACTTAACCAGATCGCTGACGCTATTGACGCAAACGACATGGAATCGGTTCTTCGTCTCACCGACGAATTAGGGGCAAGCCTCGATGACCTTTCTGCCCAATATTGGGCGCAGAACGAAGCCGACGGTCTTATTGACATGGACGAACTGGCTTCTGTCGGACCAGACATAGGTCAACACATGGACCCAGAATGGAAAGAAGGCGTTGGGGGACCATTAAACGAAGTTCTTGTGGACGCTATCGAAAACCAATTCGGACGAGAAGCCCTCGAAGCAGCCATCAGCGAAATCGACGCAGACGACTACTTTGTTTACCAATCATTCGTAGAACAATTCGGAGACGACGCTGCAACAACACTCGTAGGCGACCTCATCTACGACGAATGGGGAAAAGTTGCTCGCCAGCGAGGACTCGCCGCCCGCACCCTCCTAGGCTACGGACTTCTTGGACCTGTCGGAGCTGTAGGCGGTTACGCTCTTGCTTTGGGTAGTCAACGGCGTACGGTGCAACGACTGGCGCAACGCACGTTGGGTGAACGGTTCTCTGATGATCTTGTGATGGAAGGCCGCCAACTTTTAGACCAAGCGGCTTACATCGAAACTGTTCAAACTTTGGACGAACTTACTGTAGAAGATTTAGACGATTTCCAAAGTTTGGCTCAGGGTGGTGCATACGAAGGGGTTCACGCCGAACTTTTCCAGTTCTCTGACCCTCAAGAATTTATTGAACACCTAATGTACCGCTCGGACGAATTTACGAGCGATGTCAGCCGGGCATACGAAACTGATTTTGATGAATTTGGGAATGAATTTGTCGTAGGGGAATACGATGTGGAGGGCGGTGCGTTTCCTGATGCGCGTGAGACTCGACGCACAGAGTCGTTGTATGAGATTTTGAAAGAGCAGGGATACGCGGATGAAGACATCGCGTATTTCTATGCGGGTCGAGCAGGTGTCGAGTTCGCGGACCGAGATCAGATGTCTGATTTTGGTCGTCAGATGGGGGAGTTGGATGACGAGTTGGAGGCCACTGCTCGCCGCATCGCCGAAGACACCCCGTTCAGTAGCGCGGATAGAGAAATTATTAACGCTGAATTAGAAGAAACTCTCTCCCGAATGACTGAAGAGGAGATAGTTGAGTATTTTGAAGGGTTAAACCCCTTTGAACTTGAACGCTATTTGCGAGATGAAGAAGTATTTAACAATATTTTAGAAAGTCTTCGAGACATTCACGACTTTGATGACGTAGAGCGCTTGGGGTTGTTTGAGTTACGGGAGCGAATGCTCTCGTTGAGAAGTGCTGACCGTTCAGTGAGCGGCAGTTACGCCACGGCTCACGCTGCTTGGCTTGAAGACAAAACGGCGTACAACGAAATAGCGTTACAAAAAATGATAGAAGAAATGGGACCGGATTTAGAAGCAGCGAAAGAATCGTTGCGACGAGCCGGCGAACTTCTCCTCACCCAAGAAAAAACGTTGCGTGACGCTATCGCACTTCACTACAAAGACGCCCCCGTCACTCCTGAAGCCGAACAAGGTTTAGAGATGTTAGACAAAGCCGGTGTCATGTTGGAGAAAGCAGGCCGCAACCCCAGTTACATGGGTGGCGTCATGGTTCGTAACGCTTTCGGTGACACCAAAGCAAACCAAGAAATTTGGCGGGGTCGAGTATCAGCTGACCGGACAGCGTCCCGACTTATTGAACAAGGCAGTTCACGGGTGCGAGCAGACATTGACGCAGCCACCGAGTGGATGCCTCTTGTCCGCGGCGACGTTGGTGAACGCCAGTTCGCTCAGGCTTGGGAACGAGTGGTGAACCGTCAGTGGCGGGCAACCGGTGCCCCTGATCTACCCGGCAACCAGTATTTGCGGTTGGTGTGGGCAAACACCGCTGACGTTCGTACCTACAAACAAGATCTTTTGGATTTCTTGGGGACGAGCGCCGGGTTGCGTGTCCTTGACGATTTGGGTGTCCCCAATCTTCCTGAAGCTGTGAAAGCTCTTGTGGAAGCAGTTTATGACACCAGCAACCAAATGCTTCCCCGTTTACTTCCCAGCACTGGAGCAGGCTACGACGTTGTTGACGAGTTCACGAAACTGCGAGAGAAGATGGCTACCGGCCAAGGACGCGATATTCGCTGGGCCAGCGTCACAGAAATTCTTGACGAAATAGGACCGGAACGTTCAGCTAGCCTTCTTGGACGTAGCGGTATGGATACTACGGTGGGGCAAACCGCTGGGGTTTCTCCCCGCAACATGGTCAGTGGCCGTTTGAAACGTTACGCCGAAAACGGGTTCAATATTTTGGCGACACTCCCCACTGACAATTTGACTCGTAACCCTTACTTCAGGCATCGGTTCCAGACTGAGGTAACTCGCCGCCTTTCCGCTTATTGGGACAGCGACGAACAGCGGTACCTTATTGAACCCAAACAACTTGACCGCATTGAAAACGAGGCTCGCAATAAAGCGTTAGAGGACGTTCGTTACCTTCTGTACGATTTGACGGAAGCAACTCGCCTGCAAGAAGTGATGTCGACTTTCATGCCGTTCCTCGGTGCATGGCAAGAAGTGATCACTCGATGGGCTGGTATTGCCGCCGAGAACCCCATGTATGTGGCTCGGGTTCTTGACAACTTCAATTCAATTCCTATCACTGAAGATGATGACGGTAACCGGTGGATGGTGTTTCGTTTACCGCAAACCATTGGACGTATCGCCAGCATTGGTCCTGACTGGCCCGGCGCTGGGGCGTTAACGGAACCTTTCGTTGGGAACACTATGCGGTTCAGCAAAGACGGGTTGTCAATGCTTGCCGCCGGCGGTCCAAGTTTCGGTCCTATCGGGTTGATTCCCATGTCCGAAATGTCTGTTGCCGAACCCAAATTGTATGACGCAGTGTCGTGGGCTTTTCCTTACGGTTTACCTCAAGGCGTCTCGATGACTGATCGTGCTTTGGGACAGTTGTTCCCGGCGTGGACGAAACGTCTTGTGGGTACGTTCGCTGGGAGTGGTGAACGTGAACGAATGATGCTGCAGGTGGCGCAAAGCAAAGAGGTGCGGTTACGTCAGCAACCGTCACTGTCAGGTGAATACCCTGACCGGTTCTCAGAAATTCTTGCCACCGACAAAGCAATTTTCCAAAAAGAAGTGTTGGAAGAAACCAAAGCACTCATGTTCGCTCGAGCGTTCGCATCATTCACAATGCCGACCACCCTTCAAGTTTCGTCGCCTTACCAGTTTTATATTGAGAACCTTCGCAGATTGCGTGAAGAAGACCCAGCGAACGCCACCGAGTTGTTTATCCAACAGCACGGTGACGAGTTCTGGGCTTTGACTTCACGCATGACTCGCACCAACAACGGTGTGGCTCCAACCTTGGAAAGCATGGAAGAATTTGAGAAAGCGGGATTCGCTGAACTTGTCGTCAACCACCCGGAGCTGGGTGGGTTGATCACTGGTTCGTATGGGTCGCAAACTACTGGTGCGTTCCATGAAGCTGTGTACCGCCGCCAGCAATCGGAATCTGTGACACCGGGTGCGGAAACAAAAATGCGTGAACGGGTTCCGTTAGCGGACTACATGGAAAGCGCAGATGTGTCGCAGGGATGGACGAAACTGTCTGAACTTTACGACATTCGAGACGCCGAACTGGACTCCATCGGTCAAGCCGGAGGGAACTCTTCTATTCGAGCCAACCCAAAAGTTCAGCAGTGGATGCAATGGGAAATCAGTCAACTCGCTGCGTCACACCCGGCGTGGTGGGATGCGTTCAATGTGAGAGACAAAGCCAAAGATCAAAAACTTTTCAAAGGGCTCTATGCCATTGTTGGAAACGAGACGTTGCGTCTTCGCCCAGAAATTGATGTTCTTGTAGATTATTTAGCAGACCGAAAAGTAGCGGTAGCGGAACTGGCGGAACGTAAGAACGCTGGGGGTTCCGGTTCTCTCGATGCACGGGCCAACGAAGATGTTGCAGAATGGTGGGAGTTCACTAAACGTCAATATCGGGACATTCCCGAATTTTCGGCGGTGTTCACCCGATTCTTGGAGTTTGACGATTTAGATCCCCTTACTTGGGAACTTACGCTTAGGGCGCAAATATGACAACCGAATTTGACCAACGATTCAACACAGCCCAAGCTGGAGGGATGAATGCGGCGGTTGTGGGGGGCGTCGGTGGTGAAGCCATTATGGGTAGGCGTCCCCCGTCGCGGGAAGGACTCGAAGAAGAAGGAAGCCTTTTCCGTTTCGGCCCTGGGGCTGCGGTGGGGCGTTCACAAATCATTGAAGAATACATGGGGTTGTCTGTTGAAGAGCAGGAACGTTTAGCGCAAGCATTGTTCACTGAAGGTTTGATGAACGGGTTGGCGATCACCGCAATAGACGAGATTTATGATCCCTATCACGTTGCTTGGGCTTTAGGGAATGCTATGACCGAATCGGAAGTGGCTTTTGAAATGGGCACCGCAAGGGGAGCAGAAATGTTACCCACGTTGGAGGAACGTTTCTCGGGGTTCACCGACGAAGCGTTCAACGAAGCAGCCGGAGATCTGATGGAAAAATATGCGGTGTCCTATCTGGATCGAGCGACACTCAACAATTTGTATACAACGGCTTACAGAACCGAAGTGGGACGCACGCCCTCTGAGGGACAGTTACAAAGCTTTGTTGCTGGCATCCACGCAGCTCAAGACGCAGGTCAAACTATTAGTCTTACGAATGTTTCGGCTCAGGCGAGGGAAAGTGCTCGGGGTTTGAATCCTGAGCGGGTGCAGGTGACGCGTGAGAATAAGGCGGCTCAGTCAATTATGCGTGCCTTGGAGAAACTGTAATGAATATCTTGGAACTTAAAGATAATGCTGTTGCTTTGGTTGAAGACATTATTGATTATCTTCGGAATACGTCACAAGAAGATGTTGTAGACCGCATCAACAATTTTCAACCAAGAACGGGTATAGCGCGCGCTTCTGCACGCGACACTTACGAAGTTGAAAAAGCATTAGCAGAAATTTTTGGGAAAGACGGGGCAAAAGCTGACCGCCAACTCACTGATGAAGCTGTAAGAGAATTAGAAGCGTGGCTAGCTAACGCTCCCGCAGAAGCCTTAGACCCTTCAGGAGATCCCAAAGACGAAGCTGAACGTTTAGCTGCTATCCAATGGTTCAAGAATGCGCCTAATTCGTTCACTGTCCCAGGTGCTGCTTCCATAATCGCTGGTCTTAGCGACGCTGCCCAGTTAGATGAAGCCAGTCAAGAATACTGGGATTCTTTACAAATAGAGGGTGAAGCCGCCGTTCCTCAGTTTCTTGACCCAGAGGAAGAACGGGGGGAGCAAACAATTCCAGATCGCATAGACGAATCCACCCCCGGTGGCCCCGAATGGAATGCGTTAAACGAAGCAGAAGCCGGATTAGCGCCAGAGCGTGGGTCGGGAGCTGCCGCAGTTGGTGAACACCCCCAAATTTCTCAGCGTCCGTTCGGTGGCGCAGTTGGTGAACATCCCCTTGAAGAGGTGCCCCCCAGTAGCGAAGCGGGTCAGCTTATTGGTGCTTTGGACGACGACACGCTTGCCGTTATCCGCGAAAAGTTTACGGCTGCACTGTTCTTCCGACAAGATCTTGAGAAGTTCAACGTGGAAACCCCTAAAGGGGTAATGAATGTTATGGAGTGGTTGTCGTTACCGGAGAACGAGGGGATGTCGGATGATGAAGTGTTGGGATGGATTCAAGGCACCCAATGGTTCGCCGACAACGCTGAAACCGCCAGAAACTTTGACATGGACTTCTGGGCAGAAGGCCCCGAAGGACGCGACGCTCTCATCGACAGTCAACGTGACCTCATTCTCCGAGAAGCGCAACTCATCGGGTTGAACTGGTTAGGAGACAACCAGGCGTTGCTCGATGACTTAGCAACCACTGCTACCCGTTTCGGATACGACATTTACGATATTCGCAGCGCTTTACAAGGCGTCAACGACCTCGGTCCCGAAGAACTCGCTCGAGGCACGATTCTTTCCAACGAACAATCCGTTCAGGATATGGCCGCGAAATATTACATACCGTTAGGCACAGAAGATGCTTACGATTATGCGTGGAATATTTATAAGGGTGAGGAAAGTTTGGGTTCGTTGGAAGCAATGTACCGGGAACAAGCTAAAGGCGCATTTCCTTCTCTTGCCGGCCTCATTGATCAAGGTGTATCCATGCGGGCTTATTTCTCTCCGTACAAGCAACGCATCGGGCAACTCCTCGAGTTATCTGATGTGGATTTGATGAACGATCCTCGGTTCCAACCGATTCTGTCTCCTGGTCCGGGGGAGGGGCCGATGAGTTTGTCTCAGACGCAAACGTTTGTGCGTAATCTTCCTGAGTGGCAGTTCACGCAGAATGCCAGGAATTCGGCTCGGCGGATGGTTGATAATGTGGGTCGTATGATGGGTGTGGTGGCGTAATGGCTTTTATTGATGATCCTGCAGCGTTTGAACCTCGCGGCAGTGAAGGCGTTACTTACTATGAAGATCTTGAAGAAGAGGTTGAGGAAGTCGATAAAAGTTGTCCGGTGGGTCAGCATTGGGACGAAGGGTTACAGCAATGTGTTGACGATGAAGAAGAGGTTGAAGAAGAGGTTGAAGAAGAGGTTGAAGAAGAGGTTGAAGAAGAGGACAGCGCAGCATTAAGGCAGATCCGTAACGACTACGAAAGTCTGTCGACGCGCTTCCAAAATCTTCTCGCAGATCAAGAAGACCTGAAACAACTTAACGCCGAATCCGCATACGACCTCGTGTACGACCTGTTCGTAGTCCAACTCGGCCTCCCCGTAAGCCTCGTGGACGACGTAGAACAAATGCTTATCGACGGCGCTTCCGACCTCGCAGTCACCCAAGAAATCAGAAAAACACAAGAATACAAAGACCGGTTCCCCGTCATGGCTGAACGAGCAGACCTCAAATTGCCTCGCCTCAGCGAAGGCGAAGTCTTAAAACTCGAACGAGCCTACCGATCCACCCTCCGCCAAGCAGGCTTAGGAGAAGAATATTACGACGAAGCATCAGACTTCACTGCATGGCTCGTAGGAGACGTATCCGAAGCAGAACTCCAAACCCGGATCGGTGTAGCCGACGCCGCAGTCAGAACCGCGAACATTGAAACCCGGCAACAACTCGCAGACTTCTACAACATTACTGACACCGATCTGCTGGCCTACTACCTGAACCCTGCGAAAGCAAAAGACATTTTTGAGGCTCGCCTCCAACTAGAAGCAGCCGGAATTTCTGCTGCCAGTGTGAGAGCAACCGGAGCGGCTTTGACGATGGGAACGGCTGAAGCTCTCCGAGAGTCAGGAGTTCAGACTCGAGAAGTGGAACAACGTTTAAGTCGTCGGGCTGGGCTCACAGGAGAACTCATAGGCAGCGAAGCTTTAACCGCCGATGTGTTAGCTGCCGGCGAATTCGGTACCGATTTGGAAGCCACCACCGCTTTAAGGCGAACCGGGGAAGCCCGCAGCGCTGCTTTCCGGCAAGCTGGGGGGCCTTTCATGGATCGAAGTGGCATACGGGGAATGGGGAAAGCCACCTAGTTGCGTGAGCTTCCCGAAAGTCTGTATAGTGAGTTGTGTTGATCGGCCCCATGATGGGCGAGCTGCCAACACCCCTCCATTCTCGGTTCCACCGCTGGGATGCGCAATAGGACAGGTGAGTGACATATGACAGATTCCGACTCCACTTTCGGTGAAGAAGGTTCTGACAGCCCAACCGAGTCGAAACCGAACTGGCGACGAGATCTCGAAAAACGTGCGAAGGAAGCTGAAACCCAGCTTGCGGAAACACAAGAGAGATTGAGTGGCTATGAGCGGCGTGACGTTTTTAGATCCGCAGGACTTGATCTTGAGGATCGACAAGTAAGTTATTTTGTAAAGGCTTACGATGGTGAAATGGATGCAGAAGTTATCCGTGCAGAAGCGGAAGCTGCTGGATTCGTTGGACGAAATGCTTCAGCATCTAGTTCTTCACCGATAAAACGTGACGCACTTGACGCCGAACAGCGTATTGCTGTGGCGGGTGAAGGTGGTGACCCGGTGTCACAAGCCGATCTTAATTCTCGTATAGCGGCAACGAATACCGAGGCAGAACTTCGGGCGTTGATGGAGAATGAAGGTTACCTGTGGGGTGCTGCCCAGTAACCGGCTAGCTAACAGTGGAGTCCCTCACCCTTTAAGGACTTCACAATGGCCTATACAGGCACAGGGGACGTTTCCTCTGATACGGCGGCGTTTCAGCAACTTGCTTATTTCGCTTTCCGTTCCCAACCGATGTATGAAATGATCGCTGATGTGCGCTCAACGGCGCAAACCCATAACGGGGCATCAGTCCAGTTCAACATCTATGACAATATGGCTCAGGCCACTTCAGCTTTGACTGAAACGTCTGACGTTACAGCCGTCGCCTTGGGCGACTCGACTGTGGTCGTGACACTTGCCGAATACGGTAATGCGGTTATTACTACAGCGAAGCTGCGTGGCACATCATTCTTGAATGTTGATGCTGACGCTGCGAACATTATTGGTTACAACATGGTTGACTCTGTTGACAAACTTGTTTCCAATGTCGCTAACGCTGGCACTAACGTCATTTACGCTCAGGGATCAGCGGGCTCACGCCCAACGTCCCGTGTCACTGTTTCTGACGCCAACACATTTGGTGCTCAGGAAGGGCGTCAAGCGGTAGCGGAGTTGCGTACAGCTTCAGCTCCAGGGTTTGAAAACGGCAACTACATTGGCCTCGTCCACCCGGACGTTTCCTACGATCTGCGCGAGCAGACCGCAGTAACTGACGTTATTCAATACCAAATCCGTCAAGAAGGTGCCGCTGTTCGCAACGGCTCCATTGGCGTGTTTGGTGGTATCGAGTGGATTGAAAACCCTCGTGCCCCCATATTGGATGACGCTGGCGCTACTGGCACCACTAACGTTTACCAGACTCTTGTTGCTGGTAGGCAGGCGCTAGCTAAAGCGTTCAGTCGTGCTCCTGGCTTCGGGGAAGACCCAAGCGTAGTGTTCGGTCCTGTGACCGATACTTTGCGCCGGTTCCACCCTGTGGGCTGGTACCACCTGGTGGGTCATGCCATCTTCCGTCAAGCAGCATTGCAGCGGATTGAGTCATCCTCATCCATAGGCGACAACACCTGATAGTTGTTGCGTAGGCTTGGGGGGGTCGGGTTCCCCTTTCCCCGGCTCCCCCATTCAAGCCTGCTACTCTTGCTGTGAAGCGAGGATTTATGCCTAAAGTCGGTTCAAGACATTTCAGTTACTCCACGGCTGGCCGCAAGGCCGCTCGTGCGTATGCGTCGAAGACTGGTAAAAGGGTTACGAACACTAAAAAGAAAAAGCGGAGTACGAAGTGATGGCCGGTAACAGTCAAACCGACGGTAATGTGACAATTCGGCCCAAACCCATAACTGGGACCGGAGGATCTAACCGTGGCTAGTGGCCTTTTTTGTCTGCCAATGGAATACAACTTGGAGCAGACAGCTAACTTTAATATTGATTTTAATGATACGACTGCTGATCGTTTCAAATGTATGTTGACGACCAGCTCGTGGACACCGAACTACAGCACTATGTCTGTCAAGTCTGAGGTCACTAACGAGGTGTCTGGAGCTGGGTATACCGCTGGTGGGGAGTCGTTGACTTCTATCACGTTCGCTACGAGTGGGGGAACGATTACTTGGGACGCTGGTGATGTCGAGTGGACTTCGAGCACGATTACGAGTGCCCGTTATGCCGCTATTTATGATGACACGCTCACTAATGATCCCCTCATTTGTGCTATCGACTTCGGTGGAGATTTCTCTACCACTTCAGGCACATTCAAAATTACTTGGAACGCAAGCGGAATCTTTACGCTTGACCTCACCCCATAGGAATAAATAATGGCGATCCCCCCCTCAGGTTATCCCACCACCCTTGACGACACGAGTGCGTCACCCGGCTTAACGATTGAGTTTCCTCAACCGGCTTCTTCAAGTGATTTAGATGCAACAAATATTGAACACGATATATTGCACAGCAACGGTTCGTTGGCGATTGTGGCGTTGCAAACGAAGTTGGGTATTACTGACTCTAATGCTGCGACGAATCAGGTTCTTGTAGGGACTGGTGCTTCGACTACTGCGTGGGGTTCGACGCTTACGTCAATAACTCTTACCACTGGGACTCTTAACGGTGTCACTTTGTCGGGTGCTATTACCGGTGCCGATCAAATAGCATCGGCTGTTACTCACAAGGATTATTCCGAAACCGTGTACGCCGGTGGGAACACTGGTGCTGCACCGGCGATTGCTGAAACTAACGGCAACGTCCAAACACATACGTTGGATACTGCGACGGTGACCTTTGCGTTACCTGCCGCTGCGGGTCTTCAAGCCGGTACGAGCCTTACCCTGATTTTAACTCAGGACGCTTCAGGTTCTCGTGCTGGAGTGTTTCAGGTGAGTGGTGCTACTACTCTCGTGAAATGGGCTGGTGGTACTGCACCGACATTAAGTACGGGTGCTACCGACATAGATATTATTACGTTTATGACCATTGATGGCGGCGCTACACCTACTTGGTATGGGTTTGTCGCTGGGCAGGATATGAGCTAATGCCTTTCGGGGTTGAAAAAGCTGCGTTGTTGGGTGCTGCTGGTGCTGGCGGTGCGATTGAAGCTACTGGTGGCACCATAACAACTTCAGGCGACTACACGATCCACACCTTCAACAGCAGCGGCACGTTCGAGATCACTGGCGGTTCGGGAGATGTCGAGTGGCTCATCGTCGCAGGTGGCGGCGGTGCCCGTAGCTACATCGGCTCAGGTGCAGGCGGTGGCGGAATGCGAACTGGCACTGAGAGCGGAGCCGGGACCGGCAGCTATTCGGTGGTCGTCGGCGCAGGCGGCGCAGGACGAACTGGTGACAGCGGCGCGACACCTGGCAAAGGTGGCACAAGTTCCAACGGCTTCGGCGAATCATCAACAGGCGGCGGCTATGGAGCGAAAAAGACTGTTACAGCGGGCGGTCCTGGCGGTGCTGGCGCTGGCGGTGCTTATAACTGGTACCCATCTAGTACTGGCCCAGCAGGCACCGGCAACGAAGGTGGCTACTCACCTTCTGAAGGCGCTACCGGTGGCTTAAACATCAACCCAGGATTAAACGCCTACGGTGGCGGTGGCGGTGGCGGTGGCGGAGCTAGCGGCCAAACCCCGACCGCAGTTCCTTCTAACTACGGCGGCGGACTCGGCGGCAACGGCACAGCATCCTCGATCAGTGGAGCGTCGGTTACCTACGCAGGTGGCGGCGGCGGTGGCGCTGACGGTGGCTCAGGCCCACAAGGCACACCAGGCGGAACCGGTGGTGGCGGATACGGCGGAGCAAACCCACCATCATTCTCCGCTCAACCAGGCACAACGAACCTCGGAGGCGGCGGCGGCGGCATGGGCAATGCCGCTTCGTCTGGCGGCTCGGGCGGCTCAGGCATCGTGATCCTGCGCTACTTAACGGACGGATGATATGGCTCACTTTGCACACATAGACGACAACAACAACGTGACGAACGTCATCGTCGTGCCCGACGAACAAGAGCACAGAGGCGCAGAGTTTTGCGCTGACGATCTCGGCCTCGGCGGCACGTGGATTCAGACGTCGTACAACAACAACGTCAGGAAACAGTTTGCAGGGATTGGGTCTGTCTACGATCCAGACTTCGACGAATTTCTTGACCCGCAGCCATTTCCATCATGGGTACTAGACGAGAATCACGACTGGAAGCCACCAACGCCTCGGCCAACAGAAAACGCTTTAGAATACCATTGGGATGAGGCAACTACGAGTTGGATCTACGAGCGTGTGCCCGACGATGCACGAGAAGGACTTGTTGACGCCGGACTCCTAACGTGATCCAAACCATCCCGGTCACAGGAGTCGAGATAGCTCCGTTCGTGGTCAGCTACAAAATGCCGGACACCAGTCCACTGCAAGACCTCATCCAACACAGCGAAACGATCAACGCCTGGGGAGACTCAACAGTCGGCAAACAAGAGGTCAAACCAGAGGTGCGGAGGTCAACCCAAATCAACCTTCCTCAACTCGGACTCAACCAGCAACAGATCGACGACTTGGCGGCGCTCAACTTCGCAGGGTCGTGCCTGTTCGATTACCTGTTGAGCTATCCAGAAGCGAGCATGGGGTTCCCTGGCTTCGAGGTTCGGGAACCTCCTCAGATAATCAAGTACCAAAAGGGCGACGCCTATCACCAGGTCCACGCCGACATCCATCCTCATATTTTTCCGAATCGGCACCTGACGTTCTGCATGTACCTCAACACACCTGAGAGCGGCGGCGAGCTTTGCTTCGTCCGTCAGGGCGTGCAGGTCACACCGACTGCGGGTCGGGCCGTGATCTTTCCAGCGGGCTGGACTCACGCCCACTACACGAAACCAACCGACAGTCCTCGCTATGTGTTCCAGCTTTGGTGGAGTTTCGATGGACATCGTTGATGCCCCCGGCAAAATCAACACCGGACGGCCACTCAAACCATTCGGCATAGTCGTACACCACACCGCCTCCAACCGCAACGCCGACCCCGACAATGTGGTCGCAATGTGTGTGCGTGGTGTCAACAAAGTACCCGGACCTTTATACAACTACCTCATTAAACGTGATGGTACCATTGTCAAGTTGACTGCTGAGAACGTGAAAGCTAACCACGCTGGTCGAGGGCTCCAGTCGGTGTTGACTCGCACCCAAAAAAACCTTCCTGTTTTGGGAAACGCTAAGAGCGCAGGAAAGATTACAGCTAACGCCCGTTTTGTAGGAGTATCTCTTATTAACGACGGGTTGGGTGAAGATGTGCCCGAGGCTCAGATGGACGCATTGATTGATCTGTGCGCTTTTCTGTGCGACGGACACCAATGGAACCCCGACGCCACAGTGCTGGGTCACAAAGAATGGACCTCTAGGAAAGTTGATCCCTCGTTCTCTATGCCTGAGCTGAGGGGGATGATTCATCGGCGCATGGTCACAGATATTCCCACAATGGTTTTACCGAAAGAACCTGACGACGGTTTGGTGCCGTTCCCTGGGACACTTCGGAAGGGGTCACGTTCGGTTGCTGTAAAGTTTATGCAGGAACGCATTGGTGCGTTCCCAGATGGTATTTTTGGACGTAACACGAAAGCTCGACTAGTCCGCTGGCAGCGAGCCAGAGGACTTACTCCAGACGGAGTATGCGGTGTCTCCACATGGGGTCGCCTTCAACTTAAAAGGAACGACATTGTTCAACCAGCGTTTTATTAAAGACTCTTTAGAGCGTGGAATATCCACGTTCGCTCAAGCCTGGGCTGCCGCTATGGCAATCCCCGGCCCTGACTGGGGTGACTCCCTAAAAATTGCGGGAGTTGCTGCCCTTATTAGTATCGCTAAAGCTGTGGCTGCTACGCGGGTAGGGGACTCCGAATCGGCATCACTTAGCGGTTAGGGAGATGGGTTGTGGCAACGCAATATCGTCAATCAGGAGTTGTATATAGGGCATCAGGCGTGGCGTATGCGACGCCTACAACTATTACCCCTGCCACCATTGCGGCCACAGCAACCATCCCCACCGATTTCCAGTTCGAGTACCGCCAGTCTGGGCAAGCGTACAGAAACAGTTTCGATTACCGTCAAGGACTCATAACAGGCAACTCCTATCTGGTTGTCGCTACCCCGGCTGCGGTCGCTGTCACTACTTCGATCACAGCTACGGGTGGAATACCGATCACGGTATCTGTTTCAACTATTGCTGCTTTGGCGGCTGTACCTGCTGTCGATATTGATGCCAACTATGTTCATGTCGATGCGGGCATAGCGGCCATATGTGCTGTACCTGCCCCAACGATTCTGACCGGGGCGTTAATGACCCCCGCCACGATTGCTGGACTCGCAGCGTTACCTGCGCCTACAGGCGAAGTGACAGTGATTGCCAACCACGTTGGAGGCACCGGCGCTGTCCCAGATCCGACACGGGAATGGCATGTCCTCCCAGGCACTATTGCTTGCACCACCACAATGGGTGAAGAACCCGTGTACACCCTCCTCGAAATGCCGTACACAATGACTCTCCCCCCAGTAGGGGTACCGGAGGAAGCGAGCCGTCTGGCGTATGGGTTGCGACGGCATTACGCAATGGAGAGAAAGGGAACGAACCTGATAATTATCAACAACACTTCCATTCAGACGTTCCCCCCCTCCGATTGGAGCACTGTGACAAGATGGATATATGGGGGACACGCGTCCCCAACGGATTTTACGTCCACAGAAATAGCGTTACTAATTGCCGACGGATACTCGATTGATGTCGGAGCCGGAGTCTGATGCCTGTTTACACTTACCGTTGCCTTGACTGTGGACTCACTCTCGATGTGCGTCATGGTATGGATGAAACCCACGATGAGAGTTGTGAGGGTTGTGAAGGTGTGGTCCGCAAATACTTTGGCAACATCCAGTTCGCTCCGTCGGCTACTCCTTCGCGAAGCAACATTGATTTAGGGGCAACGAAACGTAATGAAAAAAACAAAGACGCAGACATGGCCGCATA
>Ga0255047_10000990_pt1 | contig 21744 bp, 34 predicted proteins | sample JV7_2_1_MG_FD_183640 | JGI IMG/M metagenome (GOLD analysis project Ga0255047, IMG submission 183640) | Seawater microbial communities from Jervis Inlet, British Columbia, Canada - JV7_2_1 | ecosystem: Environmental > Aquatic > Marine > Inlet | place: Canada: British Columbia | collected 2016-10-06 | reverse complement strand
ACCCTGACCATGACCCTGACCCTGACCCTGACCATGACCGTGACCATGACCATGACCCTGACCCTGACCATGACCATGACCCTGACCCTGACCGTGACCGTGACAATGACCCTGACCGTGTCCTATCAAGCCCAGCCCTTAAAATAGCCGCATTCATTTATTTTTGCTCTTTAGGTAGCACATGATTCCATTTTGTCGCATCGCAAATGCAGCCGATACTCACAAACACATTGTCTGGGTAAGGTTCTACTTCATTAAATTCACCTTCTGTTAAGCAATCATGATAACGGCCAGTGTCTGCAATCCAAGACGCATTTTTCAGAATGATAAAACCACCCTGCACACCAGCACATTCACCAACATCAATATGGGTAACTGTTCTAATTAAGTAGGATTCACCAACCTTAAACGGGGTCTCGTTTGATATGACACCGCTGCTTTCTTGCCCTTCTTTTAACAGCATCGTTATTACTTTTTCTTTGTTCATACTACCCTCTCTGTTTAGTCGTTATTGACTTGATGAAACTAAAGATACTCTCTTTTTGGATTTATGCAACTAAAACGTATAAATAAATGTAACAAATAAGTTGATATATCTGTATTCATCCTTTAAGATTCAATCATCAACTTAATAGAGAGGTGTTTATGGTAAAAATGACAGTTAAAAAATCTTATCCTGATAAGGTTACAAGGATTCCACTTGTAGCTGATAGCGTGTTTTCTAAGGTTAAAAAGAAAGCGGGTATAAGCAGAGCTGAGGCAATTGTCAAAGCTTCTGAGTTGTTGGCGGCTGAGTATGAGGTAAAGATATGAGCGAGACTAAAATCCTAATCATAGGCAGGCTTATTGCATCTACGTGCTGTGCTTGTGGCGCTGTGTATATTGCATCGCTTGGCTTGAATGGCTGGGGCTGGCTTATATTTGCAAGCTTATTATTAGGCGGAATGACTTTTACTAATGAATAACACTACACAAGAGGGTACAGCATGACAAAGCAAGAAGGCGATAAAATGCAGGCTGAAATTGACCTGTGGAAAAGCTTTTATAAAGCTGAGAAAGCAGCCCAGGCATTAGATAACGGAGGGAATTTTGAACAGGCTGAACAGTATGCAAATAGCTGTATCGCATCCAAAGAATTCTTAGTAGAGATTGAGGCCGCAAAATGAGCGTATTACTCGATCTATTAAATAATATACCCGCTACTTTTTGTGTAGTGGTTGTTGCGGGTGCTGCTTGGAGTCGTTGTTATGGGTGAGTTAAACCGCTTTGTTCTTGATATGCCAAATGAGGAATATCATAAGTATAAAGGTATTAGTAAATCAGGCTTAGATAAAATTGACCGAAGCCCCGCCCATTATAAGTTTAGGGAGTACAAAGATCCAACGCGTGCAATGGCAATAGGTACGGCAATACATACCGCTGTATTAGAGCCTGAGCGCTTTAAAAAGGAATACTGCATAACAGAGGCGAAAGTAAGAACAGCTAAGCCGTATAAAGATGCCAAGGCCATTCACGGCGGCGAATTGACACTGACTGAGCCTGAAGGCAAGAAAGTAACCAATATGCAAAAGGCCGTAGAAAGTAACCCGATTGCAATGGAGCTTTTAGAGGGTGAAGGCAATGCAGAAACGTCTGCAATCTGTACTGATCCTGAAACCGGCGTTATTATTCGCGCTCGTTACGATTGGATTAACAATGATGGAATAGTGATTGATTTAAAGAAAACTCAAGATGTAAGAAAATTTGCTAAGAGTGTTTTTGATTATCGCTACCACGTTCAAGAGGCTATGTATTCGTTCATTTACGAACTGATAACCGGCGAACCTTTGAAGGCTTTTTACTTTCTGGCAGTAGAAGAAGAAGCACCACACTCTAATGAAATGTTCTTACTAGATGACACGGCTAGAGAGATAGGCCAGTACTATTTTAGAAAGAACCTGCGAGCCTATGCTGAGTGTGTTAACTCTGGGAATTGGCCGCATCCTGACTGTGCAGATGGAATTATAGAGCTGCCAAATTGGGCTATTACAAGCTATGAAAATGATCTTGAGGTGATTATATGAATGATGTAACAAATCTATCGGATACGATTAAACCTAAATCAGATCAATTAAATGCAGATGATTTACTAACTGGCTCTATCAATGTGACCATAACCGGCATTCGTAGAGGGTCAGCAGATCAGCCTATTATTTTAGATATTGATCAAGGCTTACAACCTTTTAAGCCATGTAAAACAATGCGCCGTTTATTGATCATGGTATGGGGTGAGAATGGCAAGGAATGGATAGGTCGTTCAATGACGCTATACAATGACCCAACTGTAAAATGGGCTGGTGTTGCTATTGGCGGCATTAGAATAAGCCACGTTAGCCACATAGAGCGGGAGCAGTCTTTTATGCTTACAGCTACCAGGGGCAAGAAATGCCAGCATGTAGTCAGACCCTTAGCAGTAGAAGATTACACAAAGCTAATTGCAGACTACACACAAGCAGATCAAGGCAAGCGTGATGCAATGTGGGCAAATTTAACACCAGTACAACAAACAGCAATTAACCAAGCTTTCAACAACCAATAGAGAGATAGAAAATGTCACAATTATTAGATAAAGGCCGCATCGTTGCAGCAGTAAGCGAATATCAAGCAAAAGAAAATGGACAGCCATTAGTGAATCAGGATGGCTCCCCAAAAATGAAAAGTAAATGGATGGCTATTGGCGAGCTAACAAAGTGGCAAGGCGATAATGGCGAATTTGTTAAGCGTGAGGTATTTTTACAGCCTCTTGTATCTGGCTCTTATGAGACTCGTGAATACTGGGATAGTGAAAATAACCAGCAACAGAATAACCAAGGCTATCAGCAAAACAGCCAACAACAGCCGCAACAGAATTACCAGCAGCAGCCAAATAACGGATATCAGCGCTCATGAAACTAATATCAATATCTCACAGCATACGCCTATCGTGGGTTATGTGTTTCGGCGGAATTATAGAAGGAGGTGAGCATAGAATTCTATGGTCGCCCTGGGTAAATCCGCTGGCATCAATCACGATTAGGCGCGCTAAGTTTATACATGTAAATAGAAAGCGTATTTTTGACATGCCACGGCTAGCAGCAATGAAAAATGTTGATATGTCGTGCGTGGATGTGGTCGCATGATCGAGCTTTTTAGAGCGCTTTGTATGCTGTATATAGTCGGCTTGATGGGTGCTATATGGGCGATAGAGTGGGATAGAAAGCATAGGGTAAGTTTTTGTTTATTCATGGCAGCAGCTTTTATTAGTGTTGTTGTGTGTTTTAACCAATAGAGGGAAAGATAATGGAAGAAATGTTTAATAAGCTTAAAAAGATGGATGATTATGAAAAGTGGAAGTGGTTAATTAAAAATCAATGGAGTGGTGTTATTGTAATGCTTGATAATGATGACACTTTTATAACCCATATTGATTATGATGGTTATGCCAGCTTTCAGGAATACATAGGCTGGAGTGATGGAGTTTTTGTGCTTCTTGATAGTATGGGTATCAAATGCGATTGTGTTTAGCTAATTAGACACCACTGCTCAAAATAGCTACAATAAACAAGCGGGGCATCAATCCAAATGATAGCCCCGCTCTACTGCAACATGACAGAGAGGGTGCGCCATGCCACAGATATTAACAAGTATATCATCAAAAGCCGAACGATTAGAACAGATTCGGGCTATCAAACAAATCGAATTAAACCATAAGCCTTCCGATACTGTGCAACTAATGCACAAGGGCGAAGCTATAACTATTCCAATCAGGGTGAAGCAATGAAAAAATCTGGCATTACAGAAGCAATGGTTGTGCAAGCGGTTAGCGCCGTTTCTATTTGCGCGTTTCAGTATTTCAATGATCAGGAGGTTAGCCAAATCGCATTAACAGCCGCAATCAGTGCAGCGCTACCGCTAATTCTTAGAGTCATAGATAAAAAACGGGGCGGATAATATGAGTGAAATCATAGCCGGCATAGCAGTTTTTCTCTCTCTTATAGCAGCTGCATTTGTTAAGGGTCGCAAAAGTAAGCAGGGTGAAATTGAAGGTAATCGCGCAAAAGAAGTAATTCAAAAAGTAAAGGAGGGCAAAAAAAGTGATGAAGAGGTTGATAGCTATACTGATGATGAGCGTATTGCTGAGCTGCTCAAATCAGCAGACGACTGATACTTATTGTATGACGTACGAGTATATAGATTTTAAAGGCAATCTTGATGCTGTTTTGTATATGGAAGCTAATGCTAAATCTACAAATACTTCAATAATGAAGAATAACAAGACATATAGAAGAGAGTGTAAATGATTAATCTTAATTGGAATAAATCGTTTGCTGTTGAGCGCGAAGGGTCAGTAAAAGAAGGGTCTAGACATATCCTTTATCAATGCCCGGCAAACAAAACAACGATAGGCTACGGCTACAACCTGGAAGATAACGGCATAGATGAGGCAACAGCTCAATACTTGCTTAATAAATGCTTAGTTGATGTTCTTGTGATGCTTGAGTCAAATGTAAGTTATTTTGACGACCTTGATGAAGTTAGAAAATCAGTACTAACAGATATGTGTTTCAATATGGGCTGGCCTACACTTTCACGCTTTAAGAATATGTTTGCAGCTATTGAGAGTGGCAATTATGAAGAGGCAGCAAATCAAATGGTAGATTCTGCTTGGTACCGGCAAGTTGGCGTGAGATCAAAGATACTTGTTGAAATGATGCGCAGTAGTGCCTATCCCTAATGAGATCAAGCATCGCATCAATAATAAGTGAGCTTGACTATGGGGCTTGCCAGCCAGGTGTAAATACTGAGCCTTATTTATTTCTAGATGTAGAGTTTGGTGATCGTGTTGATTGGATAGAAAACGGCCAGCTTCGGCACGGCATTTATAGAAGTCACAAAGGCGCTTTTGCTCATGTATTTCGGGGGGACGCTAACGGCATGATTAAGATAAATGTCTTTGCGTTGAATCCCATTGCATGAATGCCATTACATATTTAAAAAAACAATTTGGAGCTGTCCACTTCAATATAGGATGTATACATGCTATCACGTGGAATGCCCAAAAATAGATTTGAGGCCGGTATTAGGTCACACAATACTGACTGAAAATGAACGACAGTTATTTATTAACTCAATTGATAAATTCATTGCTAACAGGAAAAAAAAATGAAGACAGACTTTATAAACCAAGTTGTACCAGTCCCATTCGAAACTATGGGTGATTTGCAATTACAGCTTAACGAGGCTGCAAAGCTTCCTGAGCTGCGAGACTTTGCCACGGGAATTGCTGAAACCATAGGGCTAAGTGTTGAATTGCCTAGCTGATATCGAACTAATAACAGAGTATGCAGAGGCTTTACATCCGTATGAAGTCTCTTCATTAATTCGTGATAGCGAGGAATATTTAAGCAATGCTAGATTTTATAGCGAAATACTACCAGTTGATATCTGTCATCTTTGGCCTGCTTGCCGCTGGGTTTACGATAGTTAGAGTTGTTTCTTTTTTTACAGGGCTTTATGGCAAGCTAGATCAAAGAGTCAGGATATTAGAGGTGAATGATCACGCCCTCAATCATCCAGACGGGCGCGTCAATAAGCTATCAAGCCTTGTTGAGCGTGAAATAAATACAAATCTTGAGGCCGCTGTTAAGGCAGAAGGCGCTCAAAAAACAGCCAATACCATACTAGCATTAGTGACAAAAATTAAGAGTCGTTAAGCTTATCTTCATACCGCTTTTCGTCTCTTTGAAGTCTATCTAAAAGCCTTCGCTCTTTAATTGTAAGCGTAGTATCTGAATCAGCAAGAAAATCAATGTCAGCTCTAATCTCTTTTAGCTTTGAATCCCAATCTAAAACTGATATAGCCCTATTCTGACCAGCGTCAATAATGGCTTGATTGCTTGTGTATACTTTGAACTCTTCAGCGCTCACAAATACTGTGAACGCCCCGCATACAACCCCAGTTATAAACGTAAACAGAGTGCGATGATAAACAAACCATTCATAAATATCTGTAAATGATAGCTTTGGATTTGGCATACATTACCCCTTACATTGCAACCCAGCCAGTATTGACCGCATCAGTTGTTTTTCTGTAAATATTGCCGTCCATTGCCGTACACATAGATCCTTTACTTGCTGCGATCGCGGCCTCAGGTGTTGCGCCATACCCATACACGTTAACAATGTCATTAAGTACATCTGCATAGTCATAACGGACGTTTGATACTACTTTATCATAAGATATACCCGCGCCGGCACTTGCATCTGTTATAAATGCCGGCCAAACGTCAGTCATACTTATGTATGTATTACCCTTGGCTACAACTCCACTATATGATTTAGGCACTCCAGTATCGTCAAATATTCTAAATATATTAGTTCCGCCCGTTTGGGTATTGTTTGAAATAGTAGTTTTTAAATCTAGGCTTGATGGATTTTTAAATAGTATGTTTGTAATACTACCCGTTGTTGTCTCCAGTGAATTCCCTGTAATTGTGAACCCTTCTGCGTCGGTAGTGAATATACACTCCTCCTCTGAGATTATGCTGTTTCCGGTTATAGTCCAATTTTCACAAGTTACAGTAGCATGAGTTCCAATTAATATTCCCTGCCTTACATCAAGAATTGTATTCCCTGATATTACATTATTATCTAGCGGGTCTGCTTTTGTTGTTGATGACACAATGCCTTGATCACCACCCCTTATCACATTACCGCTCACTGAGTTATTGCCGCCATTCAGCTCAATACCCATTCCTGATGTTGTGCCTGTGTCGTCGGTATCCATTATTAAATTACCATTTACTACGCAGTATGTGGCTTGGTTAACAGAGATACCCATCGACCCGCCACGCGTCAAATTGCTATTAACTTGGCAGTTATAACCCTTTACGGCTATTAAATTATTAACAGCATCGTGACTAGAAAGCATACCTAAACAATTATTATTATTGACTTGTATATAGGCGCTATCTGTTATAACAGTTGCTGACACTAATATACAATTGTGCTGATTGGGTGAGTTAATAGAAGCAATATTAGCGGTTAAGTCATTGTTATTAATAGTTGTATATAGATTATTAGGTACATAGATACAGGTTTTATCACAATCATAAAGTGTATTTCCATCAATATTTAAAAATGTACAGCTAGACGCTGCCCCCACTCCGATTCCAGCCGCGTTATACCCTGTTATTTTTACTTTTGACCGCTGGTTATTGGCTGTAATTTTAACTAAATGGTGATCCCACCAATTTGAACCTGTGGTCTGAGCGCCGCTTGTTCTGTTACCGTCCCAAAACCCGCCAATTATTAGAATGTCATCACCTGCAACTTTTAATATTAATTTTTCTGTTGAAGCATCAACTAGCTTTAAAATACCCTCATTCACAAATACTGACCTATCAAGCCATACATTTATACCCTCTGCCCTTGCGATTCCCCCGTTTGACTGTTTATTAGTCACGTAGCGGAAAGCCAGACAACACTGGTTAATAGCTGTCGAATTATCTGTTGAATCATCAAATACAACACCGGCCTGCGCTATATCTACCTTATTCCCTAGCAGTTTAAGCCATTTTCCATCACTTGTGGCAGGGTTTATTAGTGAGTTTAATGGGTTTGTATTAACTTTTTCATACACTCCGCCGCCAATACCTGAGCCAGATATATATTCGCCCGTCCTGATTATGCTGCCTACTGCTTCATCACCGGCAATTGCCTGAGTTAGATTCTCATAAGGTAGAGAGTCTTTACCTTGAAGTTGACCTATTGGAACGTCTGACAATATATCAGTATAAGCGCCCTTTGTTGACGTGATCTGGTAAAACCCACTTTCAACATAGAATAAAAATGATCCATCAGAATTACCGTTAAACGGATTTGTAAGGGCTGTTCCGCCTTCGTCAGAATACAATGTAGCTAAGCCGCCTGTTGACTCAAGTCTTACTGTAATAGCTGGAGTATCAACCGCTGTTATTGTTCCTGAAGTGCTGTCTAGTACTACGCTTTGATATGCTGTATATGCCATTTTTTAAATCTCCGCGCCTCGTAAGTCGCCTTTATTTACGTATGTTATATTGCTTGATCCTGCCGATACTGCCGCGCCTGCTTTTCCTACTGTATTTGATGACATTGTTGTAAATGATGTTTGTAGCTCGCCATCACTAGCTAGGTCGCCCCCGTCTCCGCTCAAATCGTTCCATATTTTCCCGCCTAGCGCCACTGAAGGAGGGACGGTTATTTCTTTAGAGCCAGCCGCCGGCAGAGTAGTTATATTAAAAGGGTAATCTGTATCATCACCAACGCTAGCAAGTGAAGTATCAAAGCCCGCACCTCCACCGCCTGATATTATATTGTAGCTATTTGATATAACTGTTGATCTAATAGATCCGCCCGCGCCACCGCCGCCAGCAATAATTCCAAGGTTATCAATAGTGATTGTTCCACTTGACATGTCTAAAGCGTTCCCGCCGTCACCTCCTGGAAGATTTTGAGATGCAAGGCTTCCAGTGCTAATAAATGACCCAGAGCCACCTTCTCCTAATACATGCGCGCCAGCCTGAATATCTAGAAATAGCTCAACACCAGCCGGCCACGTACCACGGGTTATAGCAGTAGATAATGGAACCTCTTCTATATCGCCAAGCGCGGCACCCCAGTTTGTAGCACCCACGGCAGATGTGTATGTAGCGCCTTTTGCAATACTTCTAGCCGTTGCCAGCCCTTTCCGTTGTAGTATTGGTGCAGTGCCAGTTACTACAGTAGCGCTAGCGCCTAGCCGTAAATAATTAGCTGTATAAGTTTTAACAATAGAGGACGCCGCTGTTGCGTCTATATTTTCATTAGCTGTAAACGCACTGCCGCCAACTGTTGCCCCGCTTCTTATTGTAAAGCGTATTTTATCGCCTGATATCGGGGTGTAGGCTTTTAATGAGTCGAACAAAGTACGCAAATTAACATTAATTAAATCAGCGCTAATATCGATTAGAATTTCATCAGGGTCTGTTATTGGTTCGCCCGTATACTCTTGAGCGATATATTTAAACTTGGTTCCCTGAATTTCTTCGCTTGCTGAGATAACCTGCATAGGTACAGGAACCTCGACACCAAAAGAATCAACGTTGTTTCTATTTTGTACAGTGATAAAGTCAGTTAGCCATAAGGCACTATCTTTAGCATCAAGAGAAAAAACAACTTCTCTAGGTATGTTGTTATATCGTGCTAATGTTTTATTGCCTAAATCAGTGGCGTTTGCCCCGTCGCTGGCATTCATCCACCTGCTAAATACTTGCTTAACGCTTACTGTATTGTGCTTGTCTTCTGATTCTGCGTCATTATCAGCAATGATATCTATTGCAGAATAGTTTGTAGGCTCATCAAGCTTTTTGGTCTTATCTTTTTGAGCATAAAATACCCACACTTGGGTTATAAGCTCATCTGCTTTATCAGCCCACTGAATAGATCCACTTAATAAATTGGCATCATCTGTAAGCGTGGTTACTGACTCGTCATCAACAGGCCTTAAGGCGCGTATTTTTAGCAGTGCGTTTCTATCATCCCACCATGCAGTAAAATACATTTGCTCTGATATTTCGTTGATCAGATCAGTAACGCCTGTAGGCTCTGTTATTACAGTTGAATAGAGGTTAGGCATATAGCCTGCTACCTCAGTAGCCCATTGCGCCGTGTCTAGATAAGTGGCAGATACGCCGGAATAATTAGCAAGTAGATCATTAAGGATATAATCAGGCGCTTTAGATACGTATTCCAAGCACTCTTGAACAGCCGCGTTTGTACTATGTGCCGCTGCTGTGGTTCCCTCGATACCTCTAGATGTTAAAGTAACTACATCTGCTACCCGTGTAAATGCGCATACTTCATTATCAATCCTAATCTTTCCGCTTGCCGCGTATTCATCATTACCAATACCGGCAGGAATTAAAGTTAAACTTGAATCAACATCAGTAATATCCGCAATTAATTTACCGGTATTTACCGCTGGTGCTTTTGCTTTCTTGTTGAAGGCTAGCGACAAAACATCTTTTGCACTAATCGACACGCTACCTGAATTAGTAGCCCCATTAAATGAGGTTAAGAAAAAAGTCCTAGTTACTTTATTCTCTATCGTTAAATCATCATTTATAAAGCCTGATATATGACGCACAACTCTGTGCATATAAAAAGGATTTCTAGCCCGCCACTTTGCCCAAAACGTAGAACGCTCATAAGGGTCATAGTCCCTATCGTCTAGGTATGGGTCAACAATTCTATCTGTGTGTGGATGATCGCTAAAAGTCAGATTGAGAGTTGCACGAGTGCCAAGCGCGTTAGAGTTACTACTTGACCCGCCTGGGTTTATCTTTGATGGCGACACTTTTGCGCTCTGTAGGTATGGAAAATAATACTCATCATCAGGAATCTTTCCCCTATTATGGCAAAATCTAAGCGTGATTATCTCTGATTGATCGTAGTTCGCTGGGTCTTGGCATGTTTTACGAGTGTTAAAACATTTATCTGTACCTGATACACCTTTGACCGCTGTACAAGGAGCTGATCCGTACACATTAGCGCATATAGGCTGATCAATTTCCACCCATTCAATTGGTGATCTGTTGACGCTGGTTAAAATATCACTCATCAGAAAACCCGCTTACAGACATTGTAACATCCATTAGATCACGCGTTCCGTTGTTACTGGGTATTATATCGCTAGTAGCCCATACATAACCTATTTCATCGGGGTATTCACCTGGACGCCAAGCAATAAAGAAAGGCTTTGATCTTGCAGCAACTACAAACGGGTCAAAGTTGTTTCTGTACCATGTAGCAGTTAAATTGCTCCATGAGAATTTACCCTCTACCCCTTCATTAATTATTGATACTCCCGCAAACTGGCCGCCCTCAGTTTTATTCCTAATTACTTTAGAGTTACGCCCCATTGTTATCGGAGTATGCCCGCCATAAATTCCACGCTGCATTATTAGCGATTCACCAATGTACAAAACGCCTATTGATGGAATACTTAGAGCCTCGATACTTATACGCCAATACCTAGATGAAACATCACCAAACACAACCATGATAGGCTTATTATCACCAGGACTAGCGTCTATAATCTCAGTCCATATCAGGTTATCAATACTTGTTTCTATAGTGATTACAGCTCTGTCAGTTGCAAACGTGTGAGCAGCTATACCAATATAATTGGCTGTAACTGCTGTACCAGCATCAACGGTAATAGTTGAACTTAATGTTGTTGGCTTCCATTTCTCAAAAGTCAAAGGATTAGCCAGGGAGCTAGAAGGAAAGCCTGCTGTTTGGCTTGATGCTGTAATATTGTCAGCAGTTACAAAAGACTCGTAGCCTATATGCGCAAACTTGCTAGCACTTATAACCGCTGTAGGTGGTGTAGATAAAATTAAACTTGGTGCAATAAAGATAGCCATTTAAGCAATCCCCAATGTTGCACCGTCGCCAAGCTCTGAATTGATAGCCTCGATTAATCCGCCTGCCTGAACAAATGAACTAGGGTCAATGCCGCTTACAGTTATATTTGTTTGCTGTGATGCTTGACTACTAATCGCACCCCCCGCAACATCCGGCGAATAATTGCCGACCGACCCACCATTGGCAGCCCCACCGCCACCAAAAGACTGTGACCTTATAGCGGATATTTGCGCCCCAGTAGCAGCAAGTGAAGCCGCCGCAAAAGTCGCACCAATAGCAGGATTACCCCCAGAAACCTTTAAGCCGCCCTTGTATGCCTCAACAGCAGCAGAATAACCAGTTACTAAAGCCCCAGCTATAGCAGCCTTTTTCCCAATCTCAAATTGTTTTTTATTGCCTGACTGCATCAAGCTAGCCATATTAGAGAAAAATGTAGTTGTAATCTGTCTTTTTTCTTTCGCTTCTCTCTCTGCCGCCCTTAGCCTGTTATTTCTCTCTCTCTGCTCTGCCGCTGTTAGCTTTTCTTGGTGCTCTGTTACCGCTACAACCTCTTGTTCTCTCGCTGCTACTGTAGCCTCTGCTTGCTCTTGCGCTATAATTTGCGCCTCTTCTGCAAGCTTTCTTATGTTCTCTGATGGCATGGGGGCGCTTAATATTTCTTGAATATTACTAACAGCCTCACGTACAACGCCCTCACTATCTTTCATGGCAGAATTCAAAGACTCAAGAGTTCCAGACATATCAATGCCTGGTATCTTGTCTATCATTGAAACCATATCGACAACAAGAGCTTGGACGCCTCCAACCATCCCAGCTATAGCCGCTACAATTCCATCAGCCATGATCAAAGTCACGCGCCGAACGCCCTCTATTGCGTCAGCTAAAAAACCTACAACATCAATTGCTTTATTGAATGAATTCTTGACGCTTTCACCAACGCCGCCGGCCTCTTTTGCGTTCTTTTTAAACAAGTTTGAAACCGCTTTTAATATAGGTGATAGCTGCACAGTGAATTGCTGTATTATCCCTTCTGTAGCCTTACTTATTACTGACATAGCGTCATTTGCTTGTTCTACTTTTGCCGCGTCAACATCGCTTAATGCAAGGCCGAAAAGCTCCATTTCTTCTCTAGCTATCTGCAAGTTTTCACTGCTTAACATCTTCATAGCAGTGGATGCTCTAGCGCCGAACAAATCAGCAGCTAAAGCAGCTCTTTCTGTAACTGGTATGTTTTCAGCCATTGCCTTGTTGATGGCTTCAATTCGCTTATCTAAAGGCAGCTCTGCTATCTCATCAGCATCTAGCTTTAATCGTTTAAACGCTTCTACCGCCTCACCAGTGCCGGCTTTAACTTCCCCAAGTCGAACGGATAGCGTTCTAGATGCAACAGATATTTGCTGCATAGAAACGCCTGAAAGCTCACCAGCTCTTTTAAGAGTGGCAAGGCTAGATGATGAGGTATTTAATTGTTGTGCTAGCTTTGCTTGAGAGTCTATTGCTGCAAGTGATTGCTTAACAAGATGTGTAGCTATTGCAGCGCCGGCAGTTACGGCAGCAGCGCTATATTTTGCCGTTGCCTTTGCTCCATCGTTTACGTTTCCCCTGAATTTATCAAGAGTTTGTGAGCCTTTGCCAAGCTCGCGTTTTAAAGCGCTTATATCCGCGCCTACTTTTACCGCTATATCGTTATCAGACATAATCAATCCAGTAAATCATATAAGTCGCCCCATGTTGCCAAGCTGCGCTTTTGTTCTGGCATGTGTGTTTCATATAGCCACCAAAATTCATCAGGATGCATTCGCCAAAACTCCGAAGGGGCTAACCCCCAATGTAGCACCGCCGCCTTATACGCGGCTTTAACTAGGCTTTCTTGCTCCGGCTTTTCTTCGGCTTTTTTTCTGGCTCCGCCTGTCTTAATGCCTCTGGTGGCATCATCATTGATAGCAGATTGGCAACCGCCGTAGTCATGCCCATACCTTTATCACCAAATAAGCTTATATAAACCTCTTCAGAGTTAACTGTAGCGCCTGCATAATTCAATGCCTCTGCGTATGCAAATGCAATCTTTGCGAAGGGAGGCTTACCACTTGCCACCTCTCCCAGTGTTATTACATCTTCAATCTTAGCAATCAACATCATTACTCTGTCAGCCTCAACAGTGTAATCCGCACCCTTCCAAGTCAGAGTAACCGGCTCGAATAAACTCATTTTTTCCCCTCTCTATTCTTACTTTATGGTGTATAAACATACGCGCCATTTGTAGTTAGTGTCGCTGTAAATGTAGTAGCATCATTATACGGCATAACCTCACTATAAGCACTAAGAGCAAGATCACCCGTCAATGTTGCACCATCAATAAAGTTTACAGTTGCATCTGTGATAGCAATAGTTCCCGCCGCCGCCATCGCTCGAAGCTCCGCATCCTTCCAAATACCATCTAAGCTAAAAGTCATAGACTTATCGCCGGCAGTGGTTAGGTACTCTTTAGATCCAGCGCTATCATTATCAGTTATTTCAACTAATGTATTTTCAATAGCAATTGAGATAGTTCGGATACCCACTATCACAGTGGAGCCAGTTGTTATATTGCCTGTTCTACCTAAGTTTGCAGCCATGTTGAGAACTCCTAAAGTTCGTCTATTAAAATTCTAAATGTTTGTATGCCGTGACGTGTATCGCCATCGGAATCTAAAAAGCTTTGGCTTGACTCCCAATCGCAACCAATAAACTGGTAGCCTGACACGCTTAAAGCTTGCTTATGCAGTGCGCTATAAATAAGCCCTTGTAAATCTTTAGTCTCTTTTCTGCCTTTAGCTCTAGACCATGTATGTACTGTGATAGATGCGCTTGTTCCGCTTTCTGTCGCTGTATCCCATACGGTTAAAACGTCCTCACCTATTGTTATGTAAGGGTAATCAGTTTTGCTGCCACCGTCTGAAGGTTGAGGTACATTGTCATAAACGCTAACAGATAACGCGGTATTAAGTACCGTGTATACTGTTGTTTGTATTGCACTTTCAAAGCTCATTTTTTAGCGTTCTTTTTTTGTATTCGTTTAATATTTGCTTGCAGCTTTTTAACAAATTGACTTTCTAATATTTGAGGCATATTCGCCTGCGCTCTATCTTTTGCCGGTCTAATGAATGGCTGCTCTGGCTGCGGGTTATTTCCTTGCGTACCAAACTCAATAAAACGCCAGTAAAAGCCATCATTTTTAACATTCTTGCCCGTTGTAATTTCTACTGCACTAACTGGAAACCCGGGCTTGCTTTTTTTACGCTTCGCTTTTATGGATTTTCTTAAATTGCCGGTATTTTTAGGGGCGCTTTTTCTAGCATCTTTTGCTATTTCGCTAGCTATACCCTGAACAACCGCCCGCAAAATATTATTTGCCTGCTTTGGTGTCTCTTTTTCTAGGAGTGCTTTAACCTCGTCAAGCCCCTCAATAACCATTGTCATTGTGGAACCCCTCTCTCTGCTTCAAAATGAGAGTATAATTTTCTACCGCCTAAGCTTGGAATAGACCGGATATTGTATTCAACATCTAACCATTTAATTCTCATTGCCTCAGTAATATCATCACGGTAATGAGTAACAAAAGTATAATTTGCTGTTGCGTTTATCCTGTCGTAATCTTCTTTTTCTTTGCCTGATTTAGCTATCGCTTTAGCAAATACAGTGGCAACATCTACAGGCGTATAAACATCGCCGCCCATTCCATCAGATACACTTGAATCACTTATAAAAGTTATACGTTGATCAAGTTCGCCTGGGTCGTACATTAAACACCCATTCTTGTACGGTATGGATAAGCCAACATCTCAGCCGCTTTATTATTATACGTCTGCATATTCGTTACATCTGCGCGATTATTAAACAGATCAGTTAAAACCAACTTAATAGCCTGAATTATTGCATTGGGGATTATATCGGCAGGGCTTGCCCCGTTATCAGTTCCCGCTGTTACTGCTAATCGTACACTAATCGCATCTGTAGGCCATGATTCGCTATAAAACAATGCTCTCCTTTCACTATCTAATGTAGTTCCTGAAGTTATCGACTGAGAATCATTATTAGTATCAATGTAAGTAATTGTATCAACGCTCTCAATGCCTGGCACAACGATATCAAAAACCGCATTACCACTAGGGAAATCATCAAAGAAAACAGCAAATGTAGCTTTTGCCCAATACTGGCCTGTAAACTGCTCTATATGATCTCTAGCAACTCCAATAAGCGCCGTTATATAGTCATCTTCTACGGTTCCATCGTACCGTAAATGCTCCTTGGCTTCGGCCAGTGTTAAAGGCTCGGTACTTGGATCAGTTAACCTTAATACTTTATCAAAATTATAAGGCATTAAACGCGCCCTCTATTGTATCCTGCTTAAAGCAAGTAAGAGCTGTATCAACTGTACAATTCACAACATTAACACCCATAAAATCCAAATCTTCAGCCAATTTATCAAAGTTTTTTGCCCAACCGCTAGCATCTTCACTATTGCCCCAGTCGTCTGGGTGGCAACCGTGCCAATGCTTGCCGCCGTTCTTCATATCAAAGCCTACTAAAAATATATTCTTAGCGCCCATGTGATAAGCAAGGTTTATGGCCTGATACCCGCTATTATTACCAGAATTAATCACCTTTTTATCAGTGTTAAGCCCTTTTTTATTCTCAACTTTTACCCAATTTAGGCCGAATTTACCCGCCGCCCATTGGTCTTGCGTCCATCTTTCAAACTTGCTATCTACTTCTAGATGGTATTGCTTCCACCATCTTCTGTCGCATCCGTATACAATATGGGGCTTTGTGGCTCTAAAGCTGGTATTGACTGCAATAATTGTGCATTTTCTTCGGTTTTTTCCGATAAATCTACATTGTTTTTTGGTAAGACTGGGGCCGCTTGCGATGATAACGACTGTTGAGGCTTTTTTATTTCATCAATCTCAACCTCTTCTATCATATCCCACTCTAAAAGCTGTCTAGTCATATCAACAGATAAGTTTTTCAACGTATCACCAATAGATACATTGCCATGCGTTAAGCTTGAAAAGTTTTTCTTAGCAACTACGTTCATAACATCACCTGTAAAAAGGGGGCAAAGCCCCCATTTATTTAAGTAAGACTACCAACAATTACAGCAGCAGGACGGAATACACCGAACGCACCACGCGCTTCTGCACGAATTGTAAGCAAGTTCTTTTCAACGTCATCTTGGTTTTGGTCGAAAATCTCAACAGTAGTAGCTTGACGGTTCCAAAACATAGTCGCATCGCTTGCCATACAAATAATAGTGCCTGAAGTCACCGAGTTACTAATAACAACCGGCAAGCCCCATAAGGTAGGAATTAAACCGCCGTTAATGTAACCAACTGCACCATCTGCACCTACATAACGATCATCACCAGTACCAACTTTTAAGCGCTCAAGAGTGCCCCAGTCAGCAGGGTTAATCATGTAGTAATCAGGGTTATAATCAGCCGCAATAACTTGATATTTCATGCGGTTAGCAAGATCAAAGTTATTATCTGCTGAAACTACTGTTGCATCAGTATGATTGCCTGTCGTGGTAATACCTGACAGATTAGGTGACGTACCATTACCAGCAATAATTTGCTGCTCAACTCGCAAGTTAACACCATAACGCATACGCAAATCAATGTAGGATTGCAGCATGGGCGCATCATCTAGCACCTGTTTAGATGCTTTAATGAAGTGCGGGATAGTGCGCACTGGCTCATCAACCGCTTCAAACGTCAATACCGACTCTGGCTTGGTTGACCCTTCAGAAGTTTCAGCAGCGTTATTAGTAAACAGTAATTCACGGGTATAGTGAATAGTGTTTGATGCTGTTGATCCTTGTGGGATAGCATCCATAATACGCAATTGACGGAAAGCACCGCCGATAATACCAGGGCGATCATCACGCTGCACAATGGTATCAGTTGGGTTTTGAGGGCTGCCGCCTTCACCAATAATGGTATTTTTAAACTCCATTGAACACTTGGTATTTTTGCCGCTCTTGAAATCTGCGAACTGGCTAGACTCTGTGAAAGCTTGACCCATTGTCTTAGGTGCTTCACCTTGATCTAGCTTAATACCTTTTTGCTGGATAGAGGTCAGGCTATCAGTAGCCTTCTGCATATCTTTTTTCATATCGTCAAAGTCTTTACCCATCGCTTCAAGATCGGCAGTGTGCTTTTTTTGCACCTCTTCGCCTTTCAATGCTGCGGCATTGGCATTATCAAACTTCTCTGTAATTTGACCTTCTAGGCTTTTAAAGCCCGCTGCTAGTGCTTCATCTATATTAGACATAATATATTTCTCTCTATGATAGTTTTAATTTGTCAAACATGGCGCTAATATTGTCTGCCTTCTCACTATCACAGTGAACGACACGTTTAACAGATGCTACAATCGCTGTAGCTTCTGTTTGTGAAAGCTTGAATTGCGCCCTGATCAAGCTTTCAACTTCTTTTAGTGATTTACATTCCTGTAAAGCACATTTGACTTGCGCAATCCGAGCCTGATTGTCTGCCGGATCTTCCACTACACTAATCTCTATTAGGTCAATTTCTTTTAATTTTCTTAATGGGCCTGACTCATCAGCCTCTTTAACCATAAAGCCAATACTCAACCCATCAACAGCCCCATGTTTAAGGCTTGCCGCTGCATCATTAGCAACCGAGTGCCCTGGAGTTAACTCCCCCTCAACATATAGCCCCTTCTCATCCTCTTGGAATACTGACCACTTGCCAATAATCGGCCCGAAGTGATTCCAACGCATTAATATAGGACGCTCACGATCAACTAATGTTTTTTCATATGCCCCAGGGATAATTGTATCACCATAGGTATCAACACCGTTAAATACGCTTGCATAACCTTTTATCAAGGTAACACCAGCTTCATTGACGCTAAATTTTAGCTCTTTTAAGCCATCATTGAATAATTTCGTTTCCATCTTCGCCCCCGCTGCCGGCTACCTGCATTGTCCCATTTAAAAATATGTCGTCGCCGCCCTTTTTGGAGGTTAGCCCCTCTGATTTTCTAGCCTCGTTTGGCGTAATTATACCAGCGTTCACGCCTTCTTTTAGTGTTTTAAAGCGTGTTTCTTGATCAGCTCTAAGCAATGAGTCAAAGTTAAACTTTATATTTCGCTCATCCCAGTCACTAGAGGGCATTAAATGCCGCTTAATACTAGCCTCGAATCGCTCTAAATACGGCCTAAGCCCTAACTTATACCAACCTGAAACTATCTGCTCTATACCAGAACCCCACGCCGTTGTACCTGACGTATCATTAACTAGTACAGATGGAACGCCAAGAAACCTGCAAATATCTTCAACCTGAAAACGCCGGTTCTCTAGCATCTGAATATCAGCAGGGCTTAAGCTTGTTTGCTGGTAATTAAATCCAGCTTCAAGAACAAAAAGCTTATCATTCCCGCCCTCTGTAAGGCCTGTATATTCTTTTTTAACTTGCTTTCTCTGCTCATCAGTTAAAACATTGTCAATTGTTAGTATGCCAGAGGTCTTGCCGCCGTTACTTGCAAGCGTAGAAACTCTATTATCTATAGCAACCGCAATACCTATTGACTGCCTAGCATACGCCAGAGGCGATAAACCGATTAGACCATTGCCAAATAAGTTAACATGCCACACCGATACATCAGAAAGTATCTCTATATCTCCTGATGCATTTGTATACTCATAAACTACATCACCATCATCAAGCAAAAATTTTCTAGTTTGAGCTGACATAATAGGGATAAGGCTTATTATCTCACCATCAATGCCGCGCCCAATCTTACAGTAGCAATTACCATCAGTTGTTAAGTTAAGCATTAAGCTTTCAAAGAATTCATTTCTAGTTTGATATCTGTTTGGCTGGTAATTAAGTAAACGCCACAACTGATAACTAGTGTCTTCTTCTTTTGTATCGCCATCCATCACAAAAGATTGCAAAGGCATTGCCGCTACTGTTTCGGCTAGTAACTTAACACAAGACCAAAACGCGCTTTGCGTCATTGCGGTGTCGAATGTAACAGTAGCCGCCGATTGTTGCGAGTACTGCATAGGCGTAGGTAGCTGCTCGCCTTCTGTGCGCTCTACACCTGTAACACTTGAAAACCAGCGCGTTATAAAATTGCTCATAGATCAACCGATATAATGTTAGCTATTGCTGCCCCGATATCAGGCTGGTTATCATTCATACAACGACCTAGCGCCATAATCAAAGCAACAACCCCGTCGATTTTGTTCTCGTCTCGCTCTTTGCGCGGGTAAACATTATCTTTTGCATCCATTTTAGCCACGACATTAGATATCATCCATGTCATAACAGGGTCATTATTATGTTGTATACTGCCAGCCCTGATAATACCATCTAGATATTTCATAGGCTCGCTAAAATTTAGCACTGTTGGCCGCATCTCAACGACCGGAACACCCTCGTTCATAAGCTCAGTTACTAACATGGTAGCTTGGAAAGGATCGTATGCCACCTCTTCCAACTGAAACTTACTTGATAATTCAAGGATATCATTTTTTATTACATTAAAATCTATTATCTCACCATCTGTTATGGTAAGCAACCCGTCACGCATCCACCCGTGATAGTGTTCGTTTATTCCTGTTTCAAGTGCCGCCTCTGGCAAGTAGTATTTTCCAAACCTCGCATACTCCCCCATGCCCAAAGGAATCAAAACCTCTAGCGCCGCTATATCAACCTTAGATGCAAGATCAAGCCCGATATAAATAGACTGCCCTTCATAGTCGTCAAGAGTTTGCTTCTCGTCTGCGCATTGCCGCCACTTATCTACATTAAAATAAGCCTCCCTTGCTCCAACCCATATATTAAGATGCTTAGTTTGATAGGTAGACTGCTTTCTTGCATTGTTTTTAGCGTCTGTTAGGCGCGAATTAAGGAACTCACCATCTACAGACACCCCGTAATTAGGGTTAGCTTTGCGTAAAGTTTCCTCTTTTGTCCAGTCATCACCTATATCAACAGTGTATATCAGTGCGAAAACTTCATTATTCTCTATCGATCCTTCTAATATTTTCTGCGCATCTGTCTGCATTGAGAAGCAAGGGCCGGCCATGTTATCACCTGCCGTTGTAATCATTAGCAATAGTGGCTGTTCACGCGCTCCCATGCCCGTTACCATCGTATCAAGCATTCTATCGTCTTTGTGTTCGTGGTACTCGTCAACAATTGCGCAGCTAGGGCTTGACCCATCGCCAGGATCGCCAATGATCGGTTCGAATTTTGACCCGTTATCTAGTATTGATATATTCGAGGCGAACACGTCAACACCGTAGAAGCTCTTGAAGTCCTCGGTTTTATCAGCCATAAGCTTTGCAGGCTTGAATACTTCATAGGCTTGCTTCTCACTTGTCGCCCCACTGTATACCTCCGCTCCATACTCGTTATCAGCAGAAAGCATATATAAACCAATTGCAGCAGCCAAGGCGCTCTTACCGTTCTTCCTTGGAACGTATAATTCAGCAGTTCTATAGCGTCTCAGGTCGTCACTCTTGCGCTTCCAGCCAAAAACATTGCAAATAAAAAAGCATTGCCACGGCTCAAGCTCTAACTTCATGCTCTTGCGCGCCCACTTTCCTTTAGTGTGCGGCATCATTTGCACAAATTTACATACCCTTTCGGCTGCGTTCTCGTCAAAATAATAAGGAAAGTTCTTTTTCTTTGACTGTCTAAGCTCGTCAAGATGCTTTTTACATGCAAGTATTACCCACTTACACGCGGGTATCTTGCCCGTTTTAATATCTTGAGCGTATTGGTTAGCCTTGCCTACACTGGGATAGCTCACAAACTAGCAAAGCCGCCTTTTGGCTTCTGTTTAGGAACTACAATTTTTGATCGCGATGATGGAGTCATGCCAAACTCTGAAAGCAATCCACAAAGTTTATTTAGCTCAACGCCAGACAAGGGAATAGTGCCACTATCTTCATCAGGAGTACCCCAGCGAAACCGATACATAAGCTTACACATAATTTCTAGGCTCACTCTGTCAGCATCACCCAAAACACCCTGGTAACTAATGCCTACGATCTCATCCCATATATTTTGATGGCCTTCATCAAAATGATTTGGAGCTTGACCAACTCCGTTAACTATACCTGGCTCATCTGGGTTTTTTCTGCCTGAATGGTTTTTATCCATCCCTCTAATTTCGCGTAAAGCCTCTGGTGTTCTAGTCCTTCCCATATTCGCAATCTCTGAATGTTTATTTTGGAGCTGTAAAAATTTGGC
>Ga0255047_10000988_pt1 | contig 21761 bp, 41 predicted proteins | sample JV7_2_1_MG_FD_183640 | JGI IMG/M metagenome (GOLD analysis project Ga0255047, IMG submission 183640) | Seawater microbial communities from Jervis Inlet, British Columbia, Canada - JV7_2_1 | ecosystem: Environmental > Aquatic > Marine > Inlet | place: Canada: British Columbia | collected 2016-10-06 | reverse complement strand
TTCACTTGGATATGACCTTTCAACAACTTGTGTTGCAAGTTCAAACGCTTTTGGATAAGCCAAATCAACGTGTTCCCTTGCTTGTTTATATGCTTCAAGTTCTTGCGTGTTTTCACTTTCAGCACTATCTCTATATCGGTTAAGAATTTTAGTTCTTAACTCGGTGTTCATTCTTATTTTTGACATTTTAGTCCTTTCATTAATTATTTTAATTTACATCTTGACATATCCATTGTCAAGTATTATATAGGATAAATAGGCTCCTGAGATATGAGCCTTTATAATAACTGTCTTGAGATCAGTTAAGTCGCTTGAAAAATTATATAGCGGAACCAGGATAACACGAGCAATGCTCACGCTAGCCGAACTTGCCCTGGACTGATCTCAGATCCAATTGGTGTTTGTAATTTAAGAGCGTCGCTACCACGTTGGATCTGGGATCAGGAATGATAAACAGCCTAACATAAGGCATGCCTCTGGCGGCCCTCTTTATAGGTGGAGTTTTGCCAGCGCAGCTGTGTTCCCTGATCAGGAAGCGCGCTGGTTATATGAAGAAGAAGCAGGAGCCCCAAGCTTCAAGCTCCAAGCTTGACAGTGACTGAAGGATAGTATAGGATACAATTAGAAAGAAGAAATATATGGAATATGCAACAAAAGAACTAGAGCGAATAGCGGATGCACTGGAAGAGATCCTGCGTCTTGTTAAAAAAGATATGGAACCACGTGGCAAGAATTAAACACAACGATCTAACACACTATTTTATGACGCCGCATGAGGACCTGCCGGCGTCATACCTGGCCAGCTGTGAGAAGTTTTTCAGAGAACTAGGTAAAAAAAGAAATAAGTTCCAAGCTTCAAGCAGCAATGCAACAAGACATAATTTATTTACAGAGATTGAAGAGAGAAGCCGCAAGCGCCAAGCTTCAAGCGCCTTAAAAAAGACACAATGAATTGATAGTATGAAATTAGAAAGTATGAAAGTAAAAGAAGCAGTAAAAATTACTGGATCTATGACCCGGACATCAAAAATGCCTGGGCTCAGTTATAGCCTGCCGGCCTGGGAGTGCAAAACAGGTAGCAAGCTGCGACTGGTTCCCGGGACGCCGTGTCATGGCTGTTATGCCCTGAAGGGCAATTATATAAGATATCCAGCAATTAAAAAAGCTCAGTACTACAGACTGGCAAGCCTGGCCCGTGACTCATGGACCGCGGCAATGGTGGCGCAGGTGAAGAGGCAAAAATGGTTTAGATGGCACGACGCCGGTGACGTCCAGAGCGACGAGCACATGTCCAAAATTTTGGAGGTGTGCAGGTTAACACCTGGCACTAAGCACTGGCTGCCAACACAAGAGCGGCCTTACCTGCCAGCTCCTGAAGCGGTTCCGGACAACTTAATAATAAGATTATCAGGATCAAAAATCGATGGGCCACCGCCTACGGCCTGGTCTCACACGTCATCAGTCGTTACTAAGGGCGCAACATGTCCGGCCCCATCTCAGGGCGGCAAGTGTCGTACGTGTAGAGCTTGCTGGACAAAATCAATTAAAAATGTAAGTTACGGAAAACATTAAATGCACGAATTTAAATCACCAAAATATTATAAAGAATTGCGTATGCAATATAGGTCCCGGGTAATTAGCAAGCACCAAGCCGACGGGCGGGGTCAGCGTTCACCTGGGGCCGGCCAAACCTCAAGCTCCAAGCTTCAAGCCCCTAAACCAGAACCTAGTTCAGGTTCTTTAAAAAATTTATAGAAGTTTCAAGCCCTAACCAGCAAGCTTCAAGCGCCAAGCCGCAAGCTGCAAGCTCCGTTATTCGTGAACCACGAAACATGTGAACAAGTTTCGAGGTTCCCGGTCCAGGGGCCTGGACCATGATAAAAGTATTTGTTGGATGTGATTTATGGAAGGCGATTTGGTGTGGAGAAAAACGCACGTTCTTCCCCTTTGTAACTTTTAACTCAACAGTGAAAAATGTGCCAAAAGTATTATAGCCCAATAGATCAGGAGCACCCAAAGAGCTAAGGTTTTCAATCCTATTCCATATAATTCCCTTAGAATTCTTCCGGATTTTTTGGTAAAGTTTTGCCTCTGGGCCCATGTCTTAATTAAGGTAACCATGACATGCGTTAATAGTCATTTCGGAGCTTGTCCGGAAGTATTAATGGGGAGGGTTTATCTGTTTTTAAAACTAGTCTGTGAGCAGTATGACCTTTGTGACCAATGATAGGCATAGAGTGCTCTTGCACTTCCATTCTTCTTACATCAAATAATTTACCTTGAACTTCAACCATAAGAACAGCATTCTTAACTGCATCTGAACCTTTAGTAAAAGGTTGTAAGAACTCTTGTAAATCTTGTACTCTCATTAGTAAGTGCCGTCTCCAAACTTTCTTTGGTATTGTAAATCTTGAATTTGTTTTGCCAGCTTCTTATTATCTTCTTCCACCTCTGTCAATCTTGTTTGTAATTTCCCATTTAATTCTTGATGACTTTTATTAATTGCTTTAGCTTCTCTCATCTCAGGAGAGTTCATACCTATCCCTTTGATAAGAGTTAATTCTCCTTCAGCTTCTTCTGCTCTCTTCTTCAAAGCCACCATTTGAGCAGATAGTTCTTCGATAATTTGTTTATTACCATCCAACTGATTCTTATCTCTTATCCATTGCATTTCTTTCTGTTTATATTCCCAGATATCTCTTTTATGTTGTTCAATTAAGAACGTTAAATCTGATGGTCCTCTGTCTTCACTCATTTTCTAATAATATGTTTTCTTAATGCTCTCACTAACTCTTCAACCTTATCAATAATAGCAATCAAGGATGGGTCTGTAATAGAAGACTGTTGAGCTTTGAGCTCATCATACTCCTTAAGAGGAATAGTAACAGTTCGTCTAGAAGTGTGTTCGTCTTCATAAGTAGCGTCAACAGCTCTTTCACTTCCACCTAGATAATCATGCTCATCTTTCATATTGACTTTATAAGATAGTTACCTTAAATTGTCAAACATGAATTTTATAATATGGCATTTAACAGCCATACTCGCAGTGATGGCAATCAGCCTTATCATTGGGTACAGCATAGGAAGAAAACATGGGAGTTCCAAAAAGATTAACTGAGATGCAGAAGCGCTTCGCTGAATTCATAATATTCGGTGGACCTGATGGACCAGTATCACAATCTGAAGCAGCTAAACTAGCTGGCTACTCTGCAAATAGATGTAGACAGGAAGGATCAGAATTAATGAATCCAAGATTATCTCCACTTGTGGCTAAATATATTGGAGAGCTTAAAGAAGAAAGACTTAAGAAGTTTGAAGTTAATTACGAGAATCATATTGCTGAACTTGCTCGCCTGAGAGAAGCCGCTTTAAAAAAAGGAAGTTTTTCCTCTTCTGTAAACGCAGAAGTAAGTCGTGGGAAAGCAGCAGGATTATATATAGACAGAAAAATAATAAAGCATGGGAAATTAGAAGACTTAACAGAGGAGCAACTAGAAGCAAAAATGAAACAAATACTAGACGATTACGCTCCCCTTTTAAACGCAAAGACTGTGGAGGGAGAGTCTGAAGAACCCGAGAAGATTTCATCTAGTTAACTTAATCTAGTTAAATTAAAAGAAATAGATATTCTATCCTCATCCTTAACATGATGAGGAGTAACTGTGTGATTTATCCAACCAGGAAACAATAATAATTGATTAACCTTTGGAGGAATAAACCATCTATTAGTATTATATTTATTTGGCTCGCTTACACTATCATATGGCCAATCATATTCTAAAAATTGTCCTAGAGGATGAACAAACTTCAAAGCCCCATCATTTTTATCTAACGGTGGTATTTTAATATAAAAAACGCCTGAAGCCACAGCATGTGGATGAATGTGTTCTATATTATAATCTTTATACCCATTAATATTTATCCACAAAGGATTGATTTGTAATGGATGTTTAAATTTAAGAATCTCTTGATATATTTTTGCATGCTTATGTATACTTGAAAACAATACTTCTAATGGCTCATGCCTTCCTTTTAAAGGAGGCGATTGCCAACCACCATTATTACTCACTACCACACCAGGGAAAACTTTCTGCATGTCTAAACAATACTTAGCCATACGCTCCGTATTTAAGTTTAACTGTTCATGATAGAGGGCGACCGGGAACAGGTCTTCAATCATATCTTTACCATCTTCTTCACACAAGACACAGGAATCATAGTACGATCCCCAAAAGTAATTGTACCATCTTCTTCTCGATCATAAGAAGCAAATAATTTAATTGCATCCCTATCTTTAGAATACAACCAGCCCTCGTTCACCGGATGTGAGAGTCTCATCTTATTAAACTCTCTTTCATCAGCCCATCCACTATCACTTAAGATATCAATCCAATGAACCCTATACTTGCTATAAGGTATGGCTGGTGTTGGGTGTTGAACCACTTGTTTTCTTCTTTTCTTAGGCATGTCTTCTTATAACCCTAAATTTCTAATCTGTATAGGTATGGTAAAAAAATCAAAGTAATAGTGTTTTTGATTTGCTTCGCGCGCGGGCAATCTGAGATTGTGCCTGAAGTGACAATATAATCTGTCAGATGACACTTTTTATTTCCACAATTTGGCAATCATTATTGTTTGATACCAACACTTCTAAGCCAAAGTGACAGATTGACACTTTTTCTAGAGTAGTTTTTATTTTATTTTTTATTTTTTTTACCATACCTATACAGAATCTGTCTTGGTGCCTTATTTGCCTTCTTTCTGCCTTATTTCAAACTCATTTGCCTTAATTTGGACATTTTGTTGTTCCTTCTCATCATGCATGAGCTCATTGTAGTGGTCCAATCTCTTAAGAAACTTATGCTTCCAACCCCTTAATACACTGTCCGATACTTTAAATTCTTGATAATATAAATCTGGTGTGCACATCATAATTACTCCCTGCCTGATGGTTGACCCATAGTATGCATCATGCGCCATAGCATAAGCCGCAATTTGTAAATAATAATCTTCAACCCACTCTTCTTTCTTTGGTCGATTGCTTTGTTTAAAATCTACAATAGTTTCCAGACCATTATGTAGACATACGAGATCAGTACTCCCAGCGTACAGCCCAGGATAGTGTAACATAATTTCACTACCATAGACTTCTTCAATAGGTGTAAGACCGATCTCAATAATTTTTTCGGCCATGGGCTTCGCCTCGCATCCGATTGGCGTAAGATCATCGTAGCCAACTCCCGTGATATGAGACTCCAAGAATTTGTGCATGGCAGTCCCCCGCTTTGATGATAGATTCTTGATTGATTCTGCTTTTTCATGTCCAACCTTATTTTTCCAACGCGTTAAATACTCCTGATTCTTTGTCTTTGCAAGTATTGTTGTAACCGAAGGTAAACGTACCCCAGCGAAGTCATAAACCCTGGTCCCTGATTCCTGGTCCGTGATCTGTTTTCCCTGTAAATATTTGTATTTATTAGATATTTTTATCATCTTTCCTTTCAAAATTCATAGAGATAATCACTCTAGGCTCATCGTTCTCGTTAGGAGATACCCCATGTTCAACGCCAGCATTAAAAAGAATAAATTTATTTTCTTCCGGGGGGAAGTACCATCTACTACTATCAAATTCATGTTTTTTATATTTCATAATTAAAACTCCACTGTCTTTTGGAACCTTCACATAATAAACTCCTACAACATCCGCTCCCTTTTCTCTTTGACCATATGCATTTCCTAAGTGATGATGAAACTGTGATTGTTCCTTTTTATAATGAACCTGGGACCAATGATTTCCTTCTCCCTCCATCAGGCTTATGGGTTGACGAAAATGTTGTTCATAAGCTAGAGCCATTTGTGCTGCTATCTCTTCAATTTGTTTATTTAAAGGTATAACTATATCCTCGGCTCGTCCGCTTCTTCTATCCTCACTCTTTCTATTCTCATAATTTTTAATGCATAGTTTACTAAGTTTTTCATTATCAACGTTGTCGAGATAACCCCAAGTAAAATCATGGGCATACATAATGTGGTACGTAGACTTTCCACGCAAACTTATTGGTTTAAGTTTATCTAAATTATGAAATTCTTTTATATCTTTATCACTCATCATTAAATTTAAAAGTCCTCGCAAACATTTCATTATAAACTTCATGTAAAGTTTTTATAATTTTATTGGTATCGCTCTCTAAGTAGATAGCCGCTTGAAGCACCGCTTGTAAGTTATCTCCCAATTCTCCAAGACCTACATTACATGACTTGCAGATCCATCCTCTAAATTCCGTGGTCCCGTGTGCATGGTCACATTGTAATGGATTCTTTTTATGACAACAGTAGCATTGTCCACTATCGGGCTTAGGAGGAGCCTTGGCTTTTACCTCTCGGCCTTCCATTATCATTCGGCTAGAACACTCGCGGCATATTTTTTTAAGATATAATGCACCATCGCTTCTTTGACTTGCAGTAGTATAAGAAACAGTGGGTAAAAATCTATGACATTCTTTACACTCTCTAAGTTCATCTTCTTTTCCAACAATTTTCATTCTTCCACGCTTGTGAAAAATTTCGTGGGATTCACATTTATAAGGTCGTCTTTTACCTTTTCTTTTTTTCCAATATTTATCAGAATTTAAATTAGACAAAAGGGGGCCCCTTAATGAATATAGTTATAGATTTTCTTATACCTTTAGTAATAGGCAACACTCGATGTGGAATGTCTGACTTAAACATAACAACACTCCCAGGAGTATTCATCGCCGGCACTTCCGTTTCGCCTCCGTTACCAAACAGTTGAAATTTTCCTCCTTCATAAGGTTCGGTGGAAACATTAATAAGAACAGTAAATTTTATACAAACTTTATCGCCGTCTCCTTCTCCGTCCTTATGCCATGCGTAAGCATGATTTTTTTTGGCGTCATAAATATTATATAATAAGGTATCACAATCTAAAAGAGTGTGAACATTGTATCCATATTTGTTTTGGTTGGTAACAAAGATAGCTTCGTCCAAACGTTTCATAAGATGTTTAACAGCAATCCATTCAAAAGCTAGTGTAGTAGCTTTTTTAATTCTTTCTCCATTAACAGTGGCTCCTATTTCTTCAAATTCTTTGTTCCTTTTATCATAAATAGTTTCGGATAATTTAACTAATTCAGATTTATTGAAATAGGAATCCCATTTATAAAATAGATATTCCATTACGATGCCTTTATCTTGGTATTTTTAGGAAGGGTATGAATAGGAACTGTATTTTGAATGTTACCGGAGACAGAAATTCTAGTGACATCAGATCTAAAAGGAGAAACCCAATGTTTAAGAGACGCTGGAAAGATAAACATTTCCCCAGTCTTAGGTACTTCTGACATGTAAGTTATATAATCGCGGCCTCCGTCGCCATAAACAAACTGTATACCACCAGGACCACAGCTTCTTCCTTTATAATTTTTATTTTCTTCAATTAATTCTTGAGGAATATCTAAATAAACTACAAAAGACAAAGCGCCGTCATGATCATGCGGTGGATTAAAGTCATATTGTCTTTGATAATTTATCCATAAAGCACTAATGGCATATTTAGGTGGATTTTCATAGGGTTTGTTCTGATACTTCTGGTACATTTGATCGTACGCTCCAAGATACTTAGCGAGTTCTGGAGCAATAATATCTTTAGACTCCTGAGTATAACCCATTTCTTTATTCAGTTGACCAGCAAGTTTATGCTCATAAGATATTTTACTTTTCTTAGCTTCATCTAAAAGCATTTTTATAAAATTGTCTCTAGCTTTTATTTTAATAACGCAGGGTCCCCAATTGTAGGTTGCGACAGGTACTTGTTGATCAGTCATTTTTTAATATTTTTCTAAAATTAATATTTCCAGCTATCGTTTTACCATCTGAATTAGGTTTTACAAAATGTGATAACCAGGATGGAAACATGATAATATCCCCATTTTTCTTGTTTAATGCGAAGTGAGTGTCATATATGGAGTAATCTTCTTCTGGATTTTGACCACATAGTATTTCTTTTTTAGCTGGGTGTTCCAGAATAGTATTACATTTAAGAGTATCATAATAAATAATAAAACTAAAACCATTCCCTGCATGAGCATGAGATTCTTGATAGTCTTTTTCTTGATAATCATTAAGCCAAATATGTTGAATATAAAGATCACAGCTTTTAATATTTAATAAATTTTTAACTTCCTCTACCATGGTGGCCAGTTTACTTTTTAAATAAGAGATAGATTCCTTAGAGAGGAGATCTATTCCGCTTCTGTTAGGGGTCTGAGAAAGGTAAGCTTTTTTAAGATTAGTAGGTCCAACCTTTATTTTATCTAAATCAACAGTGGATGAGATCAAAGGTGTACCAAATAAAATAGAAATTTCATTCATTTTATTTCTTTTTTTGAAAAAATATAGCTAGTGTAAACCTAAATGCTGGTGCAATAGATGATTGAGGTCGAATGGTATGAGGTTCTTTGTCAAATATAATAAATCTTCCTGGGACATAGGATGCAGCGAGTTCAATGTCCGTCATGTTTTCTTTATAAAAAATAGTTTCGCCAGCCCAGTTATGTTGCCATTGTAGATTTGCATAATATATAATAGAAATTACTCCCAAGTCATGTGAGTGAGTGAAATAGTGATCGCCTGGTTTAACTAAATTAACAGCGCATTGAAGAAAGTCTTTCATGGTATAGTCTTTAAAACTAGAGAGCTGTAACACTTTTTCAACATAAGGAACAATTTGAGAATTTTGAATATCTTCTAAACCCCACCTAGAATGAAGATGATGATGGTTCTTTAATTCTAAGTCAGAGGTATCTGTCCATCCTTCAATTCTATAATTAGAATTAATTATAAATTTATAAATACTATTACGAACGCTTAGGGGAATCATCTCGTCAAATATTTCAATCATTTTTTGTCCGATCTTTTTTGTTTCTTAAAGACTGTTGATAACTTTCATTTAATTCATGTTGTTCTTTTTGTCCGAAAATTTCTTCAAACCTTTCTCTATATTTTTTATTAGACACTCGGGACTTCCCGTCCCACTGTTTGCCTTTTTCTTTTTTCATTATCTTCTGCTGCCTGTCTAATTATTCTATTAATATAATATTCATGATATTTCTTTTTAACGTATCCTCTCTTTCTATACTCTTTCATATAGTTATTCCACTTTAATTTTTTTGTATCGTCCATGGTGCGTTAGCCGTTCTCAATCCATCCTTACTTTGATCCCAATATCTTTTACAAAGATTACCAGTAGATGCAATAAACTCGTGTTGCATTTCATGATGAGGATCGTATGGACGTTTAATTCTTTTCCCATCAGATTTTGAATAGTAGGTTATGTAGTATTTATTTTTCATAGAGTCATTACCATGTATAAACTTAAAATTATTACCACTGTAAGGGAAGCAAATACAATTATAAAAAAGTTATTCATTTTTTTTCCATTTGTTATAACCTTTAACCCAATCCTCTCGATTAAGTTGATCCCATTCAGTCCAGGCCCACGAATTAAGTTGACCCGACCATCCTTGAATCCATAATAATATACTCATTTTTAATTTCTTCATTTGTCTACCACGGGCGATGAATATGAGGGGAGCAGGCCAACCCGTGGTAGAAAGGCTGATTAAACCTCGATTGGACAATAGACCGTCCCCAACTGTTAATTTTGTTATCGTGCGCCATACATTAATCTTAATACACTTGTAATAGGATTATAATCTCCTCTGCTAGTGCAAGAATTTGTCATTATTACGATCATCGTTACTAGTATTATCGTCTGTAATATTCGCTGGTTCATAAACATAAAATTCTCCTTCCGAATCACATTCCCAACACTGATGAACATTTACTTCAGTTGGGTCTTCGTTATCTTTTATTCTAATATATCCATTTCCTCTACAAGTTGGACAGATAGCTTTATGGATTCTTCTTACTTTTAGTTTTGCCATTTCTCTTTCTCTTTTTGTTATATTTAACTTTTTCTGGTCGATCATAAGAAGCTAACTTAGATTCAAGTTTAAGCTCTTTTATCTTCTGAGTTATTAATGATTCTATTAACTGAGACATAGATACTTGGAGACCATTAAACATTTTTGTTGATAAAAGATGACCTCCCTTGTATGTTTCATGTGTAAGAGAGACATTTCTATATTTGGTTGTGTCTGTCATAATTCCTTTCATTTAAAATGAATATATAGGATATAAAAGGTTGGTTGTCAATGATAAAGTTTAGTTTAATAATATGGGTGTGTTCTTTTTTAGAGGGACAACAGTGTCTACCTCCTATGGAATTTCCAAAACAATTTGATACTTGGTATGAGTGCACACGTGGTGCCCACAGTGAAGCTTTATTAATGATTTCTAAACTAGGTTATAAATATATTAATGATAATAAAATTGCTATGAGTTATTCATGCAGAAAAGTTGAAATTTATTGACAATGTGGCAGAAATGTGTTAAGGAACATCTTCTCACCACAATTAACCTATTTCTATTCCCTTAGGGATAGGTTTTATTCACAGATAACACCCTGCCAAGTGCCTCTACCATCATTTAGATACCATCCATTACGCATAGCATCCTCAAATTCTCTGTAAGTAGCAATAGCTTCTCTATGATCGTCTGCAAATAGCAAACACTCATGAACATCTATTGGTCTACTTAGGTCGTATCTTTCTTGGACCAACGTCCCATTGAATAAGAGTATTAGAATTATCATTGTCTTCGCCATTTTTTTTTCTCCCCCATTTAACAATTTTATCAAAGTTTTTAGCTTTAATTTTTATATCGGGACCATATCGTTTCCAGGCATCTCTCACAAGATTTAATTCTAAAAGTAAATTAGCCCATTGCTTGGACGATATGTTAGATACTTTTATATGTACTTCTTTCATACTGTAAATATAGGTTAGTATAGGATTAAAGTCAAGTACCAGTTCTAGGTAAATAAAGCCCCATTCTTTTCTCGTGTTTATTGCGATTTTTCTTATGGCGTCCAGGTCTCTTTTTAAGAGTTCGTTTATGATAAAGGTTTACTCCGTATTGGGACTTTTTAGACATCTACAATAACATCTACTCTACGGCTGGTAGTGATAGGTATATAAGAAATTCTTCCATTAATATATTGTCTGCAATCAGCTCCACATGTTACACATCTAAATATTTCAGGACTCAGTGATACAAACATGCTATCTTCGGTACAAGTAGGGCATACTCCACTGGTTACATGTGCTGACATTTCTAATTGATCAAGAGGTTTTTTATACATCTTTTGTGTTTATACTATATTATTTAAATATACCAGATTTTTCATTATCGGCTGGGGACATCAGAGCGGGATCCAACCAAAAAGGAAAACTAAGGGATATTCTTTTTTCTGTAGGAACACATTCGTGTTTCCATTTGTATGGGATATACAGCAGATCTCCTGGGTAAAGCATTGTGTCGCAGAAATTCTCTACTATCCAGCGACTTTTTCCAATCTGAGGGATAATTAAATTATTTGCATAGTCTAAGTGCTTTTTAAAAGAACAACTTTTTTCATTATATGAGGCGTAAATATCTGCATTCCATAGCCTATAATAGAATATCTTCTTATTATCCACAAAATCCTTGATAAATTTAAAGTCAAATAGATGTTTACACTTAGTTATAACTACTGAATTATATTTAACATGTTTTTTTTGACCCTCTAAATCTATTAATTTTCTTCCATCGGTAGTTATAATTTCAATGTCTTTGTCTTTAGAATTTTTAATAGCGTAGTCTAAATCTTCCCACTTTAAAAAATTATTAAGAGTAAATTTCCGAATTATGAAGGGTTTTCGCTGCTTTTTTTCTGTCATACGCTTTCTTATTCTTCATCACAAGCATTCTATATCTTCTTAATCTTAGCCATCTTGCTATGGGATTATTTTTTTTAGTACCGCGATTCCGAGTCATAACTATCGCTCTCATAACCATGATCCAGAACTTCTATAATACGTGTTCGTGCTGCAGTCTCTCCTTTTTCTTCTACATATTCTACTCTTGCCTTAACATTAGCACCGCATTTAAATTGAACGCGCTCGGGCTGGATCGTGCGCTCGGCGACCCTCTTCGACTTTAAGCAGTCACCCATGGATTTTTGGTATGTATGCTCGACTAACTCTCCATTCATGAAGAGACAAAGTGCTACGCATATAATTACTTCTTCCATTAGTGAGTACTCCCGTTACCAAATTCTCTTTGTTTATCCTTAAGACGTTCTACATCTTTTTGAAGCTTTTCGACAGCTTTTTCTAAAGCTTTTATATTAACTTCATTATGTAACATACTATCTACTCGTGTCTGCAGCTTGTCACTTTGTTTATATAATTCCTCAATTAACATAAATTGTTCTGAATCAGCGGGGTAAGGATCCGAGTAATCCACGAGGCCATTTTATTCTGAACTCTGAATTCATTTCGAGATCCTTCTCCATAATTTGTAGTTTAGTTGCATGTGTATTTAATTTTTCTTGAATACCGAAAAACGCCCAGGTCCCGATCGCCACGAGGGTGATTAAGCTCGCAACCGTTTTCATGGGCATCTGAACTTTTGCTTCTTCTGAAATTGTTAAGGGTTGTTTAGACATTCATTATACCAAAAGTACTAGAATCACCATTAGGACAATTATTAAAGCCTGCACCGCTTTTTCTGTTGCTTGAATTCTTTTCCTTGCGTTTCTTCTTGTCCGAAAAAGCTTTAAAGTTCTGTACTTCATTAACGCCCCCCTCAGTCATACTAGTTACAATTTTCTTTGCTTAAATCTACTGGTATTTCTTTAGTAAACCACAACCAAGAAGATATTTTAGTTCCTTCTTGTGTGTAAGTACATCTAGGTCCTACTGCAACACACGAAGTAAATGCAAGTAAGGATAATATTAATAATAGTTTTTTCATTTTATTGACAGCTTTCACATTCTTCAGTCTCATCAACAACAAGACCTTCTGGTTCGTCTTTTACTTCACGACATTTACAATTATCACAGGTGCATACACCATACACGTCTGTATGAAGTTCTCCATCACAGTGACAATTACAATTACAATTTTTACACTTTTTCATTTTTTTTCTCAATATCGTAAAAATACCTATCGGTATCTTCTGTTTTCCATTTACCCGTGTCTTCAACATTCCAGTCTGAAGTTTGCACTTTCCAATCTGGTATTTCATCTTTAACAGTAAAAGATGGAATACTCCATATAATTCTATTATTAGGTTGTGCTGCATAATTTCCATTCTCTAAGGCGAGAATGTGGGCGCACTTATGTTCATGCGGTATTTCAGAATGATCTGTATCTACTATATTACTCTCTGGATGAGCCCAGTCAACAGTAAAGAGATATGCACCTGGATGCCACTTCTTGTCTTTTCCAATAAATTTACCTGATTGTCCGTCTAGGATATCAAAAGAAGTAACGCTAGGATAGTAACTGAAACAATTCCATAGCTCCAGCTCATCAAGTCGCATCCTAGGAACTTGATCAACTTCAAATCCTCTTTGAATGAAAGCAGAGATCGGTAACCGATAGAATACAGCACCGTTTTCCATAATTGCATGAAAGAGAATAGGACGCCCTGTAATTGATGCCAGGCTAAAGATAATGCAGTCTTCCACTTCTCCGTGATGTTTTTGGAGATCATAAAGATATTCTCTTCTGATCTGGGAATACATCACAGGAATGTTTGCATTTAAATAAGCCATAGCTCATAAATTATGTTGCTAAAAAATAAATAGCAATGATCACTATCACTACAGCGGCCGCTCCTTTTGGATGAGCTTTTGCTAATGCCCATAGTTGTTTAACTTTTTCCATAGTTTCCTCCTATTTTTATTTTATTTTACCTTAATTTTACCTAAATTCATACTTTATAAATAGTGTTTTTTAAAAATTTTAGGACTGAATTTTTACCTTGACATATGTTATTCCAGTTTTTTAATTCATTTTCTCTTGTTTTAATAATGTTTTCAATTTCCGGAGATAGCTCTTTTTCTGTTATATTAGCTCCAAAATAATTCATACCAGTGCTGATATAATGAATGCCAGAATGAGATGGAAAAAAATTATATTTATGCATATAAGAATCTATATTTAATTTTAATTCAGTATCCACTAAACGGTTTGTATAGAAAGACTTATTACTAATGTCTTGCCAATATGGTGTATCGGTTCTTTGTGACAAGGCATAATGAAGAGCTACAAATTCTGTAAATTCATCAAAAAATGTTTTACAAGAAACATTAAAATTATCTCTGTTCCACTGAGTAACTTTTCCTCTCCTTAAAACATTGATTAGTTTAAATAAAAATTCATGTACACTTAATAGTCCATTAGACTCTAAGGGTTCAATGAAGCCTGCTGCTAGTCCAATAGCACAAACATTTTTTACAAAAATTCTTTCGTGTATACCAACTCTCATTTTAATATTTTTAAATTCTAAATCTTCTCTTCCTAAATGTTTTTTAAATTCTAATAAAGCCTCTTCATCAGAGATATATTTATCTGAATATACATATCCCGTTCCAATTTTGTCCCAACTAGGTATATTCCATACCCAACCATTTTCTATGGCTGTGCAATTAGTATAAGGTTTTAATTCTTTTTCTTTATCTTTATAGGGAATGCTCGTAGCCCACGCTTTGTTGTTTGGTAGTAAGTGTGAATAGTCACAAAAAGGTTCTTTTAAAGTTTTTCCTAATAATAGAGATTTAAAACCAGTGCAATCAATAAAAAGATCAGCTGAGTATTTATTATTTAAGGTTTTTATTCCTTGGTCATTTGTTTGAATATTATGTATTTCTTCTATAATATGTTTAACTCCTTTAGGTTTACAATAATATTCTCTAAGCCATTCTCCAAATTTACTGGCATCAAAATGATAGGCCACATTATATTTAAAATTGAATAGAGGTAATTTATTATCTTCATTTTTAAATAAAACATTGTTATTAACTAATGCCATTTGAGGAGAGATGCTTGTAGCATAATCGGATATAGGTAAGTCAGGAAAAAATTTTTTCTTAAAAAACCATAATTCCTTAGGGCCTACTTCATTATTTTCAAATACTGGTCCAAAAGGGTAATGAAAACCTCCATCTCCTTTTTTATAAAAGTCTTCAAATCTGATACTTAATTTATAACTGGCATTCGTAGAAGACATAAAGTCTTCATCTTTTATTTCTAAAAAATCTAACCAATCATTAATCTGTCCTAGAGTGCTTTCACCTACTCCTATATTTTTAATATTGGGTGACTCCATAACAGTTATACTTTTATTTGGAAAAGCTTTAATCAAAGTGGCGGCTGTCATCCAACCTGCACTTCCTCCTCCAACTATAATTATTTTGTTATGATTCATTTATAACTTTTAAAAAAAATGCTAAACTAGTTCTTTCTTCAAAAGAATAATCAAAAGCTGGCGCATGCCATCTACAGGCATCATATATTACCAATCTATTTGGAAAAGCACTTACATAAATATCTGGTACCTTTTCCCAAATGTTTCGAAAAAAAGCTGTGCCTCCATAAAAAGATTGATCAAAATGCATTATGGCGGCTAAATCCTTAATGTTTTCTAAACCCTGATTATCTTTATCTCTATGAATGAAACCATACTTTCCGTTACAGTGTGATTTTTTAAGTTCCTTTGTTTTAATTTTTCTGAAAAGACATCGATAGTTGGCTAACTTTGCATTTAAAATTTTTTCTATTTTATTTGCAATGAAATCTTGTTTAAACTGAAAAGGCGCATTTTCATAACAAGGCATAGCTTGCATTCTATTACCATAGTTTATTCCAAGAGGCTGATAAGTGCTGTCCATTTTAGTAGTGCCCATTTCTTCAACCATTTCATCATACATATTTAAAGGAAAAAAATTTTCTTCTATATGAATTCCGCCCTCTAATAGATTGTCTATTTTAGGGTTTCCTAATTGGGCCCCGAACTGAGCCATACCTATTTTTTGAGCCTGTAATAGCTGGTCTATGTTTATTTTATTGTTCCCCAATTGGGCCCCGATTCGTAGTCAACTTTATTAGGAACTTCAAGAGAAACAGCATCTTCCATAACACCTTTTATTAGTTTTGCTTCTTGTTCATCTTGAACAGATATGTCTAATTCATCATGTACTTGTATATGTGGAATAATTCCTTCTTTGTGTAAGTCTATCATTGCTTTCTTTGTCATGTCTGCGGCTGATCCTTGAATTAATTTATTTAATGCTTTGTAAGTGTAAGCACGCTTAATCCCTGGTCCGTGTTCCATGAGTGCTTGTGGATGTGGTAATGCTTTATGAATTCCAAATGCATTGGGCTCCCATAAATGGAACCTACATAATCTTCCAAGTAGTGTTCTAATTCTTCCAGAGTCTTGGGCCCTACGCATTACATTATCCATAAGTTGTTTTACAAATGGAACTTTGTGATGATATTGTTTAAATAGTCCTTCAGCTTTTTCTTTACTCACTCCTAGTTCAGCTTGTAATTTATTTTTTCCCATACCATAGAACAGACCAAGATTTATCGTCTTGGCCTGTGATCTAGGTATCTCTGCCATGTCTGCGACGATGGTATGAAAATCTGCATCGCCTTCGCGATATGCTTCCAATACTTCGTCCACTCCGTATAGATTTTGTAAAGTCGCATAGTGAACTACTAATCTTGGTTCTTGTTGTGAGTAATCAAAACAACCCCATGTATGGCCTTCCTCGGGTATAAATAATGATCTAATAGCTGGTCCAAGCTCTTTGTTTCTAGCTGGAACCTGCTGTAAATTTGGGTTTGAATAACTGAATCTTCCAGTTACCGTTCCACCATTATCTCCTCTTAGTTGGTTAATTTCTGCATGGATTCTTCCCTTGTGAGAATGTTTCAATATGGTATCAATGAAGGTGGTATGGGCTTTATTTATTTCACGAGCCCGGGCTATGTGTTTCACTAGTGGGTGGGGGTGATTCTGTAAAAAGTTTTTAGTAAAGGAAGGAGCAGATGTTTTCTCGGTTCGATCGTAGTCTAAAGAAAGCTTATCAAAAACTTGTGCAATGGATCTTGCTGCCCATATTTGGACATCTATTTCTGTTTCTTTTTTTACTTTCATTAATGATTGTTTTTCTTCTTCAAGTAATTTGGTTTTTAACTTATGAGCAGCTTCCACATCGACGCGCACTCCCTTAAATCTCATATCAACCAACACAGGAAACAATTCAGTTTCCATATTCATAATTGAATTTATATCTTGATGATTAATTTCTTTCTTAAGTTCTTGCCAAAGTTCTAAAGTTATCTCAGCATCTTTTTCTGCATATGCACCTACATAAATGGCAGGTAGTTTATACATTTCTGCCTTGGCGTCAACTCCCCAATCTTTTGCAGCAGCATATAAATCTGTTTCATTTTTTCCTTTTCCAGTGTATCTTTTACTGCAGTTGTTTAAGTCATAGCGCATTTGATTTTCATCAACCAAAGCCGACGCTATCATTGTGTCGACTATTTTACCGCTGATACTTAAACCGAGCGCTCGTATCCAACAAACGTCATACATGGCGTTGTGAAAGATTTTTGTAGATGATGTATTTAATACATCTTGAAACCATTTAAGAACTTTTTTACGATCCATGTTACCACCACCTTCGTGGGCAATTGGGTAATAACCGCACCAGTTTTTTACTGCTATAGCTATTCCTGTAACATCTCCTCTACCAACCACTGAACCTGATCCCATTTTTATTAAATCTGGGTCTTTGGTTTCTAAGTCAATTGCTATTTCATCGTATTTAGATAAATCCGGAAAACTTTCTGGTGGTAACCATTCTGTTTGTGGTTTGAAAAGAGGCATTTGCATCATCTAAAACCCCACCAAAGTAAAACCGCAGGTATAACAATGTGTTCAAAAATCTCGTAGAGACATATAAATAATAATAAAAATGTAAACCACATACTTGTTTTAGATTTTTTAATTAAAAACTTAAACATTCCTTCATGCCATGTGGTTATTTTTTGTGTAATTCTTAATAATGTATTTCTCATGAGTAGTCTCTATCAATTGCCATCTGACAATAATGAATTGCTTTTTCCAAATCCTGCTTTTGTCCTTTCTGTTTGTGTCTGCACAAATATTTTATAGCGTTACCTTCTGCAAAAGGCAAATTATTTTTGTTAATAAATTCTGATGGCTGAATAGTCATCAATTGATAGTGATCACCACCAATTTGTTTTTTATATACTTTACTCATAATATTATAACTATCCAAATTGAAGTCATCGCTGTTAGAAATAACAAATCCAGAAGCTTTTTTTGTAAAGGGCTCATATAATAAAATATAAATATAGTTTGATTCCAAAATAAAATGTCATCATTGATAATAAAATAGCTTCGCTTGTTAAGTCCATCATATAATAAATCCTTTGTTATATTGTTTGGGTTCTATGATGTGTAAATTTTCTTTTGTTCGTGTTGCACCAACATAAAACAATCTATTTTCATCATCAGGATTCCGTTCGTAGGTTTCCATTGTGGTTTTAGTTAGGTTGGTTAATAGAACCACATTCTGTGATTCTCCCCCCTTAGCCGCATGAATAGTAGATAATTCTATTCTTGGTTTTTTATTTAATTGTTCACCATTAGCTCGCATCTTTCTTAAATATTCTATACGTCGAGAGCCCGCGTCGTCCAATGCTTCAAACCAAACTTTTTTAGTTTTCAATCCAAAGTCTTTAGTTAATTGATCTATTCCATAAAAGGATCCTTTAGTCATACCTTGCAGCAATGTTTTATCTCGATGTTCAGGAGACATATATCCATAAATTTTTTCTATTTGTTTATAAGATAATAACTGTCCTTGACGTAAATGTTCCCAATCTTGTGCGGCTTCTTGAATATCTTTTTCATAACTACGTTTATGTCTGGTTTCATAATATAAACCTTTACGATGTAGAACATCTTCTATTTCTTTTAACATGTATTTAGTTCGAGCTAACACCAACCATTCTCCTGATGACATATCCACACTATCTACATTAAAATGTCTTTGCAAACTTCCTTCGTTAGTTTTAGGTCGCCACGTTTTATCTATTCTATGTTTAATTCTATTTATAATTCCCATTGCCAAAGTATGAACTTTAGTTGGAATTCTAAAAGATTGAGTTAAGGGTAAATTAATCATTTGATCTTGTAACGCTATAAAAGAATCTACATCAGCGCCAGCCCATTTAAAAATAGCCTGATCATCATCACCTGCAATAAAAGAATCTTCACTCTTATTCCAGATAGATTTTGTCATGTCCCATTGCATTAAAGACAAATCTTGCGCTTCATCTATAAAGACTACATCAAACTTTGGGGATAAATCTGATTTAACAAAATCTAAAATCATGTCATTAAAATCTATTAAGTTACGTTCTTTTTTATATATTCTTAAAGCCTCAGCAATATCATGTAATTTATCTAACTCTAAGTCTTGGGTATGTTCTCTTTTGTTATATTGTTGCTCCAGCGTAATATTTCTTACTTTCGCAAGATTAATAATTTGTAAGAACTCACTATCAGAAGTAAAAAAACCACCATGATCTTCTTGGTGTTCTGCATAAGTTACTGGAAACCCTAGTTGTTCGCCCAGGTCTTTATAATGTCTTGGTTGCATTACTTGATTTTTTTTAAGCCCAAGTTTTCTAAATGCTAATGAGTGTAGTGTTCTAAAATATGGAAGATCATCTTCAGTTAAATTAAATTTTTTTATTGCTCTATCGCGTGCTTCGTGTGCAGCTTTTTGAGTAAATGCAAAATAACCTATTCTATCTGGGTCTGTTTCTTTTAAATAACTATCTACTTTATTTAATAATGTAGTTGTCTTACCTGTGCCTGGTGGTCCTAATACAATTGTTTTCAAAATACATCCTTAGGTTTTAATTCTTTTTGAACATAGTCATCTTTTCTTTTATCAAATTGTTTAACAGAAAATACTGATATTCTATTTTTACCAACCCTAGTGTCTTCACAGTTGCAAAATTCTTTTAACATCTGAGCTGTACGTTGATAATTAATATCCCATCGTTGTCTAATTAAAAAGTGAGTATAAAATTTGCTAAATATAAAATGATGAAAGCCTTCATTATTCCATACACCTCCATTTTTAAGATCGGTAAGGGCTGTTCCAATGTGTCTGTTTAAACAAAATTCTTCTAAATGACTTCTTAGTTGATCTGCTGTTGTTACACCTTCTGGTGCTTCCACAGGTTCGTGATTCTTCATCAATGGATTTATAATCATATCCCAATCTTTTGGTTTAACTGTTGGTGGTTTAAAATCCAACTGTTCCATACATGCTTCTTGAAACAAACTTTGTTGTTTTAAAAACTTAACATTCTCCAGGTGTAAACGTTCACCATCCACATTAAGATAGTAGTAAGGTTTTTCTAGTTTAATTTTTTGTAAATCTGTTAGTGCAGGAAAAACTATTTCATCCCCTATTCCATACTTTCTAGTCTTACATAATTTTTTGTCGCATAAATTACACATTGGAGTATCATTACATTTATAACCCCAGTCTTTTTTATCGTGTTGTCTTTTAATAATATCAACTTCTGATTCACTTAAAGGAGTCTCTGAAGCTGAAATATTAAACATTGTTAGTCTACTCTTCCATTCTGCTGGCCATTTCTTTTTAGCATAAACACCATAATGAAATAACGCATTATTTCTTCCACCTTCTGGTATTTTATTTAATGCCATCAATTCTATACATGGTGGTGCATCATCATAATCAGATTTAGGTCTTTCTATTTTTATTTTTGTTATGTCTTTCTGTTTAGTGTAGTCATGCAATTCATAAAATTCTTCAAGAGTTGCTGCTTCTCCGTCACCTGTAAAAGCATATCGTGTTGACCGGTTACCGTTAAAATATGGTAAGTTAAGGAAATTTCCTGTGTCATCTTGTGATTTTAATTTAATTTGTTTTGGAAATACTTCTGATCCACCGTAGCCAAGTAGTGTCTTTATTTCTGTAAGTTTATCCCTCATTCTTTCTGCGTCTACAGGAGTCTCTGAGAAGAGAAACACATGAGCGCCACCGCTCTTAGATCTACACACTACCAAAGGTAGTTTAAAACTTTTTATTTTGTCTATTAATTTTTTGTGATCAAACCCTGCGTAAGAATCTATGTCAACACATCCCCATACACATTGATTGTCATCATTAATTGGAATAATTCCTAAACTTTGAGTTCCCTCTAGATGCATTTTCCAGAGATCGTCAGTTACTGGTTGACGTACTACAAAAGATTGTCCTTTAACTTTTTCTCCGTTACTATTATCCGGCCCAATCTTTGTGCAGCCATGGGCTCTTTCTAATCCTTTAAATATTATTTTAAATTTTTCTATCATAATTTAAACAGGCGCCTCCACTCTCGCTTCAGCGCCCGTCTCCTAGGATTTGGTTAGTAAGGTGAATCTGTTTTTGATTCGTCACCACCGTGTTTAACTTTTACTAAACCTTTGCTATTTTTTTCAGCAAAGCTTTTAGCAATCGCATAAACACCTTTATCGGTAACCGGACCAACTTGAGACACATCCCATCCAAACCATGTTCCTTTGTCATTCGACATTTGAACAGTTTTTAGATTATAAATGTGGCTGTATGTTGGCGGTGTGAATAGGCCATTTTTACCTTGGAGCTTAAGACCCATCATCATTGAGTTCCATTGTTTGCTAATCTTTAATTGAGTAG
>Ga0255047_10000986_pt1 | contig 21797 bp, 10 predicted proteins | sample JV7_2_1_MG_FD_183640 | JGI IMG/M metagenome (GOLD analysis project Ga0255047, IMG submission 183640) | Seawater microbial communities from Jervis Inlet, British Columbia, Canada - JV7_2_1 | ecosystem: Environmental > Aquatic > Marine > Inlet | place: Canada: British Columbia | collected 2016-10-06 | reverse complement strand
TCGCCGCCATGGTGGCCCTCAAGCGGTCCCCATACGCCGTGTCACTGGCGGGAGGGCGGGGGTAAGGCGTGGTTCTTCCTTCCCCTCGAGGGGAAGGTGGCGCCGGCCCGTAGGGCCGGTGACGGATGGGGGGAGGGATGGAAACAACAACCTTGCTGCTTCGCGTCGTTGGCCTCTGCCCCCCTACCCCTGACCCTTCGGGTCAGCGCTATCAGTCCCCCCGCCTTCGGCTGGGGGACTGATAGGCGTCAGCTCATGGTGCGCTTGTGGCCGTGACGTACATCGTTTGCGACGTGCCGGCATCGAGGCTGAAGGTCACCGTGTAGTCACCCGCCACTGAGCCGGCCGTGAAGACGGCCGTCAACCGGGCCGTCGGCACCCCCAGGACCGGAGCGGTGATTTCCACCGACGGTGCGGCCACGGCCGCCCCCTGACCGGTCGCCCCGTCGGGAGCGGTGATGGTCACCTCGCCGACCCGGACCCCGTCGCGCATGAGAACTCCGCCATCGAGGCTCACCCCGGTCATCGGATCTCCGGCCGCGTCCCACAACAGGAAGTCGTAGGCAAGTGGCGTCGCCTGGCCGACCACGGTCGTCTGGTAGATCGTGTTCGGCGTTCCTTCATTGAATACGCTCGTCACATTGATCGACGGAGCAATCGCCGGCCGGATCGTGAGGGTCCCCACTCCTGTCTCCCAAGCTCCTCCCTGGCCGGTCTGCGTCTCGACGATGATCTCGTAATCACCGGCGGCCGGGTTCTGGAAACCCAGCAGGATCAGGTGCATCTGCTTGACGCCCGGATTCAGCGGCCCAGCCGGGCTGAGATCCTCCAGAGCCGTGTACACGAAGGTGTGGGTGCCGTCCCGTTCCAGCGAGTACTTGGCGGCCGGAGGAGCTATTGGGTGCTGGGGCCATCCCTGCAGGACCACGCCCAGGTTGCACGGTCCGGGTACGCAGTTGACGGCCCCCGGCGCTCCAGTGTCGAAGCCGTTGTCGATGAACGCATCCGGCAGGGTGATACGGATCTGGCTACCGGCCGTCAGTGACCGGCCAGGCACGGCCGGGTCGAGCGACCGATTGAGTGTGATCACGAAGTCGGTAACTGCTCCCGCCACGTCTCCATCGGGGACGATGGGAGCCTTGGCCACGGACCCCACAACATTCGGGAGCGGCACTGCCGGCGGCAAGGGCGCGCTGCCCGGGCCGAGGTCAACCCACACCAGTCGGTGGTCGGTGCCCGGGAACGGGAAAGTCCCCACCAGCGTGAACAGCGGATCGCTCGCCTCCGGCCAGAACACGCCGGAAGCAGCGATGTCCAGGTTGGCACTGGGGAGCACGTAGTCGGCTCGCAAGTTGCCGGGCGCCGGATTGTCGTTGAAGTCGGCGGTGTCGTTGGCCGGGTCACTCAGATGACTCAGGTTTGCCCCGGCCTGTAGGCCGTTCTGCTCAACCGCTCCCAGGCTGGAAGGCGTCATCGTGGCGTTGACCCTGGCGTTGTTCAGCAGCAGCTGAGCCGAACCAGGGATCGAGTCGCCGTCGAGCGGATCGGAGTTCTGGTCGCCGGCGATCACGAAGTAATCGCCAGACCAGCCGCCGGTCTTGCCGTTGTCGTCGTACATGTAACCGGCCCCGTTCACGTAATCCGACCAGAAGCGAATCTCGTCGAAGTTACGGGTGCCGTTGCGATCCTCGGGCCCATCAAACACCGGTGGGGTGGGATGGCTCACGAGGAAGTTGACGGTGTGGCCATCGATTCCGACCGGAACGTCCCAGTGGCTCTTCGAGGACAGCCGGAATACGGCCAGCGCCTCATCGCTGTAGTAGGACTCCGACGTATCGGGATCCACCGGCAGCATGGCTCCCGGCATGTCCTTCCACAGGAACTTCTGGAACGTCCTCACATTGGCGAAGTCGATCGGATGCTGGCTGTACACCTGCATTCCGAACTGGCCGGGGAAGAACCCGAACCCGAAGGCATCGTTCGGCCCACCCACATCGCCGCTGTTGTCCAGATCGACACCGGATGCGATCCCGGTGTTGGACTCGGCGCTGAAGGCGTAGCCGTACACGATCGGCTCGGCGCCGTTCTGCGGGACGGACAGGTAGTTCTCCTGGAACAACCGGGCCGCCTCACCGGAGGCGTCGTAGTCGAACTCGTTGAGCAGCAGCACCTCCGGCCGTGCGCGTTGGATGATCTCGGCGATCACCTTCGCCTGGGCGTTGTCCGGAGTCGACAGATCGGCTACCAGGTCACCCCCGTTGAACCGGTTCAACGAGGCGTTGAACGTCGCGAAGCGCACCGCCTCGAGCGGTGGCTCCGGCGGCGGCGGGGGAGGCGCCGTGTCGTTTGACACGTTGAACTTCACCGTCGTTGCCAGGGGAGCCATGCCCTGCCTGACCACTTTCACCATTATCTCGTGCTCACCGTCGGCCACCGTTGTGGAGTCCCAGGCAGTGGTGGCAGCCGCCACCCCGCCGCCGGTGAAGTCATACGGAGCCGCGTACTCGGTCCGCACCAGAGTCCCGTCCAGATAGAACATCACCCGGTTGAACTCCTGGAACCCGCCAGGGAACAGCGGCTCAACGAAGATGAAGGCGTCACCCACTATGTAGGCGCCTTCCAGGTCGTGCGAGGGCGTCCGCTGCTTGGCCGCCGAGTACGACAGTCCGAAGCCGGCCGGCGCCGGAGCATTGTTGACTGTGAAGGTTGCCTCGGTCGAAACCGTGGATCCGTCGGGCAGGTTCCCGACCGCCTTCATTACATGTGCGCCGTCGGCCACCGTGCTCGAATCCCAACTAGTCGCAATGGTGGTCAGGCCACCGGCAAAGTCGTAGGGAGACAGATACTCGGTGCGGGCATGTACTCCGTCTAGGTAGAAGTCCACCGTGGTGAAGCCAAGCCCCGGATCCAGCGGCACCACGAACGGATAGACATGTCCGGACACGTTGGCTCCGTCCAGCATGGCCGGAGTGGCCCGGTTATTGGCGTTGCTGAAACTCAGCGACATCGGGCCGTCGCCCAGCTGCAGTCCCACCAGCACGGCATCGTGGTCCGACGAGGCGAACTCGTCTGGCAGCGCCACCGGCTGGTTGAAGTCGCTCGAGCGTTCACCGGGGTCGATGATGTCGTCGTTGTACTGGAGCACTCGCGGCTCGTCGGCAGCCATATGCCAGATGTCGACACCGGTCACCTTGTCGTCGAGCGAGTCGGTGGCGAAGGCGCCGTCCAGCAGTCCCTGGGCTCCGAAGAACACGAACGAGTAACGGTCGTCGACCGTCACTCCGTCCTTGACCAGGTTGGTCAGGCCGGCGCTCTCCAGTGCCGTGATCGGGTCTTCCATCGTGTAACTGTTGAAGTCACCAACGGCCAACACATCCGGGTCACCCGTGGCCGTCGCCAGCTCGTCCATGAAGGCGACGAGAGCATTGGCCTGGTTGGTGCGCCGGAAGTTGTAAGCGCCCTGTCCGTCGCCCTGGTCCACGTCCAGACCTTCAGCATTGCTGGAGCTCTTGGACTTGAAGTGGTTGACGACAACGGTGAACGTGTCACCGAACGCCGTGAAAGTCTGGGCGATCGGGGGGCGATCGGTTCCAAACACAGGGTCCTCGTCCACTTCTGAGGCTCCGACCGGCGTCACCATGGCCGGCTGGTAGATGATCCCCACCTTGATGGCGTTGGTCGTCTCCAACCCGCCCGGATAGACCGGGTCGGGAACGGCGGCCCAGGTGCCGGCGCCGGCGTCGGCGTTGAGGCCGTCGACCAGCTCACCAATCGCCACCGGGCCGTTGTTCTCCAGCTCTTGCAGGCCGACTATCTCGGCGCCCATCCCGTTGATGGCCGACACCAGCTGGTCCAGCTGCATCGCCTTTTCAGCGATGGAGTGGGCGCCGCGGGCATTGTTGTTGCCATCGTCGATGGTGGAGAAGTAGTTGTGCACGTTGAACGACGCCACCTGGATGGTGCCTCCGACGTTGTCGAGGCCGTCCGGCCGCGGGTTCATCCGCTCGAAGCTCACGTCCTCGGTCGGCTGCAGCTTGTAGGCGCCGAAGCTGAACGACAGGTTGGCAGTGATGCCGTCGTCGGCGTCGCCGCGACGCAGGGTTCCGTCGTCGGCGAAGTACGGGACTTCGTCCGGGAACTGCGAGCCGGTGCCGTCGTCGATGACGATCGAGCGAGCCGAGTTGGTGGCCGCCAGAGCATTGGCGGCGTCGCCCGGTGTCGCAACCTCGGTCGGGTTGACCAGCACTCCGCCTTCAGCCAGGATCGCCTCGCCGAAGCGGTGCAGGTTGAACATATCGCTCACGTACAGGTACTCGGGGAAGGTGATCAACATGCCCTCGAAGTGCTCGAGGTCCACGCCGTCGGCCAGCGGCAACGAGACTTCCGTTCCCGCAATCGAGCCGCCGGTTCCTTCCACTTCAACTGCGTCGACGTCGACGATCCGGGTCTCCCCGAAGAACTCGTCGACGGTTCCGCGCACCTCGGCATGGTCTCCCACGACCACCCCGTTGTTGACGGCCACAAAGATGCCGTCGCTGGTGGTGGCGTCACCGTCACCGGTGCCGTCCTGCAGGTAGAACCCGCCCAGGCCGGGGAAGACGCCGGTCACGTACCCGGAGGTCTCAACGACTTCGCCGTCGAGCGGACTCTCGTCGCCGCCGCCCTGAATGTCGTAGATGGGCGTGAACGGCCCTTCAATCGGCAGGGTCTCCAGGATCGTGATCCGACCCTCGCCACCTTCCGGATAGTTGGCAGCAGAAATCACACTTTCCAGGCCGTCGACTATGTAGTCGGCCAGCGCCTGCTGATAGCTGACGCCCACGCTGGTGAAGGGAGCACCCCGGTAGGGGTACTGGTCCCCGCCCCGGGCCAGGAAGTCGATGGTGGCGATGGTGATGGGATCACCCGCCACAACCGCCCCGTCCTCGACCAGCACCGTGCCGTCGTCGAGCGTGGCTTCCAGAATCCGCTCGCCCGGGACCACGACGGCATCGTCGTCGTCGAGGGTCTGGGCGGTCTGGCCGATGTCGACTCTGACCGTCAGGCCTGAGATCTGGGCGAAGCGCCCGCCACCCGGCGTCTGCGAATAGGCATTCTCCAGAATCTCCTTGACCTGGTCACGAGGGATGTCCTCGAGCACCGTCACGAAGTTGGGGAACGGCACCATGTCGAAGGTGTCCAGCAGCGTGATGTCGCCGGCTGCGATCACGGTGTTGTTGCGGATACCGCCACCGTTCTGGAGGGCAATGTCGGGGGCCTTGACCCCGAACGAGCCGGCCAGGCGAGTGGCCGACCACTTCAAGGCGTCGGCGATCAGGTTGCCCTGGTTGGTTTCCATACCGCGCACTCCGGTGCGGGTGCCATCGAGGGCAACCTCGCTGGTCCCGATCACCGTTGCGTCAAGGTCGGCGATCGCGTCGATCACTGGATCGACGGCGGCAAAGAAGATGTCGTTGTTGGCCCCGTTGGTCACCCGGAGCGGCTGACCGGCCCACAGCGTGCTCTTGCCGTCGGAGTCGAAGCCGATCCACAGCTCGCCCAGATACTTGTATTCGCCGGAGGTGGTCACCACCGGCAGGTCGGCGCCGTCGGCGTCGGTGGCGACCATCGGGTAGGTCCCGAACACGTCACCTTCGTCGCCGGGGATGAGCACGTCGCCCGGGTTGGCCAGCAGCTCGTCGCCGCCGCCGGCAATCATCACGTCGACGTCGGAGAGCAAGGCCGCCAGGGCGATGTCCTCGTCGATGTCCTGCAGGTGGCTGATCAAGATGATGATCTCGATCCCGGCCGCAGTCAGGGTGTCGACCTCGGCCTGGACGATGCCGGCCACGTCGTCCATGACGTCGACATCGCGCGGGCTGGAGATGAAGTTGATCTGGGGAGTGGTGGCACCGACGATGCCGATGTCCACGCCCCGCTCGTTGATCACTGTGCTGGACACGATCCGGCCGGCGTCGGCCAGCGCCTGCAGGCGCGGCTCATCCGCGAACCCGAGGTTGGCCGACACGTATGGCGGCATCGTCAGGCTGTAGCCGTCGATGAAGTCGGCCAGGATGTCCGGGCCGAAGTCGAAGTCGTGGTTGCCGATGGCTATGGCGTCATAGCCGAGCATGTCCATGGCGATGGTGTCGTAGAACGGCACCCCGTTTTCCAGGCTGGCGTTGAATTCCGGCCCGGCCAGGAAGTTGTCACCTGAGGACAGCAAGATCTCACCGAAGCGAGCGTCGGAGGCGATCCAACGGCGCTCGTTGAGCAACCGGCTGAAGCGGGCCACGCCGCCGAAGCCTTCCAGTCCGCTGCCGGCGTTGATCAGCTGGCTCTCGGCGTCGTTGTTGTGATGGATGACCAGCCCGAAATCGGTTGCGGCGGGCAGCAAAGTGATGCGGCCTTCTCCGCCTTCGGGATAGTCGGCAGCACTGATCGTGCCGCTCAATCCATCCTCGATGAAGTTGGCGGTGGCTTGCTGATAGGTCACCCCCAGTGTGGTGAACGGCGCCCCCCGGTAGGGGTACTGGTCGCCGCCACGGGCCAGGAAGTCGATGGTGGCGATGGTGATCGGGTCACCGGGCACCACTGTTCCTCCGGAGACCAGCACGGTTCCGTCGTCGAGCATGACGTCGACGATCCGGTTACCGACCTGAGTGACATCGCCGGTGGCGTTGTCGGTGATCATGGCGAATCCGAAGGGGTCGTAGACCACTTCGAAGCCGGCCACCTGGGCGAAGCGCCCGCCGCCCGGCACCTGCGAATAAGCGTTCTCGAGGATCTCCTTGAACTGGTCCCGGGGAATGTCCTCGAGCACCGTGACGAAGTTGGAGAACGGCACCATGTCGAAGGTGTCGAGCACGGAGATGTCTCCGGCCGCGATGACCGTGTTGTTGCGGATGCCGCCACCGTTCTGGAGGGCGACGTCGGGAGCGTTGACGCCGAAGGCGGTGGCCAGCTCAGTGGCCTGCCACAGCAAGGCGTCGGCGATCAGATTGCCCTGGTTGGTCTCCATGCCGCGGACGCCGGTACGGGTACCGTCGAGTGCAACCTCGCTGGTACCGATGACGTCGGCGTCGAGAGCGGCAACCGCGGCCGAAACCGGGTCAACAACCGAAGCCTGCAAGCCGGGATCGGCCACGATGCTGGAGTCGACCACTTTGGGTCCGCTGTCGGTGCCGACACCGGTGACGTTGCCGTCGGAGTCGAATCCGACTGTCAGGCGGCCGAGGTACTTGTACTCACCGGGGGTTGTAACCACCGGGATCTGGGCTCCGTCCATTCCGGTGGCCGTCAGCGGGTAGGCGCCGAACACGTCGCCTTCCTCACCCGGGACCAGCGGATCGCCGGGGTTGGCGAGCAGCTCGTCGCCGCCGCCGGCGATCATCACGTCGACGCCGGTCAATTCGGCGGCCAGCGCAATGTCCTCAGTGATGTCCTGAAGGTGACTGATGACGACGATCTTGTTGATGCCGCTCGCGATCAAGGCATCGACCTCGGTCTGGATGGCCCCGGCTACGTCGAAGTCGATGGCGACGTTGCGCGGGCTGGAGATGGAGTTGAGAGTGGGGGTAACTGCGCCGACGATGCCGATGTCCTGGCCGCCGGTGCTGACCACCGTGCTGGGGGCAATGACGCCCGAATCGACGAAGGCTTGCAGGCCGGGCTCACCGGTGAAGTCAAGGTTGGAGGAGAGATAGGGGGGAGCCACGGTGTAGCTGGATAGGAAGTCGGTGAGCACGTCCGGGCCGAAGTCGAAGTCGTGGTTGCCGAGGGAGACCGCGTCGTACCCGATGGCCTCCATGGCAATGGTGTCGTAGAACGGTATGCCGTTGTCGAGGCTGGCGTTGAACTCGGGGCCGGCCAGGAAGTTGTCCCCGGAGGACAGCATGAGGACTCCGTTGCCGGCCGCCGTGGCGTCGGCCCGCAGGCCATCGACCATCGTCTTGAAGCGGGCGACTCCGCCGAAATCTTCGAGGCCGCTGCCGGCATTGATGAGCTGTGACTCACCGTCGTTGTTGTGCAGGATCGTTAGCGAGAAGTCGGCGCCCGGCACCGGGTTGGCCGCGCTGGCAGCCGATGGTGCAAAAAGAAGCGCCGCCAACATGGCGACGGTCAAAAAGATGCTGTGCGTCCTAAGACGGAAGCTGGATACGAACATTGGTCCCATCCCTCGTGTTGTGTGCTCTGAGGGTCAAGACGCGCGGTCCGATCCCCCACTCTCCGTAGCCGACACTATCGAAGTAGCCCCGCGTCGTGAAGAGCGAAACGAGAAAATGTTTCGCGCTCTCGGTGAGCACCTTCAAGCGCCCATCGCGAGCGACCCCTTCCGCTCTCGCGGGAGAGGTAAGGGGTGGGCTGAAAGCGTCACCCCTCCCGTGTAGCGGAGCGGAAACGGGAGGGGCCGGGGGAGCTGGGTGCTTCCTAGAGCACGCCTGCTGACTCCATTGCCAAGAGGAAGGCGTTGGCGATGAGCTGGTCGCCGGTGTTGCTGGGGTGTGCACCGTCACGCAGATCAGAGAGTTGGACTCCGGTGTCAACTGCTACCACGATTGACTGTACGGTGGTCAGCTCGGCGGCGAGTGATCTGATTCCGGCGTTGAGGGCGGGAACATCGTTGCAGCCGGAACCGAAGATTGCGGCGTCGCACGGAACGATCTCGGCAACGAAGATCTTCATACCAGGATTGCTGGTTCGTAACACAGCAACGATGTCCGCTAAGTCCGAGCGGGTGCTGGCCGCACCCTGGCCCTGGACGAGATCGTTGATGCCAAGGTGCACGAGCGCCACATCGGGCAGAAAGGCGGGTGCGGCGGCTGCCACCTTCGGGACTAGCTCGTCGGTTCGCCAACCCCAATACGCCTCATGGTCCTCGTCAAAACTCCAGGGACAGCCGCTCGGTCCACCGTTGGTCGGGCCGTTCTGAGTTCCGACGAAGTCGAAGAAGGGAATGGCGTTGCTCAGATCTGAGGCCAGGTAGCAGCGGTAGCTATGCCACCCGGTCTGTCCGGTTGTGATGGAATCGCCGATCGGCATGATGCGGAGCTCGGGATCGATCGTTCCGGCAACCGGGAGCCAGTCGCCTTCTCCTAAGGCGAATTCAATGTCGGCGAAGCCGGTTTGATTCTCGTTCTGTAGATAGAACCGGGCATCGGAAGGGCGGAAGATGCCGACTGTGTCATCGCCAGTCCCGTCCCAGTCGGCAGCCACCATGCGATCGTCCCGAGTCCCATAGGAGAAGTCGATATCGGCGACACCTGTGTCGAGGGAGTTCCTGAGATAGACCATGCCGCTACTCGAACGGTGGACGCCAACGTCAGAACGCCGGTCACCGTTGAAGTCACCTGCGAAGGGACTGTCGCCTGGAGCACCAAAGTGGTAGCTGAAATCAGCGATGGCCGTTCGACGGGTGTTGAGAATGTAAACCTTGCCTTCGAGTGGGCGGTAGATGCTGACGCTGTCACACCCGTCACGGTTCCAATCGCCGACGATGGGAAGGTCACCGCCAGTACCGAAGAAGTACTCAAGCTCAGCTAGGCCGGAGGTGTTTGAGTTGCGTAGGTACACGAACCCGGTGGATTTGCGATACATGCCGACGGTGGCATAGCCGTCGCAGTCCCAGTCACCGAGCAAGGGCGTGTCCCCCGGACTCCCGTATATGAAGCTGAAGTTTCGTCCGTTGTCGGTCCGGAAGTGCCATTCACCGGTCTGGGGATCGAATAATGCGACCCCGGCCGGATGGTGGGCAGCCACCGCAGGCGGGGAAGGCAAGAGAGTCACGACCAGCACAGCCGTCAGGAGCAGCCCGAGTGCGAACGTAACCAAGTGTCGGTTCGAGATGACCCACCGCCCTTATCCAGTGTCACAGTCAGTGTTGTTCCACTCGCGCTCTACGGCAAGTAGCCTCCGTTCTACTGGCTCGTTCGGAAACGATATGAGAGTGGGTTAGGCAGACTGACAGGCTGGTCTGAGATCGCGTGAGTCGCGCTCTAAGCCACTCAAAACGTGTTCGCTAACCAACTAAGGAGGGTCTCTTCGTCGGCGACTTCGGCGATCAGGGAGGTCCTGCCCTCTTTGGGCAAGTTCCGGCCAGTGTCGGAGAGGGAGCGATCGCGGCCCTATTGGACGAAGTCCAAAGAGCCATCGCATTCGATGTCGTGGGATCCAACGGCGGGCCGGCTACCCGGTACTTCTTCACCCGAAACGGTCCACACATTGGAGAGGCGACCATTTCTGTGCTCGCCGACACGCTCGACGCCTTCCAGCTAACTGGCGGTACTACAGGAATCGCTGGGTTCTCCATCCACAACCTCGACGGAGCCGGGATCGGAATCGACAACCTGTCTTCGAATAGGTCATCGATTGCGGTTCGGTCCGCCTTCACCCAGCGGAGGTCACGGCGAGGTGCGTCACCGATCGGTCACCTATGTTGTGTGGAACGGGTTCACTCAGTAGGACAGCATTCGCACGCAACGACACAGGACAGTGTCAGCAAGCCAGGGAATGGTTGACTTCTTGACTCGGATCGTCACACATGGCCACCCAGTGACATTCACTCATCCGTTCTGGGGGTCAAGAAGGGTTGAACGGGGAGAGCGCGTTCCCGTGCGAGCCCTACCCGACGAAGACGAACGCCCCGGCCACCGGCACCGACCCGGCCGCCGCCACGATCACCTCGTCGGCCTCACCGAGGCTGTTGGAGTAACGGAGGTAGAAGGTGGACTCGGATTCCCGGAAGATCCCCACCGTATCGGTCCCGTCGTTGGTCCAGTCCCCGGCGACGATGCGGTCGTCGGGCACTCCGTAGAAGAACTCGTTGTCGGTGAAGGCCGGACCACTCATCGGATGGTCGAGGGTGAAGTAGACGAAGCCAGAGGCCTCTCGGAACAACCCCAGTTCGTCGATGCCGTCCCCGTCGAAGTCGCCGGTGAAGGGAGCATCGCCCGGTACTCCGAACCAGTAGTCGAGCTCGGCATCTCCCAGGCTCCCCCCGTTCTCACCTAGTTCGTTGATGATGAAGACGTGGCTGTTCCGATAGACCGAAAGGGTGTCGCAGCCGTCGCCGTCGAAGTCTCCGACGATCGGCACATCCCCGGGAATCCCGAAAACGAACGACACATCCGCTACCCCGGTGGAGTTGGAGTTGCGGAGGTACGCATAGCCGTCGGATTGTCGATACAGCCCCGGGGTGTCGATTCCGTCGCAGTCCCAATCACCGGCCAACGCGTAGTCGTCGGCCACCCCGAAGAAGAAGGGGCTGACGACTCCGGAGGTGTCAGGCAGGTGCCAGCGGCCGATGGTGTCGACCAGCCCGGCACCATCGGCGATCGGCACGATCTGGGTGCGAAGCAAGGCGGCCGGCCCGTCGTCGGATTGGTTGAACTCGGTGTCGATGGCCTCGATCCGCACCGCATACTCGTTGGCCGGATCCAGTCCGGTCAGGTTGTACTCGGGGGAGGGTGTGGTGAGCATCCATTGGCCGTTTACGAAGACCCGGTATCCCATCACGAACGCGTTGTCGGTGGCCCCGCTCCAGCTGAGCCCGAGGCTGGTCGGGTCGTAGACAACGTCGAGGTTCGGTTCCGGCCAGGTCGGCGCCACCTGCAGGTCGTAGGTGAAGTCGGCCGTCACCGTCACATCCTCGGTCGGGACAAGGTCGTGACTGAGGGCCCCGCCGTCCGACCACGAGAAGAACTGATGGGTGAAGGCACCCACCACCTGCGGATCGTCGGTGGAGATGCCGAGCGGAGATCTCTCGATGGTGGTGATGGTCAGCGGCGATGGGCCCTCCTGATTGAAGGCCCGTACCGTCAATCCGGGTGGCACGGTGGCGATCGTCACCTCGACGGTCGATGGCTCGAGGTCCACCACCCACGAGTCGGTCAGCCCATCCGAGTCGGTGGCGGTCAGCCGGGCCGACAGGAACGACGGGTACTCGTGCTCTGGCCCGAGGAGAGAAGCTGTCGCACCGGCGATGGTGGTGATCTCGTGGATGTGGCACGAGTCGACCTCGGCACAGTGATGGAGGCTGATCTGCCACTCGAGGCTGGCCCCGGTCAGTGCTCCGTCCTCAACGTCTGCCCCACTCCCGACCAGGGTGATTGCCTCGCCGGTCACCCACTCGGCCGGGGCCGAATCGATGCTCACCACCGGAGCGAAGCGGCCCGGGCTGATGGTGATGAAGTCGGTGTCGGTCCACTCGCCATCGCCCACCTGCAGACCGACCGTGACAGTCGTCTCCTCGGTGAACGTGACCGTGACTATCGCTTGGCTTGAATCGTCGAACTGACCGTCACCATCCAGATCCCAGTCGTAGGTGAGGGGGTCCTCGTCGGGATCGGTCGAGCCGGTCCCGTCGAAGCTGATTTCCAGCGGGAGGTCACCGGCAATCGGATCGGCCGTTGCCACCGCGGTGGGCGGGGCGTTCTCGGTGAAATAGCTGATGCGCTTGAGCGACCCGCTGTTGGGGGTGATCGAGCCGGTACCCGGGTCGAATTCGCCCAGACTGACGAAGTAGAGGTCCCCGCCGGGACCGGTTTTCAGGTCGACGATCAGCCCGACGTCGTCCCGGAACAGCTCGACGCTGTTGGGATCAATGTCACCACCCACCCCCGGGTACATCACCCATACGCACTGGCGGCTGTAGTCGGAGAAGAAGAGGGCTCCGTCGTACTCGTGCGGATAGCGGCCGGTCTCGTAGAAGGCGAGGGCGCCGGCCGAGGAGCCGCCGGTCAGGCACCCATCGCCGGTGACGATCTCATTGCCGTGCTCGTAGGCCATCAGTGGCACTGTGAGAGCGCTGGTGGTGGCCCCCGAATACTGGTTCTCGCACAGGGGCAGGTTCTCGCCGTCGTAGTTGGGCTGGCGGTTCTTGTCGGGATCAGTGGTCGGGAACTCGTCGCCGGCGTAGCAAGGCCAACCGAAGTTTTCGACCACGCCGTCGGAGGCGTCGGCGATGACATTGAGTTCCTCCCACCGCCACCAACCGGTGTCACTCACGTAGACCTCAGGACCGGTACCAGTACCGGCGTCATAGCTGCCCGGTCTGGTGGTGAAGCGATAGGGATTGCGAAGCCCGTAGGCAATGATCTCATCGTCGTCGGCCACCCCGTTGCCGACCAATGGATTGTCGGGCAGCGCCAGGCCGGTTTCGGGATCCACCCGGATGATTGCGCCGTTCAAACCAACCGGGTCGCCTGTTGTTAGGACGTCCTGGGCACGCAGCGCCCCTCCCTCCAGAGAAGGGTCGCCGCAAAGGCCGCCACCAATCTGGCCGAAGTCCTCGGTAAGAGCAGAGGCGCCGTCGCCGGCTCCCACGTAGAGGGCACCATCGGGCCCAAAGGCGACGGTTCCGATGGAGTGGCCGGGCGCTCGCTGGCACCAGCGATCCTCGATCAGGACCTCCTCGGACCCGCTGGGCAGATTGTCGGGACCGATGGGAATCCGGGAGAGTCGCCCGTCGACAACACAGCCCGGATCATCGGCGAAGGGGCAGGTGTCACCCCAGGAGCCGATGCCCTGGGCCCGGATCTGGCGGTCCCAGGTGTAGAGCGCGTAGAGGTACGGGGTGGTGGCGAAATCGGGGTGGGCGGCCAACCCCAGGAGGCCGCGGTCCACGTAGTCGTGAACCCGGCTGGGGAGCAGGCTGATCGTATCCGGCCCGTCGGAATCGTCGACTCCGTCGAACACCTGGATTAACCCCGACTTCTCACCGACGAAGACGGTCCCGTCATCTGCGAAGGTGACAACGGTCGGATTGTCGAGCCCCTCGAACACCGTCTCAATCAGGAACTCGCCGTCGTCGGGGTGCTCCTCATGGGCCACCGCCGATTGCGGGAGGGCGGCAAGAACGACAGCGACTAGCAGCCAGCCCAGCACGGCAAATAGACGTGTCGCTCTCGGTTTCCTCATCCCGCCCTCAGTGGTGGTCCCAGCGCTTTCTGCGTTCGCAACGTTAGCGGACTCCAAATGCTCAAGAGCCGGCAAAGATGGCCTGAATGGCGAACGTTCCTGGCGTCGCAGGTGCTCGGACCAGGGATGTCGAAGCCCTACCCTTTCCATCCAAGCCAATCGCACACGAGTATTTGTGAAGGTGCAGAAATGACCCGAGCCCTTATCACCGGCATCACCGGTCAGGATGGGTCCTACCTCACAGAGTTGCTATTGGAGAAGGGTTACGAGGTTCACGGGATCATTCGGCGCGCCTCGACGTTCGGTACCGGCCGCATCGATCACCTGTATGTCGATCCGCATGTCGACACTGCTCGGCTGTTCCTTCACTACGGCGACTTGAGTGATGGCAGCAGCCTGAGCCGATTGTTGCTGGAAATCCAGCCCGACGAGGTCTACAACCTGGCGGCCCAATCCCACGTCGCGGTGTCCTTTAAGAACCCGATCTACAGCGTGGATGTCGATGCGCTCGGAACACTTCGCCTCCTCGAGTCGGTGCGGCAACTTGACAGGCCGGTTCGCTTCTATCAGGCATCTTCTTCGGAGATGTACGGGAAGGTCTCACAGGTTCCGCAGAACGAGGAGACTCCCTTCCATCCGAGGAGCCCGTATGCAGCGGCCAAGGCATATTCGCACTGGCAGACGGTCAACTACCGGGAGGCCTATGACCTGTTCGCCTGCAGCGGTTTACTGTTCAACCACGAGTCACCTCGCCGGGGCGAGACGTTCGTTACCCGCAAGGTGACCCGGGCCGCCACCCGCATCAAACTCGGTCTTCAGGAGCGGCTGTTCCTGGGGAATCTCGATGCAGAGCGAGATTGGGGATACGCCGCCGACTACGTCAGGGCGATGTGGCTCATGCTTCAGCAGGACCAACCGGATGACTACGTTATTGCCACCGGTGAACGCCACTCGGTCAGGGAGTTCGTTGAGAAGACCTTCGGCTTGCTCGACCTGGATTGGGAATCCCATGTGGAGATTGACGCTCGCTACTACCGGCCCGCGGAGGTTGATGCACTCCAGGGCGATTATTCCAAGGCCCGCCGGGTGCTTGGCTGGGAGCCGACGGTCAACTTCGATGGGCTGGTCGAGATGATGGTGGAGGCCGATCTTGCCCTCGCCCGGGAGGAACGCACACTGGTCGATGCCGGGCACCGCACGCTGGAGTGGGAGGACGGGCGGGATGGCTGACGTTGCCGGCAAGCGGGTCCTCGTCACCGGCGGGGGCGGTTTTCTCGGGCAACCGGTCCAGGATCTGCTGCGGCGGGCGGGTGCCGGGGAGCTCATCATTCCCCGGCGGGAGAACACCGACCTGACAGAGCAGGCCGCCACCGCTGCGCTGTTTGCCGACACCCGTCCAGATATCGTCGTCCATCTGGCAGCCGAGGTTGGCGGCATCGGCGCCAATCGGGAGAATCCGGGCCGCTACTTCTACGCCAACATGGCAATGGGTCTCCACGTGGTGGAGCAAAGCCGCCTCCACGACGTCGAAAAACTGGTGTTCATCGGCACCGTGTGTGCCTATCCGAAGTTCACGCCTGTGCCTTTCAGGGAAGACGACCTGTGGGAGGGCTACCCGGAGGAGACGAACGCTCCGTACGGTGTCGCCAAGAAGTCGCTGCTGGTGATGCTGCAGGCTTATCGCCGGCAGTACGGGCTGAACGGGATCTATCTGCTGCCGGTGAACCTGTACGGACCGGGCGACAACTTCGACCTGGAGACCAGTCACGTGATTCCCGCCCTCATCCGTAAGTTTGTTGCTGCCCGTGACACCGGCGCGGATTCCGTCGAAGTGTGGGGCACCGGCTCGGCCAGCCGTGAGTTCCTGTACGTCGATGATGCCGCCCGCGCCATCGTCAGCGCCGCTCAGAATTACGACGGCCCAGACCCGGTCAACATCGGAGTGGGCCGTGAAGTCACCATTCGGGAATTGGTGGAGTTGATCGCCGGGCTCACCGGCTTCGAAGGCGACATCGTGTGGGACACCTCCAAGCCAGACGGCCAACCCAGGCGTATGCTCGATACCTCCCGCGCCCGCGAGCGGTTCGGCTTCGAGGCCGCAGTGACGCTGGAGGAGGGGCTGAGAAAAACCATCGATTGGTGGGAAAAAGAGACTGTACCCACCGGCTGACGGCTGTCAACCACCGACGACGATGTCGCACAGCCGTCCCGACAAAGCCTCGGGATTTACTTCGTCGAGCACGACTTCCCGTGCCCGGCCACCCAGATCCCGCAGAGTCGCCTCTGGCATGTTTTCGATCTCAGTGAGCGTCTTGACAGCACCATCGACATCGCCATGCGCAACTTTCCAACCGATGGTGTGTCGATCGAGAAGTTCGGTCACGTGTGACAAACCTGGGCCGAAGTAGAGGATCGGCCGACCTACCAGCATGGCGTTGTACAACTTGCTTGGGTGCACGATGCCCCGCATGTTGTCGCCGAGCACTACCACGTGTACATCGGCTGCCGAGAGGGACACCGGGATCTCGTCGAGGGGCTGATAGGGGAGGGAGAGGAGGTTGCGGGCGCCTACCTCAATGGCGTCCCGGATCTTGCGCTTCTCGAGACCGCCGCCGACGAACACGAAGACCAGGTCCTCTTGTTCTTCGAGGCGTTTGGCGGCGGCCAGCAGCGTGTCGAGAGGATGGACCGGACTGTGGTTTCCGCTGTACATGACGACGCGTTTGCCCACCAGGCCATGCTTTTGACGGAACTGCTTGGTGTCTGGATCTACAGGCCCGAGATGGGTGTCGAGCGGCCACGGCGGGATGATTTCCAGCCGGGCGCGGGCGTCGACTGTCTTGGATCGCATACGCTCCTCCATGAAGCGGTCGAGAGCTATGACGGTGGTGGCACGCCGCAGGATGAGGCGGTTCAGCCAGTCGAGCGCTCGTACCAGGAGAGAGGTGCGGCGAAGCTGGCCGGAGGTCACGGCCTGATCTGGATTGATATCCATGAGCCAGTAGTGAAAGGGCACGCGTCGAATCCGGGCGATGAGAAGTCCGGCCGCGGCCCCGAACGGGGGTGAGGTGGTGCAGAAGACGGCCCGGAGGTTGGGTGTGAACAGGCCGTGGGCCACACACTGGAGGACGAAGCTCACTTGGCCGAAAAGCCGACTGGTGAGAGTTGCCTTGCCGGCGGAGGAGAGCGGCAACCTCCGTATCGCTACGCCGTCGATTTGGTCACGGGCGGGGTACCGTTTCGAGGGATCCTCATATCCGCGGGCGGCTGTGAGTACCCGGACTTCAACGCCTCTCGAGGCGATCCGGGCGGCAGCATCTGCCATGTACTGGCCCACCGCGGCGGGGTCGGGCGCATACACCTGACTGAGGACCAGAACGGTTCCGGACTGCCTGTGGTTGCGACTCATCGATCCGTGGGCGTCGGGCGCTCGATCAGTCGCCCCGGGTGGTGAAGACAATCGCCACCGTGCGGACGAGCACCTTGATGTCGAACCAGGTGGATCGATGATCCACATAGTCGAGGTCGTACCGCGCCCGGTCCTCCATCGTGATGTCGCTGCGGCCTTCCACTTGAGCCATTCCGGTGATGCCTGGTTTGGCATCGAGTCTGTGAAGTTGCTCGCTGGAGTGCAGGTCGATCTCGTAGGGGACCAGCGGCCGGGGCCCCACCAGACTCATGTCGCCCTTGAGTACGTTCCACAGGTTGGGCAACTCGTCTAGGGACCAGCCGCGCAGGAACCGGCCGATCCGGGTGATGCGTGGATCATCCTGCATCCTGATGGCGTCCTGGGCGGCATCGTCTGCCAGGTCGAAGTAATGGGCCCTGTGTACCTCGTCGGAGGCGTTCGCCTCCATAGTCCGGTACTTCACCACCCGGAACAGACGACCCCGATAGCCAACCCGCACCTGTCGGAAGTGCACCGGGCCGGGCGAGTCGATCCGGATTGCCGCTGCGACCACGAGCATGACCGGACTGAGCACCACCAGCACAGCCGCCGAGAGAATCAAGTCGCCCGTTCGCTTGACCGCCAGATATCCCATCTCCCGCCACGAACGCTTCGGCAAGGCCACGGTGTCGACAACTCCAGGGATTATCGAGGGCTTCTCCGGTCGGAGTAAGACGACCCCAATCGTTCTTGCCAGGATCCGAAGGTCGTAGAGAAACGAGAGGCGGTCGATATAGGCAAGATCCATTTCGACGTGTTCATGCATGTGGCGACCGTCGCCCCGGGCCGTGACCTGCCACAGGCCGGTGGCACCCGGCTTGACTTGATGGCGTCGGTGTTGCCACGGCTGGTAGGAGTTGACGATTTCACATCGTTCCGGTCGGGGCCCGATCAGGCTCATGTGTCCCAGCACGATGTTCCAGGTCTGCGGCAGTTCGTCCAGGCTCCACCGGCGCAGTGTCCGCCCCGCCGGGAGGATGCGGCTTTCGAAGTCCTCTTCAGCCGATGCGGCGACCCGCATGGTTCGGAACCGATTCATCTTGAAGATCCTGCCGTTTCGTCCCACCCGGTCCTCGCGGTACAGGATGGGGCGGCCTAATCGGGCGAGGACATACACGCCGAGCAACAGGACAACCGGAAGTAGGAGGACACCGAGCACCAGTCCGATCAGGCGGTCGAGCGGCCCCTTGAAGAATCGCTCGTAGGGGCCGTGCAGGCGTGGCGCCGCCAGTGCGGTTGCCCGCGGCTCGTACTCGACGAGGGTTTCTGGCGATGCCGCGAAGGAATCGCTGAGTTCTGTCAATCCCGCTCCGTTCCCTGTTTGCCCCATAGAACGCTCTTACACGGTACCCCGTCTTGCCCAGGTTCACCACGTGACGGTTAGCCGATAGCTGCCCGTCAACCAGCCAACGCTAATGATTGATGGAGGCCGTTGGGATCGAATAACGTGCGGGTATGCGATCAGCGACGAAAGGCACTGTGGGGATACCCCTCCTACTGACGACGAGCCTCCTGCTGGCCGCCTGTTCATCCGATTCGGATGCAACAACGACGTCGATCCAGGAGGTTCCTACAACCTCAACGAGTGTTGTCACGACTACCACGTCCACGAGCCTGCCTGCGTCGACGGCACCGCGCGTGAATGTTGACATCCTCACTCCGGAGCCGTTGTCAACCCACATTGCCACCATCGATCTCGGCGACGGCATGCTCCGGGCGCCGGTCCGGTTGACCGCCGGCGTGGAGATTCCACCGGGAGAGACGGTCGAGGTCGCCTGGACCTCCAATATTGATGGACCACTGGGGCGAGGATCTGTGGTGGACGTGGAGTTGAGCAATGACCGCCGTGACATCGCCGCACACGAGATTACGGTCAGGGTCACTTCGTCGGGAGGTGGTCTTGGGACGGCCACTATCGATGTGATCGTCCGGGTGCCTTCCAACTAGGGATCGGCCAACACTTCGAGGTACTCGGCGAAGGGGCGGTCGGGGATGAGTACAAGATCTCCCGCCGGGGACACCGCGCCGGTCCCAGAAACTCGGACGTCGTAGGCGGGTCGACTCGCCAGGCTGCGGTAATCCCAGGCCAACTCGAGGGCCTCCCCAATCCCGAAGCCAGTATCCAGTGCTACTGACCCTGATAGCTCCGAGAGGAGGGCCGTCAACGCTGCCGGCGACTCGAACTGGTCGGCTCGCCCCATGAGTTGCCGGACCATTACTCGCTGCCGATCGGTTCGCCCCGCATCTCCGGCGTCCGCCATGAGCTGCCACTCTCCGTTGACGCGGTCCAGCATCTGTCGTTCGCGCACCCAGCTGAGGGCCTGGGCGCCATCCAGAGTGGAGCATCCCGGTTCCAGGAACACCGGGGCCTGCTCCCTGATCTTGATGGCATGGTCTACACAAATCTCGAGCCCGCCCATCCGATCGATGATCGTTTCGAAGCCATTGAAGTCGAAGAGCACGAGATGATCGATCGTCAATCCGGTGTAGTCCTCAACTGCAACTCCCATGAGGTCCAGACCGGTGACGGTTTCGCAGCCCTCGAGATTCACATTGATTGGAGCGGCCCCCCCGTGGCAGGGACTGGTGACGAGCAACGCCCGCGGGATCGACACGAGCATCGAGGAGGACCGATCACCGGGAACGATCAGGAGCATGATGGTGTCGGCCCTGATGTCGGGATCCGCCGTCTTCTCGTCGCTGCCCAGTATGAGGAACACGTCCAGTTCGCTTCTCGCGTCGAAGGCTGCGACGACCTGGGATTCGACGGGCACGACAGCCGCCGGAGGCGTGGTTGTGGGGGGCTTGACGATCGCGGAGGGTGGCGTCGCAGCTGACTCGGCCCTTGTCGGCGAAGGCACGGGCTGCGCGATGGGTTCGAGCACATTGGTGGGAGTGTTAGCCGGATCAGCGCTCGTCGGCTCGGCCCGGATGTCGGCTAGAACCTGGCGCGCTCCGTCCGGGTTGAACGAAACGTGTTCGATTGAACGCCAGGCCGAGAGTGGACCGAACCAGACCCAGGCGACAAGCGCTGCCATGATGAGGCTCGATCCGAGAAGCAGCTTGCGTCGCATCCTGGAACCGAGCCTAGAGTCAACGGTCACGGAGGGTGCTTGTCTCGAAAGGATATGCGATGCCTCGTCCCCGTCGTTACGTGATCGGCGTCGTGGCGGTCTTCCTGCTGCTTGTTGCCGCCATTGCGCCTGCGTCGGCTTCAGAGGATCGAGTGGCTCTCTTCGATCCCGCCACCGGGCAATGGCACTTGCGAACCGGTGGTGACGAAGCCACCACCTTCTTCTTCGGGATTCCCGACGACGTTCCGTTGTTCGGGGACTGGGATTGCGACGGGATCGATACCGTCGGTATGTACCGGTCGACCACCGGATTCGTGTATCTGCGCAATTCCAACGATTTCGGAGTTGCCGATCTCTCGTTCTTCTTCGGGATTCCCGGCGATGTTCCGCTGGTGGGGGATTGGGATGGAGACGGATGCGACACGTTGGCAATCCGGCGCAACGGCGAGATCTTCGTCTCCAACACGTTGGGCACCGTGACGGCCGACTTCTCCTTCTTCTTCGGTGCCCTCAGCGACGTACCGTTCACCGCCGATTTCGACGGTGACGGCGAGACCACGGTGGGGGTCTTTCGGGAATCCACAGGCTTCGTCTACTACCGAAACGACCTCGTGACCGGTTTCGCAGAAGCCGAGTTCTTCTACGGAGTCGCCTCCGATCTGATCGTGGCCGGAGACTGGGATGACGACGGAGACGAGACCGTCGGTATCTTCCGTCCTTCACTGGCCCGCTTCTTCCTGGCCAACGTCAACGACACCGTGGCGGCGGACGTCGAATTCGATTTCGGGCAGATGGGCTGGTACCCGGTCGCCGGGGAGTTCGCTTCGCTCGAAATCACGACGCCGGCGACCGACAATCTGTCCTTTGAGGCAACGTTCGATGCCGGAGCCAACGACTTCGTGGCTGACGTCCTTTTCACCGCGACTATTGACATTCCTGGGATCGACCCCTTCACAGTCAGTTGGGAATCTGATCTTGAGGGCCCTCTCGGCATGGGCCCGAGCATCACGGCCTCACTTTCAACCGATCTGCAGGACATCGCATCGCACGTTGTCACAGCGACGCTCACCACTGACTCGGGAACCGTGATCGACACGGCACAGGTCATCATCTTCGTCGGATCGAACTAGCGGCGGCGCGCTTTGGTTGCCCGCTTCAGCTGCCGCAGTGACATGTCGAGTGGATTCGAGCCGCCACCCTCACGGGAAATCTCGGCTGCCCCTGTGCGCCGACGTTGCCACTCGCGCATGTTGGTCTCCATGGCGATCGCCGCCCCCAGGCCAAAGATGCTCCAGGCCCAAACCCCAACTTGTGGGCCCTCGAGAGTTCCATCGAAGAAGGCGTTGAGAAGTATCGCCGTCATGGCCAGCATGGCCCAC
>Ga0255047_10000982_pt1 | contig 21873 bp, 18 predicted proteins | sample JV7_2_1_MG_FD_183640 | JGI IMG/M metagenome (GOLD analysis project Ga0255047, IMG submission 183640) | Seawater microbial communities from Jervis Inlet, British Columbia, Canada - JV7_2_1 | ecosystem: Environmental > Aquatic > Marine > Inlet | place: Canada: British Columbia | collected 2016-10-06 | reverse complement strand
CCTGCAGCAGACCGTCGGCCGCAAGCTCACCAACGGGCAGCGGCTTTGGTATTTCAAGAAGCGTCAGGAGCTCGGCCGGAAGATCTACTCCGAATACCCGTCCACCATCGAGGAGTGCTGGCTGGCGCCGTTCCCGGGAGCCATCTACGCACCCGGCATGGACAAGGCCCGGGGAGATGGTCGGATCACCGATGGAGTGCTCCACTACGAACAGCTGCCGGTCTACACCTGCTGGGACATCGGAGCAGCCGTGAACACCAAGGTCTGGGCATTCCAAGTCGTGGCCGACTCGATCAACTGGCTCGAGTGTCTCACTGGTGGAGATGACTGCTCACATGCTGGTGAGTGGGTAAAGCGACTCCAGTCACGCAACTACACCTATGGTGGCCACTTCCTACCACACGATGCGAAGACCGATTACCAAGGGCAGCTGATCAGGGCAGGCCTGCAGCACACCGTCTGCCTCCCTCGAAACACCAACGAGTGGGACAACATCAACACAGCTCTCGGCAACCTGAGCCGGTGCAAGTTCAACAAGGACGGGTGCGAGCATGGTATCGACTCTTTGGATGCGTTCAGGTCCAAGGAAGAGAGCGATGGAGTCACCGTGCGCAACGTCCCGGTACATGACTGGGCATCGCATGCGTCTACAGCTTTTGGATACGGTCACCAAGCCATGAAGCTCGGATGGCTCATCGACCGATCCGCGATCCCTGCCAAGGTTAAGCAGGGCAACCAATCCAATGCGTCACGAATGGGAATCAGGAGCCTCCACGCCAAACGCCGAATACCAACCAAGACAGGACTGAGGAGAGTAGGATGATCAGATGCCGCAAGATAGCTGACGCAGCTGAGATGCAGGTCGTGCAAGACACGATGGACGAGGATGGCCACAACGTGCCCAGCGTATCGCATTACTTCATCATAGAGAACGAGGGCGTGGTTGGAGCGTTCAGCGTGGCCTACGCGCCTGTAGTGTTTTTCTGGATGCAGACCGGCGTGACCGGTATCACATCGTTTAGAGCGATCACCCTCGTCAGGAAGACCCTGAGGGAGATGGGGCATCACCGTATGATCTTGCCCATCGAGGAGTCGTCACCATATTTCGAATACTTAACAGGGTTGGGGCTCACCCATCTCGGCAAAGGCGAACTATTCATAGGAGAGATCTAATCATGTGTTTCGGAAAATCATCTAGTCGGCAGCAGCAGCAACAGGCAGTGCCACCACCCACTCCTCCCGTGACCGAGCGGTCAGCGGAGGTCAAAGCAGCGTCCGACCAGAGTCGTCGTGATGCCAACCGCCGGAAGGGGTACCGCCGGACCTTCTTCGCTGGTGAGACGGGCGGGGTATCGAAAGACAACCTCGGCACTAAAACCCTCTTGGGATCCTGACCATGTACGACAGCGATAACACTGCGGCAGCCATCGTTGCCCGACACGGCGCACTGACGGCTGAGGCCGACACATGGTTTACCCTGTGGCAAAACATCGCCGACTACGTCATGCCACGTAAGAGTCAGATCACCACCAAGAAGACGGAAGGCGTGGAGGGGTTTGGAGACGACCTGTTCAACCTTACCGCAGTAGATGCCAACGGGGTCCTCGCAGCTGGCCAGAAGGACTACATGGTCTCGGGTGATTGGTTCGACCTTGCGCCACCCATGAAGACCGAAGACGACGAGGTGAAGCGGTGGTATCGGGAGGTGACTGAGATCCTCCGCGATGAGCTTGGCCGGTCCAACTTCCACTCACAGATCCATGAGATGTTCCTCGACCGAGGAGCGTTCGGCACTGCTTCGATCAACCTCGAGGAGGGCAAACGGTCGCTGTTCAATTTCGTGAAGTTCGATGTCGGCACCTTCGTCTGCGATCAGGACGAGGAGGGATACGTCGACACCATCATTCGTGAGTTCAGCCTCAATGCCCGTCAGTGCCTCAACAAGTTCGGGGAGGAGATGCTCTCCCCTCGCATGCTCAAGTGCATCCAGAGCGACAACGTAAAGGATTTGGAGCAGAAGTTCCAGATCCTCCACTACATCGCTCCCCGGGCTGATGCTGATCGGGATATGGGCAAGATCGATGGCCGCAACAAAGCGGTGGCCTCAGTGTATGTTGCAAAAGACGATAAGCACACGCTGCGAGTCGGTGGCTACGATGAGATGCCCAACGCGACCACGCGCTTCCTGAAGTGGGGAGACACCCCGTATGGCTTCAGCCCATCCATCGCAGCACTGCCGACCATCAAACAGGTCAACTTCATCGAGCAGCAGATGGATGCCCTCGCAGAGATCGCAGCATTCCCTCGCATCCTCATCCCCAACGGTGTTGACGGTGAGGTAGATCTACGTGCAGGTGGCCAGACGGTTTACGATCCAGCCACAGCAGGTGATGCAAAGCCTGAGGAGTGGGGCACTCAGGGCCGTTACGACATCGGCAAGGACCGGATCGAGATGAAGGACCAAGCGATCCGTGAGCTCTACCACAACGACCTGTTCCACATGCTCAGGGACTTGGACAAGGGGCAGATGACTGCCTACGAGGTGAGCCGTCGTGAAGCCGAGAAGATCGCCGACTTCAGCCCGACCTACTACCAGCTCGACGCAGAGGTGATGCAGCCACTGCTGGCCCGGGGATATGCAATGCTGTTCCGTGCTGACCGTCTACCGGAGCCTCCAATGGCAGCCCTCGCGATTGGACCTGACGGATCGTCACCGGTCCTCCCGATGCCCAAGGTCGTCCTGACCGGCAAACTGGCCAAGGCGATCAAGGCAGCCGACAACAACTCATGGATGGAGTACCAAGGCATGATGCAGAACATCTTTTCCATCGATCCAACCATCATTACCGACAACTGGGACATGGACAAGGTCGCCCGGGGTGTGGGTGAGAATACCGGCATGCCAGTCGAATGGCAGCGCAAGGTCATTGACCGTGACGAGATCCGTGAACAACGGGCTCAGGCCGAGCAGCAGGCAGCTGCAGCACAGGCAGCACCCGGCATGGCCAAGGCAGCTAAAGACATGGCTGATGCGGATCCTGAGATTAAGGAGCAGATGCTCGGAGCATGAAGCCGGACGACGTCAAAAAGCTGGATGCCGCAAAGAAGGCACAGGAGCGCCGCAGAGCGATAGCCTATGCCACGGTATTCGGAACGCCGGGAAAGCGCACAGATGCGCAAAAGATCGTCTGGGATGACATGGAGAGGGGCAGCTTCGCATTCCGATCCACCATGGCAGTCGATGAAGGCGGGAGAGTAGATCCCATGAAGATGGCAGCCAACGAAGGTCGCCGGTCATGGCTCAACGAGATCAGAGATTTTATCCGTCAGTCCACAGGGGTCTGACATCAACGACAACACCATCAGGAGACATCACCATGAGTGAAGATAACGACATGCCCGAAGAGGGCTTCCCAGCCGACGCACCGAAGCGTGGCTACACCATCAACGAGAAGAGCGGAGACATCTACCGCACCGAAGGCGAGAACACCACGCTGGTGGCCAACCTCAATCCAGAGGGCGTGCTGTCCATCGAGAAGGAGTATGTCCGATTCAGGGCTGCCATCGTCCGGTTCCTCAACAGCGGTGATGAGCCGTGGGAGATCGTCCAGACCATCGTCCGTGGTGACGAGGAGATCGCCAAGCAGGAGCGACAGATCCCAGCCAACCAGATCCCACCGATGCCCAAGATGCTGCGTTCCATGGGGGACAAGACTCCTGCGGTCATGGAGTGGTTTGAGAAACACAAGCCGGCCGAGTTCCGTGCCCGTTACGGCATCATCGGCCACGGCACGGTGAACCGCACCCGTCAGGTGCTCAACAACGATGGCAACCCCACTACGGAGGTCTACCAAGAGCAGGCTCTCCTCGCTCGACGCAAAACCCACAGGACCGAGAAGGTCGAAGCTGGGACCGGTGCTGACTCCCGATACGAGGACTAATCCATGAAGCTAATTCAATTCCTATGGGCGTTCATCGCCCCGATCATGCTCCACGCCGACGATGACTCTGGCGGTGGAGGAGGCACACTGCTCTCTGGAGATGCAGGTGGTGCTGGAGATGGTGGAGATGCAGGTGCCAGTGATGGCGCAGGTGACGCCGGATCCAGTGGCGAGCCGTCATACTCCATGCTCAACGTGTTCAAGGATGGACAGATCCTCCCCGAGGCAGCGAAGCAGTTCGGTGAGGACAAAGGCCTGCACTCGTTCTTCGGCAAATACGCCAAGGCCGAGGATCCCAACAAGGCAGTGCTGGACGGCATTAAGAACCTCCAATACCTCGCCGGCACCAAAGGCCTCGAGCCGTTACCAGATGATGCCCCTGACTCGGTGAAGGAAGAACGGGCCGAGATAATGCGTAAGGCCAACGGCGTGCCTGCTACTCCCGCTGACTACGGCATCGTCAAGCCAGACGACATGCCCGATGAGCAGTGGAATGGGGAATACGTCAATGACATGGTCTCGGTCCTCCACAAGTATAACGCACCACCAGCAATGGTGAATGAGCTATTCGAGATGGATGGCCAGCATGCAGCCAAACTAGGCGCCGAGACCGAAGCCGCTCAGGCAGCAGCCATGAAGGCAGAGTCGGCCAAGCTCACAGAGGCGTTCGGCAGCGAGATCCAAGAAAAGACCGACCACGCCAAGCGCATGGCACGGACCCTCGGACTCGACCCCGCCACGGATCCGATGTTCAACTCGGCCAACGTCGTGAAGGCGTTTGCTCAGATGTTCACCATGGTCAGCGAAGACAGGATAGTCTCCGGCGATGGTGGCAACAACCTCGGGTCATCCGACCGGGAAAAAGCAAAGGACATCATCTTCAATAAGGCCAACCCGCTCAACGCAGCCTACCATGATCCCGATGATCCAAGGCATAAACAAGCGGTTGACCAAGTCACCGCATTCAACAAACGTGCGGTCTCCAAGTCCTAGGGGTAGGGTCTTGGTCACAAGATAAGGGAACCCCCGGGGAGCAGTTCACCACCCCGGGGGTTTTCTGTATCCGGTTAGCGCCTACGCCATGACCGAGTGATGCGGATCCCGTATGCATCAGCGTCCCGCTCCGAGGCTGATCCCCTCGCTCCCCAGACCATTCCTTTCCGTCGCTTTCCCTTTCCTTTGAACTGCCAGAGGTGGCGAAGTTCGTGGGCAATGACATGGACGATCTCTTCGTGATCAGTGTAGCACTCCCAAGGCATGTAGCCCCTGCACTGCTGGCGTTGCTTCCTGACTTCTTTGCGAGAACAGCTGACTCGGATCGGGCGAGGGTGTTCTCCAAACGAAGATGGAATCTTGATCGTGACGAGGGGGACATGGCGTCGTAGCCGAGCGTTGTAGCGGTGCCATTCATACGCTAGTCCACGGAGGCTGTAACTGGTTTTGTTGAACTTGATATCGAAGGACGAGACCCCGGGAGGAACCGCTTGGCGGATCATCTCTTTTAGGATCTCGGAGGGGACGTTAGATGTGTTTGTGAATCGCATATCACCACCATTATACCAAATCGACTTTGGGGGATCCGGTGATTTCGGACCAAGCCCAACGACTTACGAAACACCCACGGGGCATAGAAAAAGTGCTTGACCGGGTTTTGGTGAAATACCGGAGCTTGACACATGAGCCGGATGTCGCCGATGTATGGATACAGCGCAGACACCTTCGTTCATCGGAGCCTGAGCCATCAGAGTCAACCTACTGAGGCCCAATCAGGACACCCTCCACGTAATGACTGTTTTACCCAGCCAATCCGGCTGAATCACATTCACTCGTAAACGAAAGTTTTTATCATGTTAGAAAGTCTGCCTGACCATTATCAGACGCAGTTTGCCGACAACTGGGAGCACCTTCTCCAGCAGAAGGATTCGCGCCTCGAGGGCAAATGCCGCCGCGCCACGATCAGTGGCAAGGAACGTCAGTTCTCCCAACTCGGGAAGAGCAAGATGCGCCTCATCACCACCCGCAATGGCAAGACCATTGCTTCCGACACTCCGATGGCCAAACGCTGGGTTCGCCCGCAAGGCTACGACGAGGTCACCCACATCGATGAGTTCGATGACATCGCCCTCGGCGAGCTCCCAGCTCCCGATTCCGAGCACGTCGTATCTCACTCCATGGCTGCTAAGCGCACCATGGACGAGGTGATCATCGCCGCCCTTGAAGGCACTGCCTACATCGGCACGACTGGCACCGATGCCGTCGATGTTCCTGCTGGCCAGAAGGTCGCTGTCGATTACGTGAAGTCCGGTTCCGCTGCGAACTCCGGCCTCATACTCGACAAGCTCACCAAGGCTAAGTTCATCCTCGATTCCAACGAGGTGGAAGAGGAAGACCGCTACTTCCTGCACAGCGCCAAGCAGCTGCAGGACCTGCTCGACAACGCCATCGAGGTTAAGTCCTCGGACTACAACAACGTGAAAGCGTTGGTGGACGGCAAAGTCAGCCGGTTCCTCGGCTTCACGTTCTGCATGTTGGAGCTCCTCACCATCGATGCCTCGACCGACATCCGCACCTGCATCGCCTACCACAAGGCTGGTGTGTTGCTCGGTATCGGTCAGGACAAGAAGGTGAATATGGACATCCGTGCGGACCTCAACCACACGGTGCAAATCCGCACCACCCTCCTTCTCGGTGCTACCCGCATGGAAGAAGAGCGTGTCGTTCTCGTCTACTGCGACGAGTCGCCCTAACCCTCAACCAAGGAACCAATTACCATGGCTGAAAAGAATACTGCCGAACGCGCCGTTCAGATCGCTCCGAACCTCGGAAGCCGTCTCTCGGCGAAGCTCCTGTCCCCCATGCTCCTCTGGGCTACCGTCACTCGCACGGTGGATGCCACTGAAGCTGCTGCGGACGTGATCAACATCATCGACCTCCCGGCCGGTGCCGAACTGGTCCCCGACCTCATGAAGGTGGCCAACGACGGAGCAGGCGGCACTAGTGTCGTCATCTCCAAGATCGGTGACGCGGAAGACGATGACCGCTACAGCGCGACCAACATCGCGTTGACTGCTGCGGGCAACGTCTCCGTTACGCCGACCAATGCCATCGTCGTGACCCCGTTCAAGATCACGGAGACCACGAAGACCATCAAAGCCACGCTCGCCGGGACTCTCCCGATGACCGCTGGCAAGAAGATCGTCTTCAAGGTGCCCTACTTGGTGGTGGTTTAATACCCACTCACTGATGGTGAACTACGCCCCATCTGCCGTTGTGGTGGGTGGGGCGTTTTACTTTCCAACCCTCCTTCAAAATGTCCGTAACAAGTAAGACCCAGATCGCCAACAAGGCCCTCGTTAAGATTGGTGCCAAGCGCATCACCGACCTCGCCGATGACAGCAACACGAACGCTCGGACCTGCAACGAGGTATTCGACCAGATCGCAGAGGAGGTCATCCGTTCGGGTGAGTGGAACTGCCTGAAGGCCCGGGCAAACCTACCACAGGCAACCACGCCGGAGTTCGGCTGGGACTACGCCTACACGATGCCCGAAGACTGCGCCCGGGTGATCAAAATCAATGGCACCTACAACGACGCCGAGCCGGGTGACACGTATGAGGTAGAGGGTCGATTGATCCTCACAAACGCAGAGTCGGCCAAGGTCCAATACGTGAAGCTCGATCTCACTGTGGCCAAGTGGGATGCGCTCCTGATTGCTGCAGTGGCCACTAGGCTGGCATCTGAGATCGTCACAGCACTACGCGCAGACGACGGTCAAGCCTCCCAAAGGCTCCTCGCAGAGTATGAGCAGGTCCACCTACCCAAGGCCCGGGTGAAGGACGGCAACGAGCGGAAGAGGATCCGACGTAACCCGGCCGATGAGTCCCGCTTTGTCCAATCCCGACGCTTCTCGACCAATGGCTGAACTGACCCGTAACTTCACCTCATTCAATGCCGGTGAGCTATCGCCGAAGCTCGATGCCCGGGTAGACATCTCCAAATACCAGAACGGGTGCAGGGAGATGAAAAACTGCATCGCAGGCATTTACGGAGAGGCTGAGCGGAGGATGGGGCTGGAGTATATCGCAGGCACCAAGACCAACAGTAAGAAGAGTCGCCTGATCGAATGGGAGTTCTCGAGCACCACGGTATTCGTCCTCGAGTTTGGTGATCAATACATCCGGTTCTACTCCTCCCGGGCACAGGTAGAGAGTGGTGGATCGCCTTACGAGATCAGCACGGTTTACACCGAGGACGAGCTGTTCGATCTGCAGTTCACCCAGATCAACGATGTGGCCTACATCACGCACCCTGATCACCCGGTCCAAAAGCTCACGCGCATCGCGAACACCAACTGGACGATTGCAGAAGCGGAGTTTAACGTCCCTCCGATGCTCGACGAGAACATCAGCACCACGACGATCACTCCAAGTGGCACTACCGGCAGCATCACACTCACCGCAAGCACCTCAATCTTTGAGTCTGGCCACGTAGGCAGCTACTGGCGCGTTGCTCACCTCCGTGAGTCCAACTTCGTGGAACAGAACATCACCAGTGCCGCCACGTCATCCACGATCCCGATCCTCGGTGAGTGGAACGTCAGGACCTACGGAGTTTGGAACGCAGACATCCTGATCCAGCGCAGCCTCGACGGTGGTTCTACGTGGAACACCATCCGCAAGTTCAGTGGCAAGGAGGACCGCAACGTTGACAGTGTCGGAACGCAGGACTTCGAAGCTTTGTTCCGCGTGAAGATCGAGAACTACTCAGCACCCGGGACCGCAGGAGCAACCACTCCTCGGGTGGTCATTGAAGCGGTTGACAACTACATCTACGGACTCGCCAAGGTCACGGCATACACGTCCGGCACGCAGGTCACTGCAACGGTCATCACGGACTTCTACGCCACCACCGCATCCATCTACTGGCAGGAGGGCGCATGGTCCGACGTCAGGGGCTATCCCCGGGCAGTCACGATCTACAACCAGCGCATCGTGTATGGAGGGACCGAATACAGAAAGCAGACCGTCTGGGGGTCAGTGACTGGAGACTACGAGAACTTCCTCTACGGCTCAGGTGACACGGATGCATTCTCATTCACCATTGGGTCAAAGCGAAGCCAGACCATCCTCTGGTTCGTAGCGCAGAAGGCACTAATGATCGGCACCACATCAGGTGAGTGGGCTATGATGGGTGGAGCGGACAACGATCCGATCACGCCGACGAGCGTGCAGGTGTATCCACAGTCTGAACACGGGAGCTCAACCATCGCAGCAAAGCTGGTCGGCGACGTCGTCCTGTTCGTGCAACGCAACGACCGGAAGATCCGTGAGCTCACATTCTCGTTCGAGAAGGACAAATACGTGGCACCCGACATGACCACGTTGGCCAACCACATCACCAAGTCAGGCATTGTGCAGATCGCAGCACAGCAGCTACCAATCAACATCCTGTGGGCAGTGACCACCGATGGCCGACTCCTTTCGATGACCTACGAGCGAGAGCAGGATGTCGTAGGATGGACCGAGCACACCACAGATGGATTCGTGGAATCAGTGGCAGTGGCTTTTGGAGATCCTAATGACGAGGTCTGGTGTGTAGTCCGTCGCAATATCCAAGGGGGCGACAAGCGATACGTGGAAGCCATGAAGCCAGCTTTCGAGCCGGACGAGGGTGACGCCAAGGAGGATGCATTCTTCGTAGACAGCGGTCTGACCTTCACGGCTTCGGATACTGCACTTGAAGTGAGTCTCATCACCACCGATCAGGTTGGAAGCGTAGGAGGGGTCTACACCTACGAGATCCTAGTCACCACCAATACTGTCCATGGTCTGACGGACGGTGACGTGATCAACATCACCGGCACCAGAGTCTTTGGTGCACTCGGTGAGTTCGCAGTTGAGGTGGAGACAACTTCCCGGGTCCGCCTGCTAAAGGCAACGCTGGAAGGCGACACCGGACCTTACACCTCAGCGACTGATGGAACAGGCGACTACTACACCTTCAACTCGGCCCTAGCATCGCTGCCGTCATTCCCATACCCCGGAAGCTATGTGACAAAAGCAGTGAAGACGATCTCCGGCCTCGATCACTTAAAAGAAAAAGAGGTCAGCATCCTCGCAGACGGATCAGTCCACCGCCCACTCACCGTGGACGTATCAACCGGCTCAATACAGCTCGACAATGCGGCCAGCGTGATCCACATCGGCCTGCCTTACACCTCGCGCATCAAGCCCATGAGGCTAGACGTGAACCCGACCACCGGTGTCTCGCAGGGTATGAAGAAGCGCATCACCGAGATCCACGCACGACTCCTCCATTCATTGGGCCTGATAGTTGGAGATGGTGAGACCATGGACGAGGTCACGTTCCGCAGTGCTGGTGACCTGATGGACAATTCTCCACCTCTGTTCACCGGGGACAAGGAGATCCCATTTGACGGTGGCTACGACTACGCAGGTGACATCGTGATCGAACAGACTCAACCTCTGCCCATGACGGTTCTGGGTATAACAGCGAAATACGAGGTGACGGGATGATGCAGCTTAAGGAGTTCACGGCAGACGACTACGAGACCTGCGCCCAATGGTGGTCTGGTCACGGATGGGAGCCGGTCCCTGCCGTAGTGCTCCCGAAGCTGGGCATGATGGTGGTGGACGACGAGGCCCCCATCTGCGCGGCATGGCTCTACATGGACAACAGCGTAGGTGTCTCGATGCTCGAGTGGCTGGTCACCAACCCCGACGTATCACCGATGCAGACCGCACGGGCAATCAAGACGCTGGTGGCATTCATGTCGGACCGGGCGAAGGAAATGAACTACGGCGTGATGCTCACGACTTGCCGTCAGCCTTCACTTGCTCGAATGTATGAGAAAAGTGGATTCATTAAAACCGATGAGGGAGTGACTCACCTCCTCAAAATGGTAAAAAAGGAGGAGCAATAATGGCAGCATTTACATCACTTGGATTAGCACTGGGGGCATCCCAAGCATCAGCAATGGCAGTAGGACTTAGTGTAACTGCAATGGGCGCGACAGCAGTCGGGACCGGCGTGCAGATGTATGGGCAGCGCCAGCAGGCGAAGACGGCGCAGCGGACGGCTGAACGCAACGCGAAGATCCAAGAGAACCAAGCACTGCAGCTGGAGATGGATGCCCGGGAGAATGCCCGACGCTTACGCGAGGAGAACAAGCGCAAGCTCAAGACCCAGCGTTCACGATACGCAGCTGCCGGAGTCATCAACGAGGGCACACCACTTGAGGTCATGGCCGAGACAGCAGGACTGCTCGAGCTGGATGCTCTCGAGATCGGACGTCAGGCTAAAGCGAAGGCAACCGCACAAAGGGCGGGCGCAGTGTCGTCACGTATTTCTGGATACGATCAATCCCGTGCGCTCAAGATCGCATCTGCTGGAACCCTCTTGAGTGGCGCAACGTCCATCGCTGGTATGGGGTATAATATGTCCAAATAAGGATCAGCACACCATGGCAAAAATCCAACTAGCACCACGCAACTTCACCCCGACCGTTCCGGTTGGAGCAGCACCAATTGATCAGGCCGCAGCGATGGCCCCGGGTCGAGCAATCGAGGGAGTAGGTCAGGAGATCCGCCGCAGTGCCGAGATGCTCTCGAAGATCGCTGGCGACGTGCAGAACCAAGTGAACAAAGGGATCCTCGCCAGCGAGGAGACCACGCGGATGGAGACAGCGGCAGCCATCGACAAATACATGCAAGACAACCCTGCCGATCCAGAGAGTTGGACGAAGTTCAGGGAGGACACGATAGAGTCCTACAAGCAGGAACGGCAAACGCGCATGGAAAAGAACAGCTGGGGCCGAGATGTCACCAGTGCCGATAGCATAGCCAATGACGAGTTTTGGACCCGAGCCGAGATCAGTTTCAATGCGAAGACAAATCAGGGGATGGTCCGGTATTCCAATGCTCGCCTGAAAGCAAACGCGGACGCCCATCTGCGTGCAAATAATCGGAAAGGATTCATCAAGGCGATCAATGAAATGGACCTCACAGAAGAGCAGCGTCTAAAGATGCTTTCTGAGGGCCTAGAGGAGGGGATGTATAACATCGCCAGCAACCAGATGGATGCGCTTGAAGAGGAGACCCTCGCAAATCAGATAACTGGATACGAGGCGTTCATCGACAACATCACCGCAAAAGAAGATGGGCGATTTGTTGAATACGAAGAGAGTGACGAGAACGGCGACCCCATCGGCGGGATGAGTCTTGGTGGTCGCACTCGACTGCAATCAATTGCAAACGCACGACTCCGACAGGCGGAGAAGCAGGTGGCTTCGAATGGGCGCATGCTGTTACGCGAACTCACCGCAGGCCGCGCCACGCTGTTCGACGTGGAAGAGGCCGTGGCTGCCGGGGAGATCTCACAGGAGGTTGTGGACATGCTCCAACCGGACTTGGACGCGGCCGAGCAATACGCCAAAGACGTGGCAGCACAGGAGCTGCTTGAGGAGGGCGTTGCGAACACCCGACGCGCAGATACAGACCGAAATGCTGCCATCAAAGGCACCATTGGTGAAGAAGAGATTCAGGCCAAGGTCATGGCCGGGCAATACACCCAAGAGCAAGGCGACACGATCATCGCCCAGATGAATGCACGCACCCAGTTACAGCGCACAGATGAGAAGAGCGACTACTCGAAGATCTACCACAAGATTTACAACGATTACACAGCCAAGATGATCAATGATCGCTCGGCTAAGATCTTGGGTAGCAAGAATGGCATAATGCCGAACTGGGCACGTCAGCCATCTGATGATGATTACCGCAAGATACTTGAGAACATCAAAGAAGCGGACATCACCAAGGAAAACCGAATAGAGCTTGTGCAGGCGTTCTTGGCACTCCGGTCTTCAGACCTTGAAGACCTCGAAGAAGAGGGCACTGGATGGTTCGGTGATCGGAAGTTCACGGAACAGGAGAAAGGGGCTCGTATGGATTTCATCGATACAGTCGCGCTGAATCTCGGAGCACTTGGTCCGGTTGCTGCTGGAGAGCTCATGTTGGCCACCGACTTGGAGATCCGGCAATGGTTCATGGGGAAACCGAAAGCCTCAGCCGGAGAGATCACCGAATACATGAATGGCCTCAAGCAGCGGGTTGAGGGTCTTGCAGCAGATAGCCTCTTCGAAGACTTCGGACTTTAAGTATCCATGGCATCAACTTTAGCACCCTTCTTCGAATCCCGAGAGACCCGGGCCAACCGTCTCCCTTCAAGCGTCCGTGACCAGTTCAAGGAGCTCGAATCCAAGTCACTGGATCCTGAGTTCGGTGATCGCCAGTTTACCGCGATCTGGATGGCCAGCAAGATGGGCACCAATCGCAAGGATGTGCTCGCCAACTACGATGCCATCGCAAACCGGATGTTTGGTGATGGGATGACCCCGGGTCAGATCTACGACAAGATCACGGAGACCTATCAGTTCGAGACCACGCCAGAACCGAAAGAAGAAGAGGCACCAGAGGCACAGCAGCCTGACGCACCCTACGTGCCCAAGATCGGCACACCGGCTGCGCCTAAGGGAGCTCTGATGTACCCAACCTTCGGCATGGATCGTGGCCCGGGATTTGGGAACATGGGCGTAGGCGGCGTGGCCAGCTCCAAGGCGATCCCGTTCATCCCAGACTTCGCCAAGAAGATTGGTTCAGGTTCATCGGAGATGGTCTACAAAACCGGTGCAGGCCTGACCGCTCAGTCGGAAGGCATCACGAAAATGGTGTCGGGATTCCCGACGCGCCCAGTGCTGGCAGCAGACCCCGAGTTCGCCAAGCTGAGGGATGAGGCCAGCCAGATCCTCGATTACTACGCTACATCCCCGTATGACGAGCCCGGGAGCTACCAGCCGGTCCCGACCGACGCTGAGGAAGCTCGCCTGAAGGCCATTCGCTCAAAGCAGAGGGCAATTTCCAAGCAACTGGATGCCGAGTATCGCAACGACATGAGGGAGTGGCTTAAAACGCCTGCAGCAGCAGCGTCGAAGCAGATGCGCAAGATCACGGAGCAGCTGTTGGATATGGCTGACGAGATGGACAACCTCTACAACGTCGATCCTAAATTCGCGGAGACCACAGCTGGGCAGGTTGCCGGATACGTTGGGAGCCTCCCCACCACGGTTGCGCTCGCAGTAATACCCTACGCAGGTCCCGTGCTAATCGAGTCCCTGATGTTCACGGATGTTGAGCAGGACCGAGCACAGACCGAGGGAGAGGACTACGACCGAGACAAGGCGTTTATCCAGAACGTGGCCACCGCATCGATGCAGGCAGCGGTTGAGAAGGCGTTTGGTTTGGAGGTGCTCTTTGGTAAGGTGCTCGCAGCTACGCCCAAGAAGCACGGTCGCGTGGTCTTCCGCGATTACGTCACCACCTTCTTTCGGGAAGGGTCGAAGAGCGCTGTGGCTGAGGGACTCACGGAGCCCACTCAGGGGTTCATTCAGGACATGATGGCTACGATCTCCTTCGATGAGGGGCGGGAGCTCGTAACCGGAGAAGCAGCCAAGCGTCGGCTCATGGAAGCAGCCATCGGTGCCGCTGGTGGTTTCTTGATGGGTGGGGGTATCGCCACTGCAGCCGACATTGACCAAGGCCGAGGCGTGAACGCGGGAGACGAGTACCTGACGACCAAGGACGGTGAGTTCTACTCGGAGGTGGACTTCCGAATCATGCGTCGATTGAAAACCGATGAGGAAATCAAGGCGATGGCACCGGACCCCGCGACTGGTGAGCTCCTCCTGTCGGCTGCCAATGGCAACAAGGTGTCCATCGAAGAGTACAACAACAAGGTCGCCGACAAGATGTTCGTTGAGATCGACGGTATTGAGCTGGATGGGCCGGACATGGGCGGATTCAACGGGTCGAGCCTCGGCATGATTGAGGGCGCAATGGTATTCAAGGATGCAGCAGGCCAATACCACGTCCTCGACCTGCAGGACCCCAAGCAGGCTGCGTTCGTGGAGCAGTTCAAGGCGACTGTCGCCGACCAGATCCGACAGCAGGTTCGCAATGAGACAGCCGCCCTGATGAACAGCCGACTTGAAGAGGGTCGTAAGTTGATCGTCGATGAGGAGACCACCAAGGTGGTGCAGGACTTTGTCGATGAGGGTAAGATCACTGCAGAGGAAGCGGTCAAGCGCCTCGAGGTTGCACGCGACGTGAACAACAAGGACGCAGGGATGGACCCTGCAGCAGCCAAGGTGTTCGGCGTGAACGAGGCCGAGTATCGAAACAATCTATTTACGGATGTCTCCCGGGTGTTCCAAGGCAGCACACCACTGGACGTGATCGAGGAGGTATCCGAGGGCTACATCAAGAAGCGCCTCGCGTTGAAAGATCTCGACCAAGCTGAGCTCAAGGCATGGCGGGAGAAGTATGCTGCCGACACCGGAGTGGTGAACAAAGGAGAGGACACGATCAGCGACATCGAGTGGTTCTCAAAGCGGGTCATCGATTACGCGGTGGGCAACCGGAAGCTGTTGGGCATGCCGACATCGTGGGGGAACTTCCTGCGGTCCCTCGGTGAGCATCTCAAGGCAGTGCTTAAACTGTCCACGACGATGAAGAAGCTCCAGCGTGATGGGAAACTGGATACGGGTTTCGAGTCGGCCCTCAAGGGTGCGATTGGGATCATCCCCGTGGAGCAGGCCCAGACCGAAGTTTCTGATGCCCGGGCACAACGTCAGGCCGAACTGGATGCCGCGTTCGGGGGACAACGTAAACCGGACGAGGCTCGCCGTGAATCACCGGAAGCAGCCGGCCGACTCAACTACGATCTACGTCGCCAACAGGCAGAGGCAAACGCCGTGCAGAACATCAGTGCGCAGCTCTCAGTTCAGGCTGAGCGGATGATGGAGATGGAGGGGTATGACACGACCTTCAGCATCGCAAAAATCGGTGGACAATTCGATTCTACAGGGGCACAAGTTACCTCTCCCGATGCTCAGCAAACGTCAAAAAGCTCAACTGTTCCGAATCCCAGCACCCAAGCGGACGCTACGGGAACGGATGGCAGCAGCCGGTTCAGGGTTAATCCTGCAACCCGAGGACGTAGCTTCCGGGAAGCCCTCGAGCGCACCCGCAAAGAGCACCCCCAAGGTGCAGCGGTAGCGGTTTACGAGCTCGAGACCTACCTCAACCCAGAGAACCTACTCTTCCAGTCCGAGGATCAGCTCGGTGGGGTAATGGTTACCAGCTATGGTGACCTGCAGAGCGTCCACAAGGTGCCGGGATCGACCGCTAAGATGAAGGCAGTGCTGGCGGAGGCTTCCGAGTATGCCAGCACGCTGGATGCGTTCGACATCGGTGGATTCCTCCCGAACCTATACGGGCAGTTCAAGTTCGCACAGGTTGCCCGTGTTAAGTTCTCCCGGGAATATGCTCCAGATGGTTGGAACTACGAAACCATGGGTGAGCCGGACGTGGTCTTCATGGTTCGGGACACCGACGACGTGCTCAAAGGTATCGAGGTGCCAACTTTCGAGGCGTCCGAATACGAAGCTGCCGCCGCAGTGCAGGCTAAGGCTAAGGCCAAGGTGGCAGATGCTGCGGATGCGGTGCCGGATGTCACGTTCTCGATCACAGCAAAAGACCTGTCCGTAAAACCCCCGAGGGGAGTAAATGCTATCGATACCGGGGCGTTGCCGATCTGGAATATACCCAAGCGTGCGGATTCCCTCACAAAGGTAATCACCAACCCCAAGTCACGGGACGCGTTCTACAAACGTCTGGACTCGGCTCTGAACTGGCTGCGCAAGGATCCTTCAGTGATCGCCACCAGCTCGGGATGGGTGCAGTTCATGCGCAAGGCCGGTGTGTGGGGCGAGGTCCCAATGCCGCCGACTGGACTGGCAGAGCTGTTCGAAAACCCTGCAGGGTACGTGGAAAAGCTGAACGGTGGATACCACGGAGACCGGTCCATCGCGGGCACGCAGAAGAGTGCCAAGCAAGGTCTGGACGGAACGGTAGAGATGCGGTCAATAATCGGAGAAGGTAAGGCCCCAGCGGAGTGGGCGGTTGCGTTGCACCATATGTGGGGCGTGCTTTCACGGATGTTGCCACCGATCCACCAAGAGGGGATGTGGCTACGCTTGATTTCGCACCGTCCAGTGCTCGATGCCATCCAGTCGTCAATCGACGGGACGTTCTCGCTGACCCTAAAGCAGTGGAGTGGACTGGTGTTGGACGCCCGCAAGGCGACCAAGGATGGTGCGGGCCAGATCGGCAACGCTGCCACAGCTAATGCGAACGCGTTCTACCTGATGCTCAAAAACCTGAACGGACGGTGGAGCGATGCGGCGGATGTGTACGCAGCACCAAATGCCAAGGAGATGGGACGCAAGTTTTGGGCACTCGATGCCGGTGCTCTAGGGATCAAGAACAAGGTCCAACGTTTCATCGGGCTCACGTTTGGTGTCCCCGGCGTGATCATGGACCGTTGGAAGTTCGTTGAGTTTTGGCTTCCGTCCGCGATGGAGGGAGTGGGACATGGTGAGCCCAAGCAGTACTTCAAGTACTCTGAAAACGTGCCCGGAGACCCGGTCGGAGTGTATGGTGTTTATGGGGGCGTTGACGCGAGCAACACAGTCCTCTCGCTGGCGATGTACGAGGCGCTCGAGACTTCGTTGCAGGCAGCAATCGACGCGTCACCAGAACTGCAGGCCCATCTTGGCAAACACGCCAACCCGGGTGGCCTGCATTGGCACGGCTGGAATGCGATCAAGAACGAAGCGGTAGGTCACAGTTCGCTGGATTTGACCAAGGACCTGATGCGGGAGTATGGAGTTGATATTGATGCGAACAAGGTCCACGATTTCATCCGCAATGGCAGCTACTTTACAGAAGGCTCGGAAAACCGATACACGAACTCCAAAGTCATCCTCGACCGAGGACAGATTCGCGTTGAAAGGACCGTCATGGCCAGCGGACTTCAGCTCGGAGGTGCCGGAGTTCAGCGACGAGGAGCTAAAACAGGCACTGATGGAAGCAGATCAAAAGGCGTAAAGACTACGTTTTCAACGAGCAGTGCCAAAGACGACATTGCTTTAGCTTACGAACTATCCGGCCAGCCGGTCACTGAAGCACAGCAGCTGAAGGCACGCTGGGAGCAGATCAACGCAAAGCGCCTCGCAGCAGCAACCGACCTCCTCAATCGCCAGATCAACAAGCTCCCAATCCCGGAGCGGGTGGAGCGTGCACAGAAGACCGGTGAGGCCACGATGGCAGCTCAGTTCCTTGTGCCGGTATCTGGTCGCCTACAGCGCATCTCTCGACCCCTTGCACAGCGCCTACGCCGGTTCGAGTTCGATCTCGGTGTAGCTATTAAGGACGATCTTGAGAAGGTCACCCCGTTCATGGAGGGCTTTAAGAGGATGTCGAAAGAGGATGCCCAGACCTTGGACCTTGCGCTGAAGAACGGCGACGTGGAGACCCGAAACACGGTGCTCGATGCCTACAACCTCCGTGAGGCATTCTCGGCCGTCATCGAGGTCTTGAATGAAACCCGCAAACGCGGGGAGGCAGCAGGCTACGATATCGGAGAGATCGAGGACTACTACCCACGCAGGGTCATCGACTACGAGGGTCTGCGGCAGTTTTACGCTGGAGATGCAACGGTCGATGGAGAGATTGATCGTGCGATCACCGAGGCTGCCAAGAAAGCCCGGGCTGATGGAAGAGAGCTGACCCGGGAGGAACGGATCGAGGTAGTCAACCGGACCCTCCAACGGGTCAACCGTGCTGCATCCAAGCCGGGTAACTTCAAGGGACGAGTGACCGACATCGTGAGTGTCGATGCCAGTCAGTTCTACGCGGACTCCGCGACGGCCTTGATCGGCTACATAGAATCTACCAACAAGGCTATCGAGCAGCGCAGGTTCTTCGGCAAGTATGCCATTGAGCAGGATGGCGCCACAGATGAATCGAGCAAGGTGCTGGCAATGGACGCATCCATCGGCGGGCTGGTCGATGGGTTAATTGCAGATGGACTGATCACCCCGGCCCAACAGGAGCAGGTGGTCGCCATACTCAGTGCCCGGTTCAACTACGCAGCCTCTAGTGGTAAGATCCAAGCGTTTAAGACGCTTGGCTACATGACCACGATGGGGCAGGTCACTTCCGCCATCACCCAGTTCGGCGACCTGATGTTCAGCCTCTACGAGAGCGGCGCATTCAATACGATGGTTGCGGGAACAAAGGCTGCTGTTCGCCAGTCCAACGTCACAGTGAAGGGGCACCTCGGCCTCGAGAACGTCGCCCGGGAGTTCGATACGGATATTACCACGTTGAGCAAGTTGCTGGACGGGGTATTCACCATTACCGGCCTTCGCTACATCGACATGGTAGGCAAGGAGACGCTGATCAACGCGAGGTTCCGCCAGATCTCGCAGCAGGCCAAGAAGGGCAAAATCAGCCAGAAGACGGCACAGCTACTCGAGACCACGTTCGGTCAGGAAAAAGCAGCTGAGGTGCTGGAAGACTTCGCCGAAGGTATCATCAATGATGATACGGTGTTCGCAGTTTACTCAGTCCTCGCGGACTACCAGCCGATCTCCCTCAGTGAATATCCACAGGGGTATCTCGAGAACCCGAACGGACGAGTCTTCTACATGCTAAAGACTTTTACGCTGAAGCAGCTAGAATCCTTCCGGCGGGAGGGGCTCGACGACATCGTCAACGGCAACCTCCAACAGAAAGCGTCCGGCTTCCGTAGACTCCTCCACCTCGCTGGTCTGTTCTACCTCGGCAACATCCCGGTGGACTGGATCAAGGATTGGTTGATGGGGCGCGACCCCCAACTGGAGGACATCATGGTAGACAACCTGTTCAAGTTGATGGGCATCTCCCGGTGGCATGTGTGGAACTTCCGCTACCGGAAGAACCCGCTCGAGTTTGCGATGCAGTTGGCGATGCCAGCAGCACCTTTTCTCACATACCCGCTTCTCGACATCGAGATGGCAGCCAAGCAAATCGCAGAAGGAGAGGACATCAAACCCGGTAAATTCAACACATGGCGCATAATTCCGGTCGGCGGGTCACCAATTTACTGGTGGGCTGGGGGTGGAGCTGACAAAGTTGAGGAGAGGCGTGAGGAGCGGGAGGGAATCGGTTCTCGCAATAGATGATCGCCATAGCACAAAAATGTATCCAGAAAACCATACGTCATGAGCATCTCATCTGAAACAACCAGACTTTCGGTCACCCTGACATCGGCTGCTCAGGAGATCCCGGTGGCCTTCTATTTCGTCCAATCGTCCGACCTCAAGGTCGTGACCAGTGCGGGGGTGACCCTTGTCGAGGGAGTGGATTACAGTGTGGCTGGTGCTGGCAACTCGGCGGGAGGCAATATCACAACTATCCCTACAGCAGGCAACGGACTGGTGATCGGTTCGAAGCTGGCCATCCTCCGCGACGGTCCACTCGACCAGCAGGTCACGTTGACCAACAACGGTGGTTTCCCCTCAACTACGATTGAGCGTGCTTTCGATAAGATCGTGACCTTGGTCCAGCAAGTTGCAGAGATCGCAAGCAGAGCGATCAGGCTGCCAGAGTATGAGGCCGGATCCGCCAGCATGGAGCTACCGCTCGCAGCGACCCGCGCCAATAAGTTTGTGGGGTTTGATTCGGACGGTGACATGGTGATGAAGGATGCATCAACGGTGGGTGGATCGCTCACGGTACAGTCTGATCACGATGACTCGTTCAACGTGACGAAAGCGGGATCCGGTAACGGTGCTTCGGTTATTTTTGATTCCGAAGATGCCCCCAAGTTGATCCTTTCAGAAGGGAAGTGGCTGGTCACTGGTGAAGTGACTGCACGGACCTCAAATGGCAACGACACGATCTGGGCTCGGCTACGCAACGTAGAGGATAACCTCACCTTTGGTGGCGGCGGATCCTGTTGGCAGTTACAGGTGCGCACGAACCTCAGTGCTGCGGGATATCTGAACGTCCCAGCTGGTGAGACCCGCACGATTCATTTCCACGTATTCGCGGAGGACTACACTCTCGATGTGGGCGCATCACCGGATGGCCCCAGCGGATACCTAATCGCTCAACGAGTCCCATCGGACGTCTAATTCTCAACTCAAACAAAGGCACATCATGACAAGTGAATCACCCATCGGCGACATGGTCGCAGTAACCCCGAACGACTCGGCAGCTATCCTCACGTCGAACGGGGAGGAGCAATCAACCCGGGCACTCTACGTCGGCGTCGGAGGTGACGTATCAGTCATCACAGACAAGGGGCAGACGGTAATGCTCAAGAACATGGCGGAAGGTGTCTGGCACCCGATGCGAATCACTCACGTCCGATCCACCGGCACTGTAGCAAGTGACCTTTTAGGGGGATACTGAGCAATGATCAAAGTAGGCACAGGCGTAGCGATCACGAACGGCACCTTTGCTGGTAGTGGTGGTGTCTCAACGAACGTCTACAACCGACCGGGAGGGACCGACGAATACCGCCGACCGGGAGGGACCGACAAATACAACCGACCTTTATAATCAGGAGATAAACCGATGGCAAATATCACAGTATCCTCACCCGTTGACAGCTTCATGCAGTCAGCCAACGAAGCTCAGATGCGAGATCGTATTGGGCTTGGCACGATGTCCACACAAGACGCAAACGCAGTTGCCATCACCGGCGGCAGCGTGACGGGTCTCACGTCTCTCGACGTGTCGGACAATACAACCCTTGGCACCAGCCATGGAGATACGGTAGAATTCAACGCTCGGATTGCGTCTCAACTTACGCCGGCGACCGACGACACCCACGACCTTGGTCGCCCGGGCCACGCGTGGCGCAACCTCAACATTGCCGGCACGGCAAACATCGACTCGCTGGTTGCTGACACGGCTGATATTGACGGCGGCACGATTGACGGCGCAGCCATCGGGGCGAC
>Ga0255047_10000981_pt1 | contig 21903 bp, 23 predicted proteins | sample JV7_2_1_MG_FD_183640 | JGI IMG/M metagenome (GOLD analysis project Ga0255047, IMG submission 183640) | Seawater microbial communities from Jervis Inlet, British Columbia, Canada - JV7_2_1 | ecosystem: Environmental > Aquatic > Marine > Inlet | place: Canada: British Columbia | collected 2016-10-06 | reverse complement strand
ATTAAGCAAGGCCGCACAAGCCCTGCAGGTATCGATCGAGGAACTCGTCGGAGCGCCACGCAACGAAGTCGAATTCATTGCGGCGGCCGACGTGAAGGAACGCCACCGCCAGGATGCGAGGCTGCGGCCACTGGTGCCGGATGTCTTGCCGGGGCTTGAATTTTCCCGCATGCAGCTCGAACCCGGTGGGCGCATGGTTGGCGTGCCGCATACACCGGGCACGCGTGAATACCTGACCTGCGAGCGCGGTCGCATCGAATTGATCGTCGCGGGTGAACACTGGCAACTCGGGGCCGGGGATATGCTGGTCTTCCGCGGCGATCAACGCCATACCTATCGTAACGTCGATACTCGCAGCAAGGCGGTCGCAATTTCCGTCGTGTGTTTTGCCGCAGCCGCGGTGTGACCGCTAAATGTTGATCTGGATCAGAAAATAGTGATCGATCAGCAAGGCGGCGAATAACAGCCCAAGGTAGGTGATCGAGAACCTGAAGGACCTCATGGGCAGTTCAAGGTCGTCCGGTTGGCGCCACATTTGAATCGAAAAGTACAAAAATACGACGTCGAGAACTGCGGCTGTTGCCAGGTAGACCAGCCCGCTCATGCCGGTGAGGTATGGAATGATCGTGACCAGTACGAGCAGGATCGTATATAGAAGGATGTTGATGCGCGTGTATGCTTCGCCGTGAGTAACGGGCAGCATAGGAATACCAACCTTGGCGTACTCGTCCTTCCTCGCGATCGCCAGCGCCCAGAAGTGTGGCGGCGTCCACACAAAAATAATCAGGAACAGTAACAACGCGCTGCTGTGGACATCACCGGTTACTGCGGTCCAGCCGAGGACCGGCGGCGCAGCGCCGGCGGCTCCACCGATGACAATGTTTTGCGGTGTCGCACGCTTGAGGTAGACGGTATAGACCACGGCGTAGCCAATCAGCGAGCCAAATGTCAGCGTGGCCGTCAGTGGATTGACCGCCAGCCACAGAATACTCATCGAGATAACGCACAGCAGCGACGCAAAGCTCAGTGCAGCACGCTCAGAGACGCGACCTTGTGGTAACGGTCGACCGCGTGTGCGCAGCATATGAATGTCGATGCGCGCGTCGAGAATGTGGTTGAACACAGCGGCGGACGATGCGGCCATGCCGATACCAATGGTGCCAAACAGTAGCGGCACGGCGCCAGGCCAGCCCGGCACGGCCAGAAACATTCCGACGATCGCCGTAAAGACGATAAGCATGACCACACGAGGCTTGGTCAGCTCGTAATAGTCTCGCCAGTCGAGATAGGCTTGTACATTTGCGCTCATTCGTCTCTCATCGAACCGTTTCTCATTAACCAATCCGCGATAACCGCAACAGATGTTTGATGTCGTCGACCATTTCTGACGGATCGATATCCGGCCGGAAGTACATCACGAGGTTACCGAGCGGGTCGACCAGAAAGTAGCCACCGTTCGGGAGCTCTGCGGGCTTTTTATTATTCAGCAAGCGGGAAAGGCTCGCGTCCTGCGTCGTGATCAGGCCCTGATGCTCATCGGCGAGGAACACTTTATCGGGCAGCGAATCGCCGTGCAAGAAGCCGCGCAGCAGGCGGTCCTGCTCTTTGCCGAGCATGAGCCGCCCCTGGCGCATTGTGTACAGCGCATCACGGCAGGCTTGAGTACAGGAATCTTCGCTGGAATACAGCAATAGCCACATTCCGCGGCCCGCATTGAGCAACTCGGAATCCGGCAATTCGTCGCTGAGATTGATGATTGGCTCAAGCAATGCGCCATGATTGCTGCCACTCGTGGGGCGAACAATATGCCCGCCGTAGTACATCCAGGCCGCAACGATCAGCGGGCCGAAGAAAACTACGGCGATCAGCAGTAGTTGCGAGCGGGCCGACTTGCGTGTCGTATCAACCACGGGCGGCCTTGCGGCGGCGATAATTCCAGACGAGTAAAATGGAAAGCACCGCGCCCATTGCAAACCACTGCAACGCATAGGCGAAGTGTCGGCCGGCCCCCATTTCCTCGGGTACCCAATGACGCACAAAGCCGAACTCATCGTCAGGCGTCATTAGCAGTACAAAGGGCTGCACATCACGGCCAAGCGTCGCGGCGATGTCGTCCAGCGATGGATATACCGCGTGCTTTGGCCACGGCGTTCCGGGCTCGATAGCATCCCCCATCTTGTAGCCGGCCTTGGGTAGCGAGCCGGCCCGTCCACGGACCGTCAACATCAAGGTGTCCAGCGGTAGCAGCGACATTTCGGCGCCATCGCTCGTTTTCTCGATCCAGCCACGATTGACCAGTAACGGTCGAGCGTCATCGCTGAGCACAAGCGGCGTCACTACGTAGTACCCGTAACGACCATTGAGAATGATGTTCTCCAGCAGGAATTGATGCTCTGTATCGAATTCGCCGCTTACCTTGAGCCGCTGGTACGGCCGTACTGGGGCATCAGCGGTCCAGCTCGCGAATCCGGTGTCGTCCATGAAAAGATCCCGCTGTGCCCGCTTTTCGAGGCCGCGATTGACCTGCCAGGCTCCAAGGCCAGCGAATTGCACCACCAGCGCGAAGCCGATGACAAACGGCAGCCATTGCGGCATGGGCCTTTTGTTTTTCTGGTTCACGTTATACTTCGCGCCTCTTCAAATGAGTGTCTGTGGTGAAAATTGTAGTAATCGTGTTGCTGCTTGCGATCGTCGCAAGCCTGGGGTCAGGATTGTTCTACCTGGCCCGGGACGACGGTAATTCGCCGCGGCTTCTGAAGGCGCTCAAAGTTCGCGTCGCCCTTTCGGCTGTCCTGATCGTGTTCCTCGTCGTGTCCTACTACGTGGGGTGGATAAGCCTCTGAAAAAGAGCAACCGGATGTCTCTCGACCGAAGTAAAGCGCAGCGAAGCGAGCCGTGAGGGAGAGAAATATGTGGTTGCTCTTTTTCAGGGACTAATCACATCCAGTAGACGAATACGTACAACCCAACCCAGACGACGTCGACGAAGTGCCAGTACCAGGCGACTGCTTCAAAAGCGAAGTGCTTGTCCGGCGTAAAGTGGCCCTTGACGACCCGCAGCCAGATGATCGTCAGCATGATGGCGCCGATCGTGACATGCATGCCGTGAAAACCCGTCAACATGAAGAACGTCGAACCGTAAATGCCGGTCGACAGCTTGAGATTCATGTGCTCGTATGCCTCGATGTACTCAGCACCCTGCAAATACACGAACACGAAGCCGAGCAGGAACGTCAGTCCGAGAAACGTCGTTAATGCTTTGCGCTGACCGGCGATCAGGGCGTGATGCGCAATCGTTACCGTAATGCTGCTGCTGAGCAGGATCGCCGTATTAATAAGTGGTAAACCAAACGGGCCCATCGCCTCATAGTCGCCGCCGACCTCGCCGGGGCCATTTGAGGGCCAGGAACTCTCGTAACCCTCCCAGAGCAACAGGTTGGTAAAGAAGTTGTTGCTGTCACCGCCCAGCCAGGGGATCGACATGTTGCGGGCGTAGAACAGCGCGGCAAAAAACGCACAGAAAAACATTACTTCGGAAAAGATGAACCAGAACATTCCCAGGCGAAACGACTTGTCCACCTGTGCGTTGTACAAACCGCCCTGACTCTCGCCGATGACTGTGCCGAACCAGCCGACCAGCATGAACACAATGACGGCAACGCCCGACAGCATGAGCCAGAGGCCCGCATCGGCCCCGTTCAGCCAGGTCGACACGCCGACCATCATGAATAACAGCCCCAGCGAACCGACTACTGGCCAATGGCTGCCGTGCGGTACGTAGTAGCGATCATCTGCGTGTGACATGCTTGCTCTCAAAATAGGTGTACGACAGTGTAATCGTATCGACATACTCCGGTAGATTCGGGTCTACGATGAACTGCAGTGGCAGCGCCCGCTGTTCGTTGGCCGCGAACTCCTGCGACGAAAAGCAGAAGCACTCGATTTTCCTGAAGTGTTCGGTTGCCGAAACCGGCGAGATGCTCGGCACGGCCTGTCCGGTGCGGTCTTCAGCGGACAGGTTGGTCGCATTGAAGGCGGCGTAGTACATCTGGCCGGGGTGGACTGTCATGCTGTCCACGGCCGGCTCGAATTGCCACGGTGCAAAGTTGTTCACGGTTGTGACGAACTCAATGCGTACCGTGCGGGACAAGTCAGGCGATTCCTCAGCCAGCGCTGCCGTCGTATTGGTGCGTCCGCCAAAGCCAGTAATTTCGCAGAACACGTCATAAAGCGGTGGCAGCACAAGAAAGCCGAAAGCGAACATCCCGGTAGCAAACAGCACGAGACGCACTGTGAGCGAGCGGTTCGACAATTGCGTTGTCTCTGTATCCATACGGGTTATGCGCGCAATACGCCGAGCAGGATGAAGCCGAGATAAAAAGACAGGGCGATGGCTACCAGGATCAGTGTTGTGCGGCGAATTTCAGGGCTCACTCGAATGCCTCCGTTGCAATGCGGGCCTTCGGTGGCGTCTCGAAAGTGTGATATGGCGCCGGCGATGGCACGGTCCACTCCAGACCCCTGGGCGCCTCCCAAACGCGATCGGTCGCCTCCGCGCCTTTCTTCGCGGTGAGCAGGACGTACAGGAAAATCAATTGTGACACGCCAAAGCCGATTGCACCGATGGTCGCCATCGCATTGAAGTCCGCGAATTGTGTAGAGTAATCGGGGATGCGTCGCGGCATGCCGGCGAGGCCGAGAAAGTGCATGGGGAAAAAGGTCAGGTTGACGAATATCGCCGATGCCCAAAAATGCAGCTTGCCCGCCGTCTCGTTGTACATGTGTCCGGTCCACTTGGGTAGCCAGTAATAGACCGCGGCAAATATTGCGAAGACCGATCCCGGCACCAGCACGTAGTGAAAGTGCGCCACGACGAAGTAACTATCGTGATACTGGATGTCGGCCGGCACCATGGCCAGCATCACACCCGAAAATCCGCCGATCGTAAACAGAAACACGAACGCCAGCGAAAACAGCATCGGTGTTTCAAAGGTCATTGCGCCCCGCCACATCGTTCCGACCCAGTTGAAGATTTTCACGCCGGTAGGTATGGCGATGAGCATCGTGGCGAACATGAAGAACAGCTGCCCCGACAATGGCATGCCGACCGTAAACATGTGATGTGCCCAGACGATGAACGACAGGAACGCAATACACGATGCGGCATACACCATTGCGTCGTGGCCAAACAGGGGTTTCCTCGAGAACGTTGGAATGATCTCGGACACGACGCCGAACGCTGGCAGAATCATGATGTAAACCTCGGGATGCCCGAAGAACCAGAATATGTGCTGGAACATGACCGGGTCCCCGCCACCGGCGGCGAGGAAAAAGCTGGTGCCGAAAAATTGATCGGTTAGCAACATCGTGACGGCCCCGGCCAGCACGGGCATCACGGCGATCAACAGGTAAGCGGTGATCAACCAGGTCCAGACGAACATCGGCATCTTCAGCAGCCACATGTCAGGTGCACGCATGTTAAGAATCGTGACGATGATGTTGATCGCACCCATGATCGAGCTCAGTCCCATCAAGTGGATGGAGAAGATCAGGAACGGGAAAGCGTCGCCGGTCTGTAAAACGAGCGGCGGGTACATGGTCCAGCCGCTGGCGGGCGCGCCGCCGGGCATCAGCAAGGTCGACATCAAGATGCTGAAAGCAACCGGCAGGATCCAGAACGACCAGTTATTCATGCGCGGCAACGCCATGTCGGGCGCACCGATCATCATCGGGATCATCCAGTTCGCGAGACCGACAAAAGCTGGCATCACGGCGCCAAACACCATGATCAATGCATGCATCGTGGTCATCTGGTTGAAGAATTCGGGGTGCACGAATTGCAGGCCCGGCGACATCAGCTCGGATCGAATCACGAGCGCCATCGTGCCGCCTACAAAGAACATGATGAGGCTGAAGACAAGGTACATCGTGCCGATGTCCTTATGATTGGTTGCGTACAACCAGCGCCTGATACCCCTGGCGGGGCCGTGATCAGCCATCACTTGTTACTCCCTGTACCGGCTTCAATCCATGCTGCATAAGCGTCGGCTTCGAGCACCTCGACGACAATCGGCATGTAGCCGTGGTCCTTGCCACACAATTCGGCGCACTGGCCGCGATAGATGCCGGATTCTTCAGCCCGGAACCAGACCTCATTAATGATGCCCGGAATGGCATCCTTCTTGATGGCGAGTTCGGGAACCCACCACGAATGTACGACGTCGTTGGACGTCAGCAGTAAACGCACTTTCGCGCCCCGCGGAACGACCAGCGGATGATCGACCTCCAACAGGTAATTCTCGACACTGAACGGGTCTATGCCGGATGACTTGACGCGTGCCTTGAGACTCGGCAACGCAAGGCTCGAATAAAACTCTACGTCCTGATCCTGGTATTTGTAATGCCAGCGCCACTGGTAAGCGGTCACGACGATCGACATGTCAGGGTCGCGTGAATCCTCAATCTTGATCATTGTTTCAGCGGCGGGAATCGCCATGAACAGCAGGATGAAGACCGGGATCGTTGTCCAGATAACTTCTGCGATGGTGCTATGTGAAAAGTCGGCAGGCTGCACGCCGCGGGATTTGCGGTGCTTGAACAGCGATACGATCATCACACCGAATACGACCGCGCCGATGCCTGTGCACCACCACAACACGAGCATATGAATGTCATAGGTTTCGGCGCTGAGCGCGGTGACGCCTTTTGGCATATTCAACGCGAAATCGGCACTCGCCGCACTCGTCCAGATCAGACTGAGTACGCTGAGCATAAATTTTTGAATCATTGATTGTTCTTCCTGCGAACCGCTTATGGCCGCATGTATTTCCGAATGCGGGCGATCCGCTTGATGCACCGGCAAAAAAGCCTGCGAAGTTTACTGAAACAACGCAGGCCATGCAATCATCGCGATTTCGTCCCAGAAGCAATTACTATTGGTATTACAAAGACTTAACTTCGCCTTCCTATTCGCCCGGGATCGATTTTAACTTCACCGCCACGGACTCGTGGTCCGGAGCCCCAACAGTGGCCGTAAATCAGTTCCAGATCGAGCTCGATAAGGCCGTCCTGGCGGTACTGATGCAGCGCCGAAGTCATCGCCGCAAAGCGGTTCTTGCCGGTCAGTGACAGGCCGCGATCGGCCAGGCAATTGCGGGCGCCACTACCGGTCAGGTCGCGAAACAATGCAGCGGCGTCCGGGTAGGTCACCGACAGGCGATCGACATCGAGCACCGGGTCGCGGAGCCCGGCACGAACTGCGGCGTCGCCAAGTTCGTGCATGTCGGGAAAATTATGTACGTGTGGACCAGCATCAGAGTTTTGCCAGGCGCGGCGCAACTCCGAAAAACTGTCCGGACCCAGTCCCGCGAACAGGAACAGACCATTCTCGCGCAGCACCCGGTTCACTTCGGAAAAAACCGCAGCTGCATCATCAACCCACGGCAAAAGCTGGTTGGAAAATACGACATCCACGCTCTGGTCGGCCAATGGAATAGCGATTGCATCGGCGTGCAGTAACGAGAACTTCGAAAACCATGACTGCCTGCTGCTTGCCTGCTGCAGCATCTTGGCCGACAGATCGAGTGCAACGACGTGTGCGCCGCGAAAGCGTTTCGCGAGTGGCGCGCACGTTGCTCCAGTCGCGCAACCTAGGTCGACAACCGTTTTGGCAGCGACCACGATCGGCTCCAGTCGGGCCAGTAAACCGTTGCGTGTTACGGAATGAACGAAGTCGAAATTTTCGAAATCACCGGCCGCGCGATCAAATCTGCGGCGCACATCTGCGGCGCGGAGGAGCGGATTTCGATTCGCCGGGTTCATCGTTGCACGTTACCAGCTTTGTCTTTGAATCGCGTAAATTCGCTCGCCGTAAATCGGGTTTGATCGCGGCAAAATGGTCAGGTGAACTTTCGCCGTATCGAACAATTGCTAATGCCGCGACGATGCGTTTTTTGCGGTACCTCCTGCAGATCATTTGAGCCAGATATTTGCGAGGGTTGTAGCAGCGATATCCGATGGTGCGAACAGCTATATGGGAACGGAAACTTGCCGCTCGATACGTGTGCCGCACCGCTCGAGTACACGTTTCCTGTCGATGCCGCACTCAAGGCGCTGAAGTTTCGACGCCGGCTCGATTATGTGCCGGCGTTCGCGGAGTTGTTGTGGCGGGTATTCAATGAATTGCCGGCGGACATCGATGCGTTACTGCCGGTACCGTTGCACTGGCGGCGGCACGCGCTGCGCGGCTTCAATCAAGCGGCCGAGTTGTGCGGCGTGCTGCACAAAAGATCCGGCCTGCGTTTGCTCAGCAGTATCAGGCGCATCAGGGCGACGTCTTTTCAATCCGGCCTTGCAGCGGATGCCCGGCGCAGGAACCTGCAGCATGCTTTCGCGGCGCGCACTCGAATAACGGCGCGGCATGTGCTGATCATCGACGATGTGATCACAACTGGAGAAACCTGTCAGCAGCTCGCAAAAGTGGTGCTTGCGGCAGGCGCGCAAAAAGTCAGCGCGCTGGCGGTCGCGCGGGCCTGAATATTGTAGGAGGGCTTGTAGGAGGGCCTTTAGGCCCGACCCGCGACAAATCGGGCCTATAGGCCTTCCTACAAGCCCTCCTGCAAGCCCTGCTACAGCGTTGGGTTGAAGGTGTAGTGCAGGACAATGCCGATGAATACCACCAGGCCGATAATGTGATTGTGCAGGAACGCTGCGAAGCAACCCGCAGGTTGCCGGTCACGCGCCAGCCACAGGTGGTAGGCCATCAGGCAGGCGGCGATGGCGACCGCCGCAAAATACCAGAAACCCAGTGCGGCGCGCAGGCCCACAAAAATCAGTCCGAGCAACATCAGCGTTTGCAGGCCGGCGATTACAAACAGGTCTACGTCACCAAACAGGATGGCAGTGGATTTTACACCGACCTTGATATCGTCTTCGCGATCGACCATCGCGTAAAACGTGTCGTAAACAACGGCCCAGATAAGAGCCACGCCGAAGACCAGCCAAGCGAGCTGTGGTGTTTCGCCGGTTTGTGCGGCGAAGGCCATCGGTACGGCCCAGCCAAAGGCTGCGCCGAGCACGAACTGTGGAACGGAGACATAGCGCTTGATAAACGGATAGGCGACGGTCAGTCCCGCAGCAACGATCGCGAGTAACTGCGCCTGATGGTTCAGCATCGTTGCCAGGCCAACGGCGATCAGGCTCAGGGCCGCGAACAGAATCAACGCCTCGGCCGGACTAACGGCACCAGAGGCAATCGGCCGGGCACGGGTTCGCTCGACGTAAGGGTCGATCTTGCGATCCGCATAATCGTTCAGTACGCAGCCGGCGGAGCGCATGATGAACACACCGAGCATGAACACAACAAACAGGCCCTGATTGGGGTGGCCTTCGCCAGCAAGCCACAATGCCCACAACATCGGCCAGAGCAAAAGCCAGATGCCGACTGGCTTGTCGATACGCATGAGCTTGGCGTAGTTACGCACCTGGCTAATTACGCCTCGTGGCAGCAGATCAGTTAGGTGCTTGTTCATGTTGTAGGAGTTTACTACGGAGGTCTACGGGGGACAGAGTAAACTGTCCCCGAGGTCAGACCTTTCCGTAGCGGCCGGCATCGCCAAGCCAGCGGCGCACGATCGCGTTGGCCGTGGCCGTGGCCGTGGCCGGTGCGGTGCTGCGGATTGTCTCGGCGGCCAGCTGCACTTGCGGCATGAGCTCGGCATCGCGGACAAGATTGGCGATCCGATAATCTGGCAGACCGGTTTGTTTCGTGCCGAGCAGTTCGCCGGGGCCGCGCAATTCCAGGTCGCGTTGCGCGACCAGAAAACCGTCGTTGGTATCGCGCAGCACGGCGAGTCGGCTGCGAGCGGTCTGGCCAAGCGGTGGCTTGTAGAGCAAAACGCAATGGCTCTGAACGTGGCCGCGACCAACACGCCCGCGTAACTGGTGTAATTGCGACAAGCCCATGCGCTCCGCATTCTCGATGATCATCAAGCTGGCGTTGGTAACGTCGACGCCGACCTCAATAACCGTAGTGGCCACGAGCAACTGAATTGTGCCGTCCTTGAACGCGCGCATACCCTGTTCTTTTTCGACGGAGCGCATGCGCCCGTGCACAAGCCCGACACGCACATCGGGTAGCGCCTTGGTCAGCATGTCGTAGCTGACCTGGGCGGCCTCAAAGTCGAGCACTTCCGATTCATCGATCAATGGGCACACCCAGTAGGCCTGCTGACCGGACTGACAGGCCGAACGAACACGCTCGATCACTTCCTCGCGCCGTGTTTCCGGTAGCGCGACGGTCTGCACCGCTTGCCGGCCGGGGGGCATTTCATCGATGATCGATGTATCGAGATCCGCATATGCGGCCATCGCAAGCGTGCGTGGAATCGGGGTCGCCGTCATGACGAGCTGATGCGGATAGCCATGCTCTGAGACGCCCTTCTCGCGCAAAGCTACGCGTTGGTGCACGCCAAAGCGATGTTGCTCGTCGATCACGACGAGCGCGAGCTTCCCGAAGCTGACGCCTTCCTGAAAAAGGGCATGCGTGCCGATCACGAGCGCTGCGCTGCCGTCAGCGATTGCCGCCAGCGAATCGCGCCGCGCCGCCGCACGCTGACTGCCGCTTAGCCACGCGGGCTCAACGCCGAACGGCCGCAGCCAGTCAGTAAAGCTCCGCCAATGTTGCTCGGCCAGCAATTCGGTAGGCGCCATGATCGCCGCCTGCACGCCCGAACCGATGGCCTTGAGGCAGGCGATGGCCGCAACGACCGTCTTGCCCGAGCCCACGTCACCCTGGATCAGCCGCATCATCGGATGTGGCTTAGCCATATCGCTCATCAGCTCACCCACAACGCGTTGTTGTGCGCCCGTTAACTCGAACGGCAACGATGCGACGAACCGCTCAATCTCGGCATTGCCGCCCGTTAGTGCTGCCGCGTCTTCGCTCTGCGCGAGCAAACGCAAACTGCGCAGGCTCATGTAATGGGCCAGCAGCTCTTCGAACGCAAGCCGGACCTGGCAGGGATGCTTGCCCTCGAGCATGCTCGCGACATCGGCATCGGCAGGTGGCCGGTGTAAATAGCGAATCGCTTCTGCCAACCCGGGTACCGCGAGACGCGCCGTTATTTCCTGCGGCAATAATTCCTGCGGCGGTGAACCGCCCATCAGCCGCAAAGCCTGGTCCGTCAGGCTTCGCATCCTGCCCTGCTGAACACCTTCCGTTGCAGGGTAAATGGCGGTTAGCGTTGTATTGATCGACGGGTCCTGATCCTTGCGCAGCAGGCGGTACTCCGGGTGCACCATTTCGAAACCGATCGGACCCTTACGCACCTCGCCGAAACAACTGACGTGTACTCCCTGTTTGAATTGCGCCTGCTGTTGTCTCGAGAAGTAAAAGAAACGCAAAGTTGCGTGGCCCGTACCGTCGGCGATTCTTACCAGCAGGTTACGTCTGCCGCGATAAACGGTTTCGGCCAGCTCGACTTCACCGCTGACCAGGCAGCGCTGACCGAGCTGCAATGCGCCCAGCTTGACGAGTTGCGTTCGGTCCTCGTAACGCAGTGGCAGCAGGAACAACAGGTCCTCAACGCGAAACAGGTCGAGCCGTTCGAGTTTTGTCGCGAGTGCCGGACCGACACCACTAAGGTCAGTCAGCGGTGAGTCCAGGGTTGGCGTGGCGGCGGCCATCAGGTCTGAATCGGGGCGGAATCGGGCCTAAAGGCCCTCCTTCAGAGCCAGAATCGCATCGGCCTCGACGTCGACGCCTTTCGGCAGCGATGCGACACCGACTGCGGCGCGCGCCGGGTACGGTTGCTCGAAATAATCTTCCATCACGCTGTTAATCGTCGCGAAGTTGCCGAGGTCCGTAAGGAAGATCGTCAGCTTCACGATCCGATTGAGATCACCGCCGGCCGCTTCCGCAACCGCCCGAAGATTGTCGAACACGCGCCTGGCGCGCGCTTCGAAATCACCGTCGACGATCTCCATCGTAGCGGGGTCCAGTGGTATCTGCCCGGACAGGAATACAAGGTCACCAGCTCGGATGGCTTGCGAATAGGTGCCGATGGCGGCAGGTGCGTTGTCACTGTGGATCGCTTCTTTGCTCATCGTCGTATGCGTGCTCCGGAGATTTTGGTTTGAGACGTTACGCGCAATCATGCACAGTCGCGCGAAACACGAATAACGTTTGGCATCTTGCGCACCTTACGCATTATTTGTGCAAGGTGCTGTCGATCGCGAACCTGCAACAGGAATGACAACACTGAACAATCTTCGTGACGGCCGAGCACCGAGACCTGCTCAATGTTGGATCCGCCATCTGCAATGGTCGTCGCTACTTCGGCGAGCACGCCCGGCTTGCTGAGCGTTTCAACTGAAATCTGGCTAGAAAACTCGCGGTCTACTTCCTCTTCCCAGCTCACCGAAATCCATTTCTCGGGCTGCTTGCGGAAAATGGCGAGGTTGCCGCAATTGTTGTTGTGAATAACAACGCCGCGCCCCGAACTCAGATACCCCATGACGTCGTCACCGGGAATCGGCAGGCAACAGCGGGCATAGCTGACCACCATCCCCTCGGTGCCCGCGATGACCAGGCTCGACTGCCCTTTTTCGGTATGGCCTTCTTCGTCAACACCGACCAGGAAGCGAGCAGTCAGAGGAGCGAGCCGCTTGCCAAGACCAATCTGTTCGAACAACTCGATATTGCTATCGAGGCCGAGCTCTTCGAGAGCCGCCTTCATGCGGACCTTGCCGACCTTGCGCAGCGATGAATCAACATGCTTAAGCGACTGATCCAGTAAGCGCTTGCCGAGATCAACGGATTCACTCGATCGCATCGTCTTCATGTAATTGCGGATCGCCGTTCTCGCCTTGGCAGTGCGAACAAACGTCAGCCAGTTCGGATTTGGCTTGGCGCCGCGGCTTGTGACTATCTCAACGGTCTGGCTGTTCTGTAGCTGCGTGCGCAGAGGCACTAGTTTTCTATCAACCTTGGCGGCAACACAGCGATTACCGATACCGGTGTGCACGGCATAGGCAAAGTCGACCGTGGTCGAGCCTTTTGGCAGCGGCATGATGTCGCCAGTCGGCGTGAACACGTAGGTCTTGTCCGGGAACAGGTCGACCTTGACGCTTTCGAGAAACTCCTCGGAGGTGCCGGAGCTTTGCAGCTCGGCAAGATTTGAGAGCCATTCGCGGGCACGGCGTTGTGGCGTCGCGTCTGACTTTTCATCCGCCTTGTATTGCCAGTGCGACGCAACACCGGACTCAGCAACGCGATTCATTTCGCGTGTGCGTATTTGTACTTCAAGTGGCAAGCCCTTCGGCCCGAACAAGGTGGTGTGCAAGGACTGGTAACCATTGATTCGCGGAATGGCTATGTAGTCCTTAAATCGACCGGGCATGGGCTTGTACAAGCTATGCACCAGGCCAAGCACCTGGTAGCAGGCGCCGACGTCGTCAACGATGATGCGAAAGCCGTATACGTCGGCAACTTCAGACAGCGTCAGTCTTTTCTCCGCCATCTTCTTATAGATGCTGTACAGATGTTTTTCGCGACCGACGACGTCGGCCTCTATGCCGTCCGCGCCAAGTGCCGCACCGAGTTCATCGGAGATTCGTTTGACGATTTGCCGCTGACTGCCCTTGTTGCGGCGCAATGCATTTTCGAGTACTCGATAGCGAAACGGGTGCAGATAGCGAAAACCAAGATCTTCAAGCTCAATTTTAAAACGGTTGATACCCAGCCGGTTGGCGATAGGCGCGTATATGTCCAGCGTTTCGCGCGCGATGCGCGCTTTCTTGTCAGCCGGCATTGCTTCGAGCGTCTGCATGTTGTGCAATCGGTCGGCCAGCTTGACGAGAATCACACGAATGTCCTCGATCATTGCGAGCATCATCTTGCGAAAACTTTCGGCTTGCGCTTCGGCTCTGCTGTGAAACTGGATCTGATCGAGCTTGCTTACGCCATCGACCAGCAACGCGACATCGTTGCCGAAGTTTTCTTCAATATCGGTAATTGACGCGGCCGTGTCCTCGACAACGTCATGCAGAATAGCGGCCTCGATCGCCTGCGAGTCGAGCCGCATATCGGCAAGTTCCTGGGCAACGGCAACCGGATGCGTTATGTAAGGTTCGCCGGTCTTTCGAGTCTGGCCCTCGTGCGCCTCGGCGCCGAACTCGTAGGCGTGCATGATGGATTCGATCTGCTCGCTCGGCAAATAGCTCTCAAGCGTTTCCACAAGGTGCCGCAAACCGTAGTCGCGCTTTGACGCGCCCGGTAGTTTTGCTAGCAATGCTGCGGCGTAATCCATGCCCCGATCATACCCGCGTCACAGGGAAGCTGTCGCGGTCGGGGCGGGCGTTTGGATGCCCGGTCTAGTCGCCTATCGAAATTCCACGGACCGGGAGAATTTCTTCGCTCGTATCCGTCGGCATGAATTCGTCAACCGGTGGCAGCTCGATCTCTTCGAGGATGGCCGGGGTCACATGGCCCTCCGCAATTTCACGTAACGCGATTACCGTCGGTTTGTCGTTCTCGAGTTCGACCATTGGGTCGGCTCCGTGTGCTACGCGTCGGGCACGTTTTGCTGCGACGAGCACCATCTCAAAGATGTTCTCGATGTTGTCCAGGCAGTCTTCGACAGTAATTCTGGCCACGTTTGGGCTCCCAAATGAAACCGGCCGCTACGGTACTCTATCGACGTGTAGCTGCAAAGAGCTTATTCCCAAAAGTTATAAAGCAATGATTTCAGCCACTCTGGCGCGCAAATCAGGGTTCTTGCGTGCCTGTGCCTCTCCCTGGCCCGCAAACACCGCCTCGAGGTCGGCCACGGCACCGTCCAGGTCATCGTTGATAATGAGGTAGTCGAATTCATCCCAGTGGCCCATATCGCTGACCGCATCGCGCAGGCGCCGCGCGATGACATCCTCGCTGTCGGTACGACGGTCTCGCAGCCGCCGCTCGAGCTCGGCCAGCGACGGCGGCAAAATGAAAATCGTGACGCAATCAGGCATGGACTCACGCACCTGGCGGGCGCCCTGCCAGTCTATTTCGAGAACGACATGATGGCCGTCGCCCAAAATCTGTTCGACCTGTTTGCGGCTCGTGCCATAAAGATTATCGAACACTGTCGCCGACTCGAGTAATGCGCCTTCTGCCTGCAGCACCTTGAATCGCGACTCGTCAACGAACAGGTAATCGACGCCGTCGGCTTCGTTACTGCGTTGCGGGCGTGTTGTATAGGAAATGGAAAAGCGCAGCTCCGGGTTGCGCATGACCATCGCGTGCACAAGCGTCGTCTTGCCGGCCCCCGATGGTGCAGCAATGACGAACAGACGAGTTTGTGATTCAGACATGGGTCGCGCTACTCAATGTTCTGGATCTGTTCGCGCATCTGTTCGATCAGCACCTTAAGCTCAACGGCCGCTTTGGTGGTTTGTGCATCCGCTGACTTCGAGCCGAGCGTGTTGGCCTCCCTGTTCAGTTCCTGCATCAGGAAATCGAGGCGCCGTCCGACCGGTTCGCCGCTGGCCAGTGCCTGACGAATTTCGATGAGGTGGCTGTCGAGTCGATCAACCTCTTCGTCGATGTCGAGTTTTTGTGCAAGCAGTGCGAGTTCGACTTCCAATCGTGCCGGGTCGGCGGCCACGTCAAGACGTTCGATACGTTCGCGCTGTTTTGCGCGCGCAGCGGCGAGAACCTCCGGAAGTCGATCACGCACCGCCGACGAGATGCTCGCGATCTCCGCGCAACGCGATGTAATCATTTCCGCGATGCGGCCGCCTTCACTGGCGCGCATGCTCGTCATTGCCGCGAGCGCCTGGTCCAGCAACTCTGCTGCTGCAGTAAACAATGGTTCTGCGTCAACTTCGGACGGCGTAATCACACCCGGCCAGCGCAGCACATCAACAGGATTGACTGGCGCGGCGTCGGGCAGACTTGCCGCGACGTCAGCCGCACGCGCGCCGATCAACTTGACCAGTTCGGTGTTCAATTGCATGTCGTCCTGTTGACCGGCTGCGCGCTGAAAGTGCAGGGCGCAATCAACCTTGCCGCGCTTGAGCGCCGCGCTGACTTGCTGCTTGAACGCCTGCTCCTTAGGCCGCAGGTCTTCGGGCAGGCGAAATTGCACATCGAGGTAGCGATGATTGACGGCGCGCAATTCCCAGCTCAGCGTGCCGAAGTCCGATTCGGCAGACTGTCGCGCAAAGCCTGTCATACTGTGTAACATCGTCGTCGTTCTCCATATTGTGCTGCGTCGGTCACGTTTGTAGCGATTATTTCATGACAGCATGGCCGCCGTCAGCAATGAGCGATAAACACATGCAAATCGAATACGCCAAAGTCTCCGCATTGGGCGATCGCTCGGACAATCAGGACCGTGCGGCCGTCGTAGTTGCGGACGACGCGGCGCTGATGCTCGTGTTCGATGGCATGGGCGGTCACTCAGATGGCGCGCGCGCTGCAGAGACCGGGCTGAAGGTGGTGCAGGACATGTTCGTGGATACGCCATTGCCGATTTTCGATCCGCAGGGCTTTCTCTACATGGCGCTGTCAAAGGCGCACGATGAGGTGGTTAGAATCGGCCGCGATGTGGCCGTCGATTTCCGCCCGCGCGCAACCTGCGCTATTTGCCTGGTCCAGGAAAACGGCGCGTTCTGGGCACACATAGGTGACAGTCGAATTTACCAGCTGCGCAATGGCGCGGTGCTGTCACGATCTCGCGATCACAGCCATGTAGAAGTGCTTATTCAGGAAGGCGCGATTACCGAAGAAGAAGCACTTGACCATCCCATGCGCAACTTCGTTGAGTGCTGTATTGGCGGTGATGCACCGGTTCCGGACATGAGTATTACGGGCAAGCAACAACTGCAACCCGGCGATGTCTTGCTAGCCTGTTCGGACGGCCTGTGGTCAGGCCTGACTGATCACGATGTGGCACAGATTGCACACCCACGTGACGAAAATCTGAGCGCAAGTCTCAAAGACCTCAGCATGCAGGCCTTGAGTGCGAACTCGCCGTACAGCGACAATACAACCGGAACCGCGCTGAAATGGCTCGGCGCCTGAGTTTCGGGGTCAGAGCCCTTATCGGGCTCTGACCCCTACATTAAGAGGAGCGAACGATGCGCCCAAGTGGCCGCGATGCCGACCAAATGAGGGTCGTGCGATTTACCCCTGGTTTCACACGCCACGCCGAAGGCAGCGTAATGGCCGAGTTCGGCGATACCCGTGTGCTTTGCACTGCCAGCGTTGAAGGCCGGGTGCCACCCTGGCTGCGCGGTAAAGGCAGCGGCTGGGTAACGGCTGAATACGGCATGTTGCCGCGCGCGACCAACACCCGGACCAGCCGCGAAGCCGCGCGTGGCAAGCAAAGTGGCCGCACGCTCGAAATTCAGCGACTCATCGGCCGCTCGTTGCGCGCGGTCATTGATCTTGCCGCACTGGGAGAGCGTACGGTTACACTCGACTGCGATGTCATTCAGGCCGACGGCGGTACACGGACAGCCGCCATCAGCGGCGCATATGTTGCGCTGTCGATCGCAATGCAAAGGCTCCTGAGCGCAAAAACTATCAAGAAGAACCCATTGCACGGCCACGTTGCTGCGGTGTCAGTAGGCGTTTATCGCGGCGCACCGGTGCTGGATCTGGATTACCCGGAAGACTCCGAAGCCGAAACTGACATGAACGTAGTGATGAACGATGCTGGTCGCTTCATCGAAGTGCAGGGCACGGCCGAAGGTCACGCCTTCAGCGACGATGAACTCAATGCCATGCTTGCACTTGCGCGCAAAGGCGTCGGCGAGATCATCATCGTGCAAAACGAGGCGCTGTCACGCTGAACAAAATAGTCATGGCCAGCGGTAATCGCGGCAAGCTGCGCGAAATCACAGGAATTCTTTCCGGTCTTGAGATCGCTGTCGTTCCGCAGTCGGACTTCGACGTCAGTGAGGCCGATGAAAATGGCGATTCATTTGTCGCCAACGCATTGATCAAAGCACGTCATGCTGCGAAGGAGACCGGACTGCCGGCGATCGCCGATGACTCCGGTCTCGTTGTCGATGCGCTGGGTGGCAGGCCGGGCATATTTTCGGCACGCTTCGCCGGGCCCGGCGCAAGCGATGCTGCGAACATCGACAAACTGCTGCAGGAACTGGAGCAGGTGGACGATGCCAATCGCGGGGCGGCGTTTCACTGTGTTGCATGTTTCGTTATGCCCGATGACAGTGAACCGCTAATCGCAAAGGGGACTTGGCGTGGCAGGATTGCGCGGCAGCCACAGGGCGACGGCGGCTTCGGTTACGATCCGGTATTCATTGATCCCGAGCTCGGAGTTAGTGCGGCCCGGCTCAGCGCGACACAAAAAAATCAGCGTAGCCACAGGGGCAAAGCGCTGACCGAACTGGCACGCCAACTCGGCGAGCGCTGATGAACACAGTGCCGCTGTCACTTTACGTGCACCTGCCGTGGTGCGTGCGCAAATGCCCGTACTGCGATTTCAACTCACATACCGCCGGCAACGCTGCGCCAAGGGCACGCTATATTACTGCGTTGCTGGCCGATCTCGATGGTGAGGCAGAGCGAGCTGAATCGCGCCCACTGACGAGCATTTTTCTGGGCGGTGGTACACCAAGCCTGTTTTCCCCGGATGAGATCGCGACGCTAGTTGACGGCATTGCTGTGCGGTTCGCGCTCGACGACGATATCGAAATTACGATGGAAGCAAACCCGGGTACGGTTGAATGCGGTGACCCGCAGGGCTATCGGCAGGCGGGTATCAACCGGCTGTCGATAGGCGCACAAAGTTTCAATGCGGAGTCACTTGCGAGGCTCGGTCGTATTCACTCGGTTGACGATATCGCGCGCGCTGCTGCTGCGGCACACGCCGCAGGTTTTTCTAACATCAATCTCGACGTGATGTATGGGCTGCCAGGACAAGGCATCGAAGACGCGCTGTCCGACTTGCGCGCCGCGGCGGCGCTCGCGCCTGCACACCTGTCCTGGTACCAGCTGACGCTTGAGCCGAATACGGTTTTTTACGCGCGGCCACCGGCTGACTTGCCGAACGAGGACGCGAGCTTCGATATGCAGACGGCAGGCCAGGCGCTGTTGTCGTCTATCGGCTATGCACAATACGAAGTCTCCGCCTATGCGCGCGACGACCAGCGTTGCCGACACAATCTCAATTACTGGTCATTCGGTGACTACCTGGCGGTTGGCGCCGGCGCACACGGCAAAATCAGCGCCGCCGGGAATATCTGGCGATATGCCAAACCGGTCAATCCGCTTGAATATATGCAAGGCCTGGAGCAGGGCGGCCCGGATGTCGAGCTGAGGGCCCTCGACGAGCGCGAACGGGTGTTCGAATTCATGCTCAACGTGCTGCGGCTGACCGCGGGTTTCGATCAAGCGCTGTTTGCCGAGCGTACCGGGCTGGAGGCCGGGTTGCTGGCTGAATACCTGCGGCCAGCCCGGCAAAAACGGCTGATTGAAGAGATTTCGAGCGGGTTTTGGCGCGTTACCGGGCTCGGTCAGCGCTTCCTAAATGACCTGCAGGCCGAGTTTCTACCCTAGGGCTTTATACACAACACACCGCAGATGCCTATATTTTCAGTGCGAGAGGCGCATCAGCTCACTTTGCTTGCCTGGAAGTGCTCATAACTTGTTGATTTAATGTTGGTTCTCAAAATGAACACAAAACAGGCAAATTGACGAGCTTCTTTGAAAATCCGCACCTTAGGTGATTCACCCAATTTTCTTCCACAGACTTATCCACAGGATCTGTGGATAAAGTATTGTAGGACTGCGGGGCTTGCGGCAATGCCCGCATGCGTTTATATTACGCGCCCTTTAGCACCACAGCATGCTGCGGAGAGAGACCCATGAAAGCCGACATCCACCCCAATTACGGCGACATCAAAGTGACCTGTAGTTGCGGCAACGAGTTCACCACGCGTTCGACCCTCGGCGACGACCTCTCTATAGAAGTGTGTTCTTCCTGCCACCCGTTCTACACGGGCAAACAGAAGATCGTCGACTCAGGTGGCCGCGTAGACAAGTTCCGCCGCAAATACGGGATTAGCAAGTAAGTAAGTATCTTTCCTCAGGCCCCGCGACGCGGGGCTCTGCTATGCTCGTACGATGGTTTTGGGCCTGCAGGCCCGCCCACATAGCATGAGGACAAAGATGAGCAAGGACGTATTCCGACTGATAAGCCCTGAGGGCAAAGACACGGAGCTGCCCGTTCGCAGGGGCACGGTTGGTCCCGCTGTCGTCGAAATAGGCAGCCTGTACAAAGAGCAGGGCGTTTTCACCTACGACCCGGGCTACGGAGCCACGGGCAGCTGCGAATCCGATATCACGTATATCGATGGCGAGCAGGGCATCCTGATGTACCGGGGCTACCCGGTCGAGCAGCTTGCCGCCCACTCCAATTTCATAGAGGTCTCTTACCTGCTGCTGCACGGTGACCTGCCGACTACTGCGCAACTGGAAGATTTCGACCACACCATCCGTACCCACACGATGCTCAACGAAGGCATGCTGAATTTCTTCAAGGGCTTTCGCTACGATGCGCACCCGATGGCGATGTTGTCGGCTGTCGTCGGCTCGATGTCGGCGTACTACCACGAAGCGATGGATGCCAGTAATCAAGAGCACCGCAATATATTCTCGCATCGCATCCTGGCCAAGTTGCCAACCATTGCGGCCGCCGCATACAAGTTGAATATCGGTCAGCCGTTCATGTATCCGAAAAACGGACTCGGTTATTGCGAGAACCTGTTACAGATGTTGTTCTCCGTTCCAGCGGAACCGTACGAGATCGATCCGATTGCGGCAGAAGCGCTCGACCTGTTATTTATTCTGCACGCAGACCACGAGCAAAACTGTTCGACATCAACGGTGCGCATGGCCGGAAGTTCCGGCGCCAATCCGTACTCGGCAATTGCCGCGGGCATTGCGGCGCTTTGGGGGCCGGCTCATGGCGGCGCAAACGAAGCTGTCCTGAACATGCTCACGCAGATTGGCGATGCCAGCCAGATTTCCAGGTTCGTCGACAAAGCCAAAGACAAGGACGATCCGTTCCGCCTCATGGGCTTTGGTCATCGTGTGTACAAGAACTTCGATCCGCGCGCGACCATCATTCGTGAAATGGCGCACAAAGTTCTCAAGAGCCTCGGTCGCAAAGACACGCCGATGTTCGATCTCGCTCTCGAACTCGAAGAGGTGGCGCTCAAAGACGACTACTTCATTGAGAAGAACCTGTATCCGAACGTCGATTTCTATTCGGGCATTATTTATCGGGCGCTGGGCATACCGACGTCGATGTTTACGGTCATGTTCGCCATCGGCCGTTCAGTTGGCTGGACGGCGCACTGGCGTGAAATGATTTCGGATCCAATTGGCAAGATCAGCCGTCCGCGCCAGCTCTACACCGGACCAGCAGAACGCGACTACGTCGCAATAGAAAAACGGTAATCGGAAACCGCGAACGGGATATTCCTCTCCGTCATGGCTCGCAGCGCTGCGCTTTACTTCCGTCGAGCAACATCCCGCTCGCGGTTTCCAATAATCTTTCGACTGCAGCGTAGTCGGCTCGCTTGATCGGTTTGCCATTTATCGGTGACATAGGCGCCTGACGAATACCGTCAATCGGAAAAACGGTTGCTTCAACCGGTTCGTTTTGGTGCATGAATGCATAGCCGGCGAAAGTGTCGGGGCTGACGTTGCGCCCGCGGCGATTTTTTAGGCGTCGCTCATATAGCCGGCACGAAATGTCCAGATCGGCCAGGTAGAGCGCAATAGCCTCCGGGCTGTCGGCGAAGACGTGCAGATTGATTGCTGAATTTTCGTCAGCGGTACCGGCAAGCACAGGTCCCACCAGGCGCGGTGTGAACGTCTCC
>Ga0255047_10000980_pt1 | contig 21905 bp, 17 predicted proteins | sample JV7_2_1_MG_FD_183640 | JGI IMG/M metagenome (GOLD analysis project Ga0255047, IMG submission 183640) | Seawater microbial communities from Jervis Inlet, British Columbia, Canada - JV7_2_1 | ecosystem: Environmental > Aquatic > Marine > Inlet | place: Canada: British Columbia | collected 2016-10-06 | reverse complement strand
GAACCTTAGCGGGGGAACGGTTGATCCGCCGCCACCGCCACCGCCGCCACCACCACCGCCCCCGAACCAGCCGCCGGTCGCCAACGCCGGTCCCGACCAGGTCGTGGTCGATGCTGACGGAGACGGATCCGATCTCGTGACCTACGACGGGTCCGCCTCATCCGACCCGGACGGCACGATCGTTTCGTGGGTCTGGACGGTCTCTCCGATCGGTAACATGCTCGGCAACCAGGAATCATTTACCGTTAGACAATCGTACGACAGCTACGTCGTGGAGCTGACGGTAACCGACGATCAGGGCGCTACTGACAGCGATGTCGTACTCGTGACGGTCGAAGGGCCGCCTCCGCCGCCGACGAACTTACCACCCATCGCAAACGCGGGTGTGGATCAGACCGTCGTCGACACGAACAACGACGGCCTGGGGAGCGTGCAACTCGATGGCACAGGCTCGAGCGATCCCGAGGGAGTCATAGCTTCGTATGCCTGGAGCGTCGGTGGGTCGCTCATCGGCACCGGGGCCATTCAGGGTGCTGCATTTCCTGTCGGCGTCAACACGGTAACGTTAACCGTCACCGACGGCGCAGGTGCTACAGCAACCGACACAGTAGATATTACGGTGGAAGCGGGGACACCCGCACCGGCTCCATCGGCCAGCGTCTCTCTCACGGGGCCGGCTTCTGTGCAGCGCGGCGACACCGCAAGCTTCACTGCGACGGTCACGAACAACGGCACTGCGACGCTCACTGTTTCGGCGACGATCTCGATCAGCCCGAACCCCAGAATTAAAAACATCAGTCCTGGCGGCGCCATCACGATCGGCCCGCTCGGACCCGGTGCATCGGGGACGGCGACATGGACGGGCCGCGCAGATAAGCGTGGCTCGGCGACCGCTACTGTGGCGGTATCGTCAGGTGGCAGCAGTATTGCCACCGCTTCGCATTCGTTCAACGTCAATCGCTGAACCAGGGAGGAAACGATAAAGCGGCGGGACTTACTCGGCTGTTTCGAGAATCTGGCCCTGCCGCTTCGCGTTTTCATCGAAGCCGTGTTGCCAGTCGGAGCGATGTTGCGCTGGCGCAATCTGCACGGCGGTGACCTTGTACTCAGGACAATTGGTTGCCCAGTCACTGTGCTCCGTGGTCACGACGTTGGCACCCGTCTCCGGATTGTGGAACGTCGTGTAGACGACCCCGGGTTGTACGCGTTCCGTGATGGTCGCGACTAGCGCGATTTCGCCTTTGCGACTCGAAAGAGCAACAAGATCGCCTTCCTTAATGCCACGCATTTCGGCGTCGCTTGGGTGCACTTCGAGAAGATCGGCGTTGTACCAGACCATGTTTTCGGTTCGACGTGTCTGGGCGCCAACGTTGTATTGCGACAGGATGCGCCCGGTCGTCAGCAATAACGGGAACTTGCGATTGGCACGTTCTTCGGTCGGCACATAATCGGTTTCGACGAACAAGCCCTTGCCGCGCACAAAATTGTCGATGTGCATGATCGGCGTACCCATTGGCGCTTTTTCGTTGCATGGCCACTGCACGCTACCGACGCGATCAAGAAATTCGAAACTGACATTCGTAAACGTCGGTGTTAGTTCGGCGATTTCGTCCATGATCTCGGCAGAGTTGTCGTATTTCATTGGGTAGCCCATCGCGTTCGCGATTTCCTGCGTAATGAGCCATTCATCTTTGCCCTGGCGCGGTTTCATGACAGGCCGGACGCGGTTGATGCGTCGTTCGGCGTTGATGAACGTGCCGTCTTTCTCAAGGAATGACGTACCCGGCAAAAACACGTGCGCGAATTTCGCGGTCTCATTCAGGAACAGGTCCTGGACGACGATGCACTCCATGCTGCCGAGAGCCGCCTCGACGTGGTTCGTATTCGGATCGGACTGCGCCAGGTCTTCGCCCTGGATATACATGCCCTTGTACTTGCCGGCGCAGGCGGCATCGAACATGTTCGGAATTCGGTAACCCGGTTCGGGGTCGATTTTGACACCCCAATGATTTTCAAAGCTGGCACGAACATCGTCGTCCTGGACCGGACGATAGCCAGGCAGTTCGTGCGGGAACGATCCCATGTCGCAGGAGCCCTGCACATTGTTCTGTCCTCGTAGCGGATTAACGCCAACGCCCGAGCGGCCGATGTTGCCGGTCGCCATCGCGAGATTGGCCATGCCCATGACCATCGTCGATCCCTGGCTGTGCTCCGTAACGCCAAGGCCGTAATAAATCGCACCGTTTTCAGCCTCGCCATACAGGCGCGCTGCCGCTCGTATATCTGCAGCAGGAACGCCCGAGATTTTTTCCACTTCTTCGGGCGAGTTTTCCGGCTTCAGAATCATGGCCTTCCACGCATCGAAAGAATCGGTATCGCAGCGTTCGCGAACATAGTCTTCGGCGACGAGATCTTCGCTGATGATGACATGCGCCAGGGCGTTGATCATCGGCACATTGGTGCCCGGCAACAAAGGCAAATGATAATCCGCCTGAATTCGTGCAGATTTCACGAGATCGATCTTGCGTGGGTCAAGTACGATTAACTTCGCACCTTGTTGCAGACGGCGCTTCATCTGTGACGCGAACACCGGGTGCGCTACGGTCGGATTCGCGCCGATAACGACGATGGTATCCGCATCCATGACGCTGTCGAACGGCTGCGTGCCTGCCGATGTACCCAACGTTGTCCTTAGGCCATATCCGGTAGGTGAGTGGCATACGCGAGCACACGTGTCGACGTTGTTATTACCCATTGCAGCGCGCACAAGTTTCTGTACAACGAAAACTTCTTCGTTGGTACAGCGAGACGATGTGATGCCGCCGATGGACTTGCGCCCGTATTCTTTCTGAATTTCCTTGAAACGTTTTGCCGTGTACTGGATGGCTTCGTCCCAGCTCACTTTGCGCCAGGGTTCGTCGGTATTGTCACGAATCAGCGGATCCATGACGCGATCGCGGTGCGTCGAATATCCCCACGCGAAACGCCCTTTGACACAACTGTGGCCGTGATTGGCCTGGCCGTCGTTGTCGGGCGTCATGCGCACGACCTGGTCACCCTTCATCTCTGCGACGAACGAACAACCAACACCACAGTAAGCACAAGTCGTCTTGACGCTGTGATCGGGCATACCATGGTCGATGATGCTTTTTTCCATGAGCGTTGCAGTCGGGCAGGCTTGTATACAGGCGCCGCAGGAAACGCACTCGGAATCGAGAAAATTTTCGCTGATGCCGGCAGAAACCTTGGACTCAAATCCGCGACCTTCAATCGTTAAGGCGAAGGTGCCCTGGACTTCATCGCAGGCACGAACACAGCGTGAACAAACGATGCACTTACTCGCGTCAAACGAGAAATACGGATTACTCGTGTCAATCTCTGCGTCGAGGTGGTTCTCGCCGTCGAATCCGTAACGAACTTCGCGCAGACCGACGGCCCCGGCGACATCCTGTAGCTCACAGTCGCCATTGGCGGAGCAGGTCAGGCAATCCAGCGGATGATCGGAAATGTACAACTCCATGACATTGCGTCGCAAGGTTGCAAGCGACGGAGTCTGGGTCTGAATTTTCATGCCCGCTTCAACGAGTGTTGTGCAGGATGCGGGGTAGCCTTTGCGGCCCTCGATCTCCACAAGACACATGCGGCAGGAGCCGAATGGCTTCATGTTGTCGGTCGCGCACAGCTTTGGAATATCGACGCCCGATTCCCGCGCGGCACGCAGTATCGTCGTGCCGGCCTTGACGGTTGCGGGCAGTCCGTCGATTTCGACTTTGACGGTCTCAGTACTAGCCGATGCGGGTGTACCAAAGTCTGTTTGTCTGACTTTGTTCATTCTTGAGGTCCCTGCGAAGACGCAAAATCTTCAGCAAAGTATTTTAAAACACTTCGAACGGGAAATGGGGTCAATCCGCCCATCGCACATAACGAGGCGTCCTCCATCGTGTCGCACAATTCGACCAGCAATTCATAATTATCATCGCGGTTTTCGTCAGCGATCATGCGGTCTATGACCTCAACGCCGCGTACCGCGCCAATCCGGCACGGCGTGCATTTGCCGCAGGACTCGATCGCACAAAACTCCATCGCAAAACGCGCCTGTTGCGCCATGTCCGCGGTGTCGTCGAATACGACAATCCCGCCATGCCCGATCATTGCACCAATATCGAGGAAGGCCTCGTAATCAAGTGGTGTGTCGAGCTGATCTGCCGGGATATAAGCACCGAGGGGCCCCCCGACTTGCACGGCTTTGATGGGTCGCCCGCTAGCCGTGCCACCGCCCCAGTCATCGATCAATTCGCGCAGCGTCAGGCCGAACGCCTTCTCGACGAGGCCGCCGCGCTTGATGTTGCCTGCAAGCTGAAATGCCAGCGTGCCCGTAGAGCGATTAACACCGTAGGCGGCGTACTTCTCGCCGCCGAGATTGACGATATTGGGTACCGAGGCGAGCGTGACGACGTTGTTAACGATCGTCGGCTTGCCGAACAGTCCCTCGATCGCCGGTAGTGGTGGCTTGTAGCGGATGATGCCGGCCTTGCCTTCCAGGCTTTCAAGCATCGCCGTCTCTTCGCCGCAAACATAGGAGCCGGCGCCCAGATGTACATCGACGTCGAAGTTGAAGCCGCTGCCCTGGATGTCGTTGCCCAGCCAGCCCGCCTCGCGAGCCGCCGCAATCGCGCGCGTCAGGATGGAATAGGTCAGCGGATACTCGGACCGCAAGTAGATATAGCCGCGACTCGCACCTACGGCGAACCCGGCAATCATCATTCCCTCGATTAGCGCAAGCGGGTCGCTCTCCATCAGAATCCGGTCGGAGAAGGTGCCGCTGTCGCCTTCGTCCGCATTGCAGGCAATGTACTTTTGGTCGGCGTCAGTGTCGGCTACAGTCTGCCACTTGATGCCGGCCGGAAATCCTGCGCCGCCACGACCGCGCAATCCGGATGTCTTGACCATATCGATGATCGGCTGCGGTCCGGAATTGAACGCCTTCGTTACAGCGTCGAAGCCCTGGTGTGCCGTGTAATCGTCTATCGACAACGGGTTGATCAGACCGCAGCGCCAGAACGTCCAGCGGTCCTGGTTAATCAGGTAAGGAATCTCGTTGGTCGGTCCGATGCGCTTGTCGTGATCGCCACCCTTGAGCAAGCCGGACCCGAACAGGCCGGGAATATCCGCGGGCTCGATGTTCCCGTAGGCAATGCGTTTGTCGTCCACAACAACTTCGACCATGGGCTCAAGCCAGGTCGCGCCCCACGATCCGTTTCGAATGAGCTCGATTTTCTCGCCCGACTCCTTGGCGTGCCTGGCGATCGCGATTGCCACCTCATTCGCACCGACCGAAATCGCGGCCGTTTCGCGCGGCACATAAATACGGGTGGCCATCAGCGGGTCTCGTCCATCGAAGCGACAATCTCGTCAAAGCGGTTCGCGCTGACACGACCGAAGGTCTTGCCATCCACCATCATGGCAGGCGAGCAGGCGCAGTTGCCAAGGCAATAAACCGGTTCCAGTGTCACATCGTCGTTACTTTCCCGCATGGCGAGGCCCAGCGATTTTTGTGCGTGCTCGGACAGTTCGCGGCTACCCATCGCTTGGCAGGACTCGGCTTCGCAAATTTTCACGACGTGTTTGCCCGGTGGTGATGTCCGAAAGTCATGGTAGTAGCTCACGACACCATGCACATCGGCACGCGACAGGTTGAGCTCCGACGCGAGTTGTCGAATTGCTTCGTCACTAATCCAGGCAAACCGCTCCAGGAAGGCATGCAAAATCTGCACGAGCATCTCGGGCCGATTATCGAATCCCTCAATAATCTCTCTGGCGGATTGCTTGTCGTAGTTTTCGTTTATCATTCGGTAATGCGCTCTTCGCCCGCATAAATATTAAAAGTGTTGCCGCGCAAAAACCCGATCAGCGACATGTTGAACTCGACTGCCATTTGTACCGCCAGACTCGAGGGCGCACTGACAGCGGCCAGCAGTGGCATACCCGCTACCAGCGTTTTTTGCATCAATTCAAAGCTCGCCCGGCCCGACACCATAAGGCCAAGCTTATTGGCAGGCAACTCTTTGTTTAACAATAGAGAACCGACTACTTTGTCGACGGCATTATGGCGACCAACATCCTCCATGGTAGTGATCAGGTCGCCTTTGGAATTGAAAGCGGCGGCTGCGTGCAAGCCGCCAGTCTCGTCGAACGTGTGCTGTGCCTTGCGGAGCGCATCGGGGACCGTTATTAACACGGCACGACTGAATTGTGCATCGACGTCTTTGATCGGTTGCGCAAGCGCAACCCGAATGGCGTCGAGTGATGTCTTGCCACAGACGCCACAGCTTGAGGTTGTATAGAAGTGGCGTTGCAACTTACCGAGATCGACCGCTACTTCAGGCAGCAAATCCACGCGAATCACATTGTGATTGCCGGAATCCGGTGCCGGCGGGCCACAAGTCTCGATGGATGCGATATCTTCGGCGCGTTGGATGATCGCTTCTGTGTACAGGAATCCGGCGGCAAGCTCATGATCGTTGCCCGGCGTGCGCATCGTAATGGAAATGCTGCGCGTGGTAGGACCAGCGGGCGTTGAGTAACCCAGGCGAATCTCCAGCGGCTCCTCCACGGCGACGAAGTCCGCTCGTGCCTCGGGAACGCCGTCTCGAATCTTACTGATATCGACAGAAAAACTACTGGCAGCCATGTTGTCGTCGCCAACGGATTTCGGACCGGCGATTATATCTCAATGGGCGTCGCTGGCTGCTTCTGCAGGCCCCGCCGGTGTCCGCATAATCGTTTGGCGAACGGCCGCCAGCCCGGCGTTATCATCAAACCAAACTTGCCCGTCACGCACGTCGATGCCGAGTTGGCCGAACAGGGGCCGGGTGTCCGGAAAGCCGGCGGTGTCTGCGTATCGGCGGTACAGCCTCATGAACAATGGCTCGTCGAGCAGGGTGTCGAATTTTCTGAATAGTTCGACACCGCTCCACGATCGCGACGATGGCAGACAACAACGCTGAAAGCGGTCCAGAACCGCGTCAAGCGACTCTGCCCCATCCGAGCGCCGCCGCAATTCAACATCGGCCATCAACGCCAGCGCCGCGCCGCTCCAGTACACCTTCATCCTCGTATTACGTTCGTTTGCGCCTGCGGCGTCGTTCGGCGACAGGTCCGGTGCGGATTCCCTGCCGCGCTCGAGCCCGGCATAAATTCTTTGCCAGGCACTTTCCGCGGTGTACTGACCCGCCCGCGCAAGCAGCACGTTCTGGTAGTACTGCGCGAACCCTTCCGAAATCCATCGTTGGTTGCGATTCAGGTACGGCAGCAACAAGTGGGAAAACTCGTGTGTGGGTGTCCACTCCTCATAAAATTCGGTCATCGGTCGATTCGGGTTGATCATTAGCTCAATCGTCTCACCACCGTCACGAACGACCTGGCCGAATGGGACGGCCGCATCGCGGTCCCAGCCGAAGTCACGGACCGGAATCAACACCACATTCGCGTTCGGGTTCGGAAATCGCCCGTAAGTCAGGGCGACGTTTTCCGCGGTGGCACGAACCCACTCGACTAATGGCGCTGGTTCGGGGCCGTCACGGGTTGCCAGCAGAACGATCGTGAGATTGGCGTCTGCGACCCGTTCGACAACCCGCTCAAACGAGCCGAATGCGGCAATTGCGGAGCCGCTTTCGGGGGATGCTGTTAGTCGATAGTGGGTGTGTTCGTCGTTCGTTGCCTGCCAGGGAACAAAAACACGCATACCGTTCGGCAGGTGGAATTGCACTGATATCTCCTCATTGCGGGCAAGCCGTGGCCGCCACATCCAAAGGGTCGGTGAAACGACGATATTCGAGCGGTCGAGAGTGTCGCTAAGGCGTGCAGTTTTTGCCGCGCTGCGCAGATTTACCGTGTAACTCAGGCACTTAAGACCATTGCTTGGTAATTGCAGGGTGCGGCCGCGGGATTTGAGCCTTTCGCCGGTGTCGCAGTCGCGCGCACGGGTGAGGATCTGTCGGGCGTATTGTGATCGCGCCGCGATGTAATCGACCGGATGGTCGAATCGGGCTTCGACGGTCATCGTTCTAAATTCGTCGTCGATGCGAATGGTGTACGCGTGTGTAGCGAGCGCCTGTGACCAAGCCACGACCAGCAGTCCTGCGACCGCGCAGGTGAGTGTCCTGGCGTTACGGCATTTACTGATGATAATTATTCGTATTTCCCGTTATGCTGTTGTTCAGCTACATGAACTATAATTAGAACATCCTGCGCCGGGTGTGTTCCGGGCAAATACAAAAAAGTATGAGGAGATTCCGTTGAGCAAAATCGCACGCAGAAAGTTCATCAAATTGACCGCCGCCGCTGCCGCTGGCTGCATGATTCAACCCGGACGAGAGGCCATAGCGCAAGATCTTCCGCACCTAACGACGGACGACCCGATGGCAGGGGCGATGAAATACACACACGACGCCAGCTCCGTCGACTCTTCGACCCGCGCCAATCCCACGGCAGATCAGTCCTGCGCCAACTGCGCACTAATTCAGGGCACCGATGGTGACGAGTGGCGTCCTTGCCAGATCTTCCCGGGCAAGGCGGTCAACGCGAAGGGCTGGTGCTCGGTCTGGGCGCCGAAAGCCTGATCGACAAACCACAGGAAAAACAAACGTCGGTGTCATGCCGAGTTCAGCACTTTTACGACGAGCCGACGGGCACGTTGTCTTATATCGTCTGGGATAAGCATAGCGGCGACGCAGCAATTCTCGACTGCGTGCTTGGCTACTCGATGACCTCGGGTAAAACCGACCTCCAGCCGTGCGACCAGATGATCGAGTTTATCCGGTCAAACGACCTCGCGCTCGCGTGGATTCTTGAAACTCACGCACATGCTGATCATTTGAGCGGTGCGCAGTACATCAAAGCTATTCTTGGTGGCAAGGTCGCCATCGGCAAGGGCATTCGCGATGTTCAAGCGCATTTCGTACCAATCTTTGGTCTCGACGATGACGTGCCAACTGACGGTAGCCAGTTCGACCGGCTCTTGTCAGACGGTGACGTATTCAATATCGGTGGCCTGGAGTGCGAAGTCATTGCGACGCCCGGACACACGAATGACAGTGTTAGCTACCGCATCGGTTCGAGCGTATTTGTCGGAGACAGCCTTTTCATGCCCGATTTTGGTACTGCGCGATGCGATTTTCCGGGTGGCAATGCCGGGCTTCTGTATGACTCGATCCGGCGGGTGCTGGCCCTGCCCGGTGACACGAGATTGTACATGTGTCACGACTACATGCCGGGTGGCCGCAAGCTATGCTTCGTCTGTACAGTCGATGATCAGCGGGCCGGCAATATTCACGCGAGAGACGGTGTCGACAAAGCCGGTTTCACGGCCATGCGAACCGAGCGCGACTCGACCCTGAACCCACCAGCGTTGATTGTCCCCGCCATTCAGGTCAACATTCGGGCCGGATATCTGCCTGATGCCGACGACGACGGCATTGCATACTTGAAAACCTCGATCGACATTTCCTGAGTTAGGGAGACGACTTTGTTCGAATCGCTGAAACCGGCGTCTGCGGACGTCATTCTCGGCCTGATCGCGGAACACCGCGATGATCCACGTCCCGAGAAAATCGATCTCGGCGTTGGCGTTTACCGCAATGCGGCCGGCGAAACACCGATACTTGATGTCGTCAAAAAGGCGGAACATCAACTCGTGGGCACACAGACGAGCAAAGCCTACATTGGTACTTCGGGCGACCTCGAATTCAATGCAGCGATGCAGAATCTTGCGTTCGCAAACTCCGTGAAAAGCGATCGACTGGGAACAATTCAGACTCCAGGTGGATCCGGTTCATTGCGCGTTGCCGCCGGGTTGCTGTTGCGTGCCCGCGAGGATGCCGCTGTCTGGGTCAGCGAGCCAACCTGGAACAATCACGAACCGCTGCTGGGTGGCGCCGGTCTCACGCTCAAGCCGTACGCGTACTATGACTCCGAGTCTCATTCGATACGTTTCGACGAAATGCTCAGTACGTTGCGCGCCGCGCCGAAGGGCGACGTCGTGTTATTGCACGCGTGTTGCCACAACCCGTCGGGACTCGACCCAAGTCAGGACCAGTGGCGAGAGATATGCGACGTCGTGGTCGAGCGCGAACTTTTGCCCTTTATCGACATGGCGTACCAAGGGTTTGCAGAGGATCTTGATGCCGATGCATTTGCGGTACGGCACATGGCAGCGAATGTTCCGGAAATGATCGTTTCGTCGTCGTGCTCAAAAAACTTCGGCCTCTATCGCGATCGAGTTGGTACGTTGGCCATACTGGCGCCGGATGAGAATTCCCGGGACGTAGTATTTAGCCAGGCAAATTCATTTGTTCGTACGATGTACTCGGTACCGCCCGACCATGGTGCGGCCGTCGTTCGCATCATTCTGAACGATGACGAATTGCGGGCTCAGTGGGTCGACGAACTTGGCGGCATGCGCGAGCGCCTGAGTGGCATGGGTGCATTGCTGCATGACGCACTCAAGGAAAAAGCCCCCGAGCACGATTTCTCACACCTTATCAATGCCAATGGGATGTTCTGCTTCCTCGGTGTGACCTCTGAGCAGGTCGACAAATTGAAACGAGATTTCGGCGTCTATATGGTCGGCTCGAGTCGCATCAACGTCGCCGGCATCACGCCCGACAACGTCGACTACCTGGCAACGTCGATAGCCGCCGTATTGTAGGAGCGGCTTCAGCTTTCGGGCATCTGGAACTCTGGCGCGAGCACAGCATTGGCGTTGGTCGTTAGCCCCAGACGGACTTCTTTGATTGGCTGGTATTCGGGGTCATTCATAAAATCCCGTATGACTTGTTCGGAGGGAAATCGTAAGACGACAACCCCTTTCTCCGGATTACCTTGAAGCGGCTCTGCATCGAACGACCCTACAACTACTTCCCCGTCATATTTGGCGATGAAAGGGAGGACCTGAGGTATATACTCTTCCCGGTACCTTTCGATGTCGGTGATTGTGTGCGTCAAAATATAGTAAGCAGCCATGGGTCTCCTTAAATCATCTTGCAAGGGTACTGCGCATCATACCGTGAAGGCGAAAACGGTTGTTCAATGAATAGACGAATCTATCTCTGCGAGTATCGCATTGACTGCGTCTACCGCGACTTCAAATTCATCCGTTGTATGCCTTTTGTACCCATATCTAATTTCGACCATCCCACGTAATTTCTCATCGCTCAACAACCGCGAGACCAGGTCGGGATCATCGGACGGCGGTCTTGGAGGCAGCGGCCAGTCGTCATACCATTCACGCATCGCGGCGCCGGCCGGAATATTTTCGGTCACGAAATACGGAATATGAATTTCAAAGATCGCCTTGGCGTTAAGCGCTTGATCGTCCCAGACCTCGCTTATTATGCCTTTCCAAGACGCGAGTTTGGCTCGCAGCATTCTGTTGGCCAGGATCTCAATACGGCCGGAACTTAGCAGCGCGTCAAGGGTGCCGCTACCGAGGTCCGATGTCATCGGAGTCAAGAGCGCCAGCAAAGCGGCGTCTACGATTGGCCCGGCTTCTTCCCCGCCACTTTCTCCTGCGGCGTTTAGAAAATTCTCGAGCGCTTGCACGCCCTGCAGATGTTCGCTCAAGTGCCCGGACAGCACATCACGAATAGAATGAAACTCCGAACGCAGCCCTTGAAGGACCTGTTGCTCTTCGATACGGATGGCGCGCTCCTCCCACCAGGCATCAATCGCAAATGCCAGCAAGATGCTAACAACGATAGCTGCGCCTTCCCCGACCATGCGGGGCCAACTCGCGTTTTTTTGTCTCTGCATCCCAAGGATTATAATCAGTTGAACGTCCGCTTTGGGTCGTTAGCAGATCTTTCGCCCAAAATTAGCTGGATGTCCGCTTTTACCATTAGCGGACGTTCAATCACTCTGAATATTCGCAAAATGAGGGTCCGCTTTCGGCCATTAGCGGCCGTTGCGAGGCTGAAGATCCGTCGAATCATTAGAGCCCCCAATCCGGCGTCATTTCCAGCCAGAATTCCAGTAGACCCAGTTTCTCAAGCAAAGGCTCCCAGCGAGGATTTGAATGGATGCTGCGGAACGCTGTTTCGGTCAGTATGAAAGTTGGATAATGGTCGCTGTTTTCCAGCATGTAATTGAGCCATTCAAAGGTTTTATCTACGTCACCGCGGTATCCATAGACCACGGCTATCGAATAGGGACCAGCGTTCTCAATTAAATCGGCAAGAGCCTCATCTGCCTTTGCTGCATTACCTAACGCATGATGAGTTATGGCACGTCTGAAACTAGAGTCTGACTCTGCCAAGGCAGCCTCTAACTCGCCCTTTATGAACAGCGTTCGCCAGAGCTCGTATTCCCCATAGGAAGAGGAACTCAAACTAAGTAACGTCCTGAATGACGCTTCTGCATCATTAAGGCGCCCGGAACTCAGGTAGGCCCTTCCAAGAAACAAATAGAATTCAGGAACTACCGGCTCTATGGCCAGCGCCGCCTGATATTGGGAGATTGCGAGATCAAACTTCCCGGTCAAAAGCGCGCCTTTGCCAATTGCAGCTACTAAGAAAGCGTCGTCAGGGTCCAGCTCTAGTGCACGTTGAAAATCTTCGACCCCCTGTTTGAACTTGTGTTTGGTGAAGAACCACGATATACCACGGACATAATAGGCAAACGCGTAGTCTGGGTCAGTGCTAATAGCTATTTGAATGGCCTGATCGGTAAGGGCAGTTGCCTCCTCACGCGACAACTCGTCTGGACGCCCGCCCCATATGTAAGTGTCGGCCAACTCGGCCCATGCCGGAACATAAGAAGGATCAATCTCAACCGCTTTTTTGAAGGCCTCAACTGCTCGATCTAGTGAGTCAGATGAAAGCTGGCGCTTCAGGTACTGTCCTTCGAGAAACAACTGATAGGCCTTAGGGTCGGTTTTTCGTGTTTTGGGTACCTCACCTAGCAAGGCGATTCTTAAAGCTTCGACAATCGCGACCGCTATGTCTTCCTGAATCTGAAAAATATCATCCAGTTGCCTGTCATATGTTTCTGACCATAAATGATAGCCATTATCTGCCTGGATCAGTTGTGCGGTGATGCGTACCTGGTTGCCGTGTTTGCGTACACTGCCCTCGAGTACATGGGCTACTTTCAGTCGGGAGGCAATTTCTGGTATTTCGAGGTTTTTGTCCTTGAAAGAGAAAGAAGAAGTGCGTGCCGCCACTTTCAATTCAGGAATTCTTGCAAGCAGATTCAACAGCTCTTCGGACAGTCCGTCTGAGAAATACTCCTGCTCTTCATCAGAACTCATATTGACAAATGGCAGAACAGCAATCGAGTTATCAGTTTTTGCTGATTCAATTTCAGCAGGTTGTTGCTGGGCAACCTGAACAGCTGTTGAAATTCCGGCAGTATCCCGACCCGAATCAAGTACTACCTTATCAAAGACAAAATAGCTCAGTGCAAGCACCAGCGCTGCAACAACTATGTAATTTAACTTCTTATCGGTTTTTCCGGCCATGGGTGCTGTAGGTTCGGCATTCGTTTCCCGCTTCAAGCCTTCGGGTGTCAAATCAAAAGCCCAGGCAAAGATGATTGCAATGGGGAAACCAAGGATCAGCAGGAAAGCCACAGCAGAAACAAACCATTCCGGTAAGTGCAATGCTGGCCCCAGGGTGTCGGAAACCTGCAGTAGCAGCCAGGCAACGACAATGTAGACAATGCCTACCTTGAATACATTCCTGCGTCTTAGTTCAGAATAGAAACTCAAATTACGGCCTTTTTTCATTTAGCGAGATAATGATGACACAGGATCAAGGGCGTAAAGCAAATTAATGGATTGAAAGGTGAATGCAAAGGTGTGGCTGGGCTTTCGCCTAAATTATTGAATGACCGCTTTGGGTCATAAGCGGCCATTCGGGATGATATTAGCTTAATGTCCGCTTTCGGGGGTAAAGCGGACATTGGGCGAATTTATCCCGACTATTCGCTGCCGTCTTTTGGTTCCCATTCCAGGCGGCTGTTTTCATCAATAGATAATTTATTTGCCACGCCGGCGTTGAGTTCGAGAACGTATCGAACCGGCTCGATCGCTACCATCGATCGTAATGACAATGGCTCGGCGCCGTACTCAATCGATGACACACTTCCGTCAGCACGAGCAAACACGATGTCGAGTGGAATGTAGGTATTCTTCATCCAGATCGAAATGTAGCCGTCGGATTCATACACGAACAGCATGCCTGTCGTTTGCGGCAGGTTGCGAACATGCATGAGGCCGCGAGCGCGTTGCGGGTCATTCATGGCAAGGTAGATGTCCAGCCGATAACAGGCGTGTTTGCTGGCGTGAATGATGAGTACATCCTTTGCAAACACCTCGTCAAGATCGCTATTCTGCGCCGCAGCGGTAACGGCAAGCAGCAAGACAGCGGCAACAGCGACAATCTTCACGACGCGCTCCAGTCGAGCAGGCCGCGAAACTTGAGGTCGCGTATCGAAACATCTGAATCACCATTGACCTCTGTCAACGGTGCTACGCAATACACAGTGCCGCCAACCGCGAAACGATTGCCCGCGTCATCGGTACTTTCGATGTCATCGATGTCAGTCCAGCAAACCTCCAGGTTCGCCGTGCTGAAAAAGCGACCATTGCCTTCCTCGATCAACGTGACGTTGCTCGGGTACTCCTTGCCGGTCTCCCCAAGCTTCAAGTCCGGCAGTGCAATGATGAAAGCGATATTTCTGCCATCACCGATCGATCCGGAAAACCTGAGCCGCGCGCCCCGGTTGTCGGGCCGAGGCATTCCTTCGCACCGGAGATCGGCTGAGCCCCAGTCCACTGTGGTTCCGATTGCGCCATAAAGCTCGGTAGACAGGTAGCCATGGTCGCCACATTCGTAGTTTGTCGTAACCTCCGGGGTCCCCGGTTGGCGGGATTCGGCGGCCGGCTTGCACCCTGGAAACATCGAGGCGAGGGCGAAAACCAGGCCGATTCTTGCGGCAATTCGGCCGTAATTGGCGCATTTCCTGCGAATTTTCTGCAATGTAACGACCTGCTTGCTGTCGGAAGTGGGAGCATTATTACCGAAGTGGGGCCCCTGTGAACAAAAAACATAGCGACCGGTTGGCCTACACCCGCATCATCATTAGAATGGCACGCCGATTTTTGCACCGGAGTACTGAATGACCGTCGTAGAACAAGTCCAACAACTCGAGGCGCATGCCAGTGGGCTGATTATTGGTCAGTCACACCTGATTAACCGAATGCTCATCGCATTACTTTGCGATGGCCACCTGCTCGTGGAGGGTGCGCCTGGTCTCGCGAAAACCCGGGCGATCAAGGTATTGGCCGAAAGTATCGAGGGAGATTTTCATCGCCTGCAGTTTACTCCCGACCTGCTGCCGGCCGATCTGACGGGCACCGATATTTATCGGCCGCAGGAGGGCACCTTCGAATTTCGCAAAGGACCGTTGTTTCATAATCTGATCCTCGCTGACGAAATTAATCGGGCGCCGGCCAAGGTTCAATCGGCACTGCTCGAGGCGATGGAAGAGCGCCAGATTACGGTTGGTGACAAGAGCTATGAACTTGAAGACCTGTTCATGGTGATGGCCACGCAGAACCCGATCGAACAGGAAGGCACCTATCCGTTGCCGGAAGCGCAGCTCGATCGATTCCTGCTGCATGTCGAGGTGGGTTACCCGTCCAAAGAAGACGAGCAACGAATACTGGTCTTGAATCGCGAGGAGGCGAAGTCCGGTGAGCGAGACGCGTTTCAGCCACCCGAGCTGCTGTCGCTCGAATCCATCATGGAGGCGCGGCAGGACATTTTACGCTTGCACCTGGCGCCGGAACTCGAGGAATACATCGTCAATATCGTGGTTACCACGCGCAATCCTGGTGTCGTGGATGATTCACTCGATGGACAGGTGCTTTACGGTGCCAGCCCGCGTGCCTGCATGGGCATCGATCGGGCGGCGCGGGCACACGCCTGGCTGGCCGGCCAGGACTACGTTAGCCCGGAGGACATTCAGTCAGTGGCCTCGGATGTATTGCGTCACCGAATAGTGCTGAGCTTCGAAGCTGAGGCAGACGGCGTTGACACGAACTCGATAATTGAGCGTGTTCTGAACGGCGTCGGGGTACCGTAGGGAGCACCAGTGGCACGCCTCGACCACATTCCCGAAAATGCATCTCCAGTCAGCGTTAGTCAGGCCGGTTTGATCCGTCTTAATGGCCCTGCACGGGCCATCGCGCTCGATGTATTGCGAGTGAGCTCGCTGCAGACCGGCGCCTATGTCTCGCACTTTCGTGGTCGTGGCATGGAATTCGATGAATCGCGACCGTATCAGCCAGGTGATGACCCCCGCAGTATTGACTGGCGTGTCACGGCGCGCAGTACGACGGCCTATACAAAGCTGTTTCGCGAAGAGCGCGAGCGACCTGTGCTCATCATGGTCGACTTGCGTGCGAGCATGCACTTCGCAACGCGGGGGTGCTTTAAGTCGGTCAATGCAAGTCGTGCGGCGGCACTGTTGTCCTGGGCCGCACATCATCGCGGCGACCGGCTCGGCGGCCTGATATTTGGTGATACCACGCACCGCGAACTCAAACCAAAACTCGGCCGGCAGGCGGCGTTGAGATTTGTGCACGAGCTCGTCAATCATCCGGATTGGCAGACCGCCGAACGGGCTCACGATGACGACGGTGAACAACAGTTAACGCAAGCCATGTCCGCACTGCGGCGCGTTGCGCGACCAGGCAGTCTCGTTGTGATAATCAGCGATTTTCAGGACATGAGTCGTACGGCGCAGGCGCACCTGTCGAGCGTGGCCCGCCACAACGAGGTGCTTGCACTGTTTCTGAACGACCCGATCGAGCGGCAACTGCCGCCGCCGGGCCGCTATCGTATTGTCGCGGGCGACGAGGAATTGGCGATCGATACCTTTGCCAAAGCTGCGCGGCGGGATTATAAGAATGCCTTTGAAGCGCGCAGCCACTCGCTTGAAACGTTTTGCCAGCGCTACGGAGTGCACCTGCTGCCTTTATCGACGCAGGACGACCCTGTGGCGGCGCTTCAGACTGCGCTGGGCAAACGGACACGCTGATGGATCCCGAGCAGATTCCACTCAGAGACCTGCACTTGCCCGAAGCGATCGGGTGGTGGCCACTGGCGCCCGGGTGGTGGTTTGTCATCGGCGTTGCGCTTATTGGTCTTGGGTTTCTGATTCGTTACGGGTTGCGAATGCGTTCGCACAGTGCGGCGCGGCGCTATGCACTAACGCAGCTCGACGACATTGTTTTGCAGTACGCGCAACAAAAAAATACGGTCACATTCGGCGCGAGCGTGTCTGAATTGCTGCGCCGCACAATGCTGGCGTACGCGCCGCGACAGGATGTCGCTGGCTTGACGGGCGAAGAATGGCTGGCCTGGCTGGATCAGGATCTCGCACAACCGGTATTCGTTAACGGGCCTGGTCGGCAATTGCTGCACCTGCCGTACCGCGATCCCGACCTGGAATTACCGGTTGCGGATATGGACCGGCTGGTTGCGGCGGTTCGCCATCGTATGGCGACATCGGTTGGAGCGCGACGCTGATGTGGTCGCTTGCCTGGCCCTGGGTGTTGTTGGCGCTGCCGTTGCCATTACTGGTCAACCGGCTGCTGCCGGAATCGGCCAGCCTGCAAGATGCCGGTCTCAGAGTACCGGGGTTCGGCGGCTTTGCGATACTGGCCGATCGATCAGAGGCAGAGCAGTTGCTGAGCTGGAAATTGTGGGTCGCTATCGCGGCCTGGATCCTATTGGTCATCGCGGCCGCCAGGCCCGAGCGTATCGGCGACGAACTCGATGTACCGGTATCCGGGCGCAACCTGATGCTCGCAGTCGACTTGTCCGGCAGCATGGATCAAAAGGATTTCGAGCTGGGCGATCGGCGTGTCGATCGTCTGACGGCAACCAAAGCTGTCGCAAGCGATTTCATTAGCCGGCGCGAAGGTGATCGGATCGGCCTCATCTTGTTTGGTGAACGTGCTTACCTGCAAGTTCCGCTGACTCTCGATCGCGAAACCGTCAAAGTTCTGTTATTGGAATCTTTTATAGGTCTCGCCGGTGAGAAAACTGCAATTGGTGACGCGATTACACTCGCAGTCAAACTGATTTACGACATGGAGGAGGATCCGGGCGAGCAGGTGCTCGTGCTATTGACTGATGGTGCGAACACAGCCGGCGAAATACAGCCTTTGAAAGCCGCGGAACTCGCACGGCAGGTCGGCTTGCGTATTTACACCATCGGCATCGGTGCTGAACAACTCGAGGTGTCGTCCCTGATCGGTGGCCGTCGAAACATCAATCCGTCAGCAGACCTCGATGAAGAAACGCTGACAGGCATCGCCGAGATGACAGGGGGGCGGTATTTCCGCGCCAAGGACACGGCAGGATTGCAGGATATCTACAAGCTTGTCGACGAGCTCGAGCCCGTCGAAGAACCGGAGGCAGGGTTTCGCCCGGTTAAGTCCATGTTTTTCGTGCCGCTGGCTGCGTCGTTTGCATTAGCTGCATTGCTTGGCCTGATCAGCCTGTCGCAAACGATCGCGATTCGGCGATTCAGAGGTGTGCAGACCGATGCTAGCTGACTTTCATTTGTTGCGCCCCGACTGGTTGTGGGCATTACCACTCGTCGTACTAGCCACAGTGCTGTTTGCGCATCGGCGGCTGGGTCCTGGCAGCTGGCAAAACGTTGTATCAAAGTCGCTGGCGCCCTACGTCCTGTCGAGTTCGCCGAACAAGCAAGCCGAGTATCGCTGGTGGTTGTTGGGTATCGGCGGAATTCTGGCTGTGCTGGCCCTCGCGGGGCCCGCGTGGCAACGACTGGATCAGCCCGTGTATCGGTCAGATCAAGCGCTCGTCATCGCGCTCGACCTGTCTCGTTCGATGGATGCGCAAGATATTGCACCCAGCCGATTGTTGCGCGCGCGCCTGAAGATTCTCGATATTCTTGACCGGCGCGCCAGCGGTCAAACAGCACTGGTCGTTTACTCGGCCAATGCTTTTACAGTGACGCCATTGACAACGGATACGGACACAATCGCGGCGCTCACCAACAGCTTGAGCACGGATATTATGCCGAGCCAGGGTAGCTACCCGGTTGCTGCAATTGCAAAAGGCCGGCAATTGCTGGAACAGGCTGGTGCGGCGTATGGCGAAATCCTGTTGATCACCGACGGCGGTACCTCGCCCGCAGCTGAAAGGCTTGCACGCGACCTTCGGGATACCGGCTATACCCTGTCCGTGCTCGCCGTCGGCACGCTCGAAGGCGCACCAATACCTCGGCTGAATGGCGGATTTGTTAAGGACAAGTCCGGGCGCATAGCCGTGCCGAAGCTCGAAAAAAGACCGCTGCGATCGTTGGCGGATGCGGGCGGCGGACGGTTTTCGGTTCTGTCGACGGACAATCGCGATCTCGACCTGCTGTTGTCCGGTGAGGTGAGCCGAAGCCAGGCGTCGAGCGAGATGCTGGCAACCGACCGGTGGCGCGAGGAAGGGCCGTGGATCCTGTTATTGTTGTTGCCACTTGCCGCACTCGCATTCCGTCGCGGCTGGATAGCCGTTGCACTGTTTTTTATCTTGCCAACGGATGAACAGGCGCACGCAGATACTTGGAACGATCTCTGGCAGACCAAAGACCAACAGGGACAACGCATGCTCGAAGAGGGTGCGGCCCAGGACGCTGTTGATCTGTTTGAAAATCAGGAATGGCGAGCGGTTGCACAATATCGGGCCCAGGACTACGCAGAGAGCGCGGCCGCCTTCGCCGAAAGCGGCGATACAAGAAGCCTGTACAACCTGGGCAATGCGATGGCGCGCCAGGGAGAGTTAGAGGCGGCGATAGATGTCTATGAAACGGTACTCGAATTGAATGCCGACGATGTTGATGCCGAATACAATCGCGATCTGCTCAAAGAGATCATGGATCAGCAGCAGCAACAGGAAGGCGAGCAGCAATCGTCAGACGAACAAGGCGAAGGGGAACAATCCGATAGCGATAGTCAGTCGGAGCAGGATTCGGATTCATCAAAAGCTGATGGCGAGTCTCAAGACGGTGAGCAGTCGCAGCGTGAAGACGAAATGAGCCAGGAAGACCTAGAGGCGATGCAGGAAGAATTGGAGCGTGCCGCGGAGGAAGCGCGACAGAATCAGGACGAATCACCACAACCGCAAATGACCGCCGCCGAACTCGAAGCAATGCGGCGCGATCAGGAGCAGCAGCAAGCGATGGAGCAATGGTTACGCCGCATACCGAACGATCCTGGTTCGTTGCTGCGCAACAAATTTCGCTACCAGTATCAAAAAACCGGCAAGGATCAGGACGGCAATAACACCTGGCCCGATGATGAGGCACAGCCTTGGTAAATATCAGACAAATATCGGTTCGGCGAACCATGATTGTAACCATGGCCGTCTTGCTGCCCGGAATGAACGTCAATGCGACCGTTACTGCAAGCATCGATCGTGCGGATATCGAGCTCAATGAATCGTTCACTCTCGAATTGACCACGGATACGAATATCGATTTGCAACCCGACATTTCCGCCCTCGAGAAAGATTTTTACGTCGGGCAGAGCAACCAGCTCAGCAATACTACGATCGCGAATGGGCAGATTCGTCGCAGCAAGACCTGGACTTTCGTTTTGATGCCGAAGCACGCGGGCCAAATCGTCATTCCACGAATCGCGATTGGCAATGACCGCAGCAATCCGCTGATCGTCGATATCAGTGAAGCGACCTATGCGCCACCTGGCGAAGCCGAGGTGTTTGTTACTACTGAAGTCGACTTCGATGAGACATACGTGCAGGCGCAAGTTCTATTGACGGTCAAGATCTATCGTTCGGTAGCAACGCGCCAACCGGCGTTGCGTGATCCAGCGGTTACAGGCGCGGAGGTCTTGCTGGAACTGGCAGGGGACGATCGAAATTATGAAGCAATTATCGGCGGCACTACCTATGGGGTTGTTGAACGAGTCATCGCAATCTACCCGCAGGAAAGTGGAGAAATAAAATTGTCGCCGGCGCGGTTCGAAGCGCGCGTGTTGCGTAATGGACGCATTACCGGGCGCAAGGTTTACGAATCCGAGGCAATAACAATTACAGTTCTGCCAACACCGGCGGCGCCAGCCGACTACCCGGATGCTACCTGGCTGCCCGCGCGCGACCTGCGGCTCAGCGAGGAGTGGTCACGGGATGACGACGAAATTAAAGCCGGTGAGCCGCTGACACGGCATGTGACAATCAGTGCGCTCGGTCAGATCGAAACTCAAATTCTAGCCATCGAGCCGCCATCGGTGGACGGCGTCAACATTTATCCGGATAAGCCGGAACTAAGTCGACAGATTCTGCCCGGCGGTATTCGTGGTCAGCGCAAGGACCAGTACGCGCTGATTGGCATCGCTGCTGGTACGGTCATCCTACCAGCCGTTGAAGTTCCTTGGTGGAATGTGGAATCCGGGGAGTGGCAAGTAGCCCGATTGCCGGAACGCCCGATCAAATTCGTATCGTCCGGGGAGGTGCCCGTCGATGAGCCCGTCATTGCAGCGCCTTCGGACGTCGAAGTCAGCACCGAGCCTGGGATCGTTACTGTGCACAGCAGTTTGTGGCGGCGGACCAGCGAATTTCTGGCAGCCTTGTGGTTGCTAACAATTGCTTTCTGGTGGTGGTCGTCCAGGCCGACCCGCACGCCGCGTGAACCGGGACCGATTCCGATTCACAAGCGACAGGCCAGGATCCTGAAAACGGCGCGGAAGGCCGCAATAGCGCAAGACGGTGCCGCTGTTCGTCAGGCGTTGATCGAATGGGGTCAGCTGCAATGGCCACACGATGCCCCGCGCAGCATCGGTATCATCGCAACGCGTGTGT
>Ga0255047_10000978_pt1 | contig 21916 bp, 19 predicted proteins | sample JV7_2_1_MG_FD_183640 | JGI IMG/M metagenome (GOLD analysis project Ga0255047, IMG submission 183640) | Seawater microbial communities from Jervis Inlet, British Columbia, Canada - JV7_2_1 | ecosystem: Environmental > Aquatic > Marine > Inlet | place: Canada: British Columbia | collected 2016-10-06 | reverse complement strand
CTCTCCCTGGTGCTGACACCCAGTCCCAAGTTGGCTCCCATGTCCGCGCGGGACTTCTCACGACCGGCTCTGAATCTGCGGCCCTTGTGTAGGAGTCTGGTTTCACGCTACGTGTGGGGGTCGCGGCGTTAGGAATTGATTGGTGAATTCGCTTTCCCTATGTAACTGGCGGTCAAGGGGTCACGAGTTCGAATCCCTCAGCCACGCTCATGAAAATCCCTTGCAGCGTCAATGGGCCGGCTTGAGTTCGCCGACGCTCACTCAGGGTGCCTCCACCTCCTCCACGATCAGCCAGTGGTCACCGCTGGCCTGGCGTAACACGAACATCGAAGCGAACGGGGCGGATTCTCTGCGAATCTCGACCCCGTCGGCGTCGTAGATCACCTCCTCCACCACACCGGTCGCCAAGAACCCGAGATCCGCGCCCTGGCCTCCTGAGGTCTCGACAACTAGCAGGTTTAGCGAGTCGAACTTGTAGTGGGGAACGACCCATTCCCCCGTCGCCACCGATCGCTTCATCCGGTGCTCCATCTCGGCTAGTCGAGGTCCAAAGTCGGCGGAGAGGAGGAGCCTCGACTCGCCGAGGAGCATGGCCTCGGCTTCGATCGCAAGGTTCTCCGCCAGGGTCAGGGCGAGCCCCTCTGCTCCTCCGGCGGCGATTTCGCTGTTCAGGGTGGCGACCTCAGCGCCCACCGTGACTCCGGGAAGGGTCGCAGGGTCGATCTCCACGGCGACCTCGATAGGTTCGGCCGCAGGGAATGCTTGCGCGGGCTGACGGGCCGGGGCTCCGGCAACCACGATGAGGACCGCAAACACCGTCCCGATTGCACCGCCGATGACGCCCCTGAGGAACGTTCTTGACGGACCGACGTCAACGGCTCCGGTCGTGGTGAGTCTGCTGACGAACTCGGCGAATCGGGAGCGTTCCAGGTTCCCCTCCGGGAAGTAGCGGTCGAAGAGCCTGCGCAGCGGGCTCAACAGCGCCAGCCCGGTCAGCAAGGCGACCTTTGCTCCGAATTCGGTGGTCTGGGGCGCGATGAGGAGGGTGCACAACAAGGCGATGGACGCCGCAAAGACGACCCGCGCCACCCGCCCGGCGGGGATGGTCTTGGGATCGGTGATCATGAAGAAGAGGAAGAACAGCATCTCCGGTGAGGTAATAACCACCCACCAGAATGTGGATCCGCACACCGGCTGCAGCGCCCACCGAGCCGAGATGCAATGGCCCGATGCCGCGAGAAGGCCAAGCCCGGCCGCCAGAACCAGCCAGAAGGCCAGTGGCATGAGCAGGAGCCTCAGCCGGGACAGGATGTAGATGCCACCGGCGAGGATGATGGCGTAGGCGACCACCATCCAGCCTTCCAGCGGCGCCCACCAGAAATCCAGCGGTTCCACTTGACTGCTGCCCAGCAACAAGAAGACCACGACGAGGGCGATATTTGACGGGTTGAATACGTGAGCGCCCTGGTAGCGGACCACGTACTTTGTGAACAACGCAAACGCAGCAACGAGGGCGAACAGGTACCAGCCGCGCCAGGTCCAGTAGTCGCCGCTGTCGGTGCCAACCACGCGCAGGATCAACGCAATGCCTGTGGCGGTATTCAACGCGCTCGCCGGCCAAATCAGCTTTCCGGTCTGATGCAAGGACCATCCGATCTCGATCAGGGCAGCGGTCACGAGAGCGGCGAGGATCTGCGGCACCGACACTCTGAACCCGAGTGCGCTCACACCGATGACAAGGATCGAGATGACAACTGCCGCCAGGAGAAGGCGGAGGTCTCGCCAGTCGGGAAGGATGACTGGGTACTTCCTATCACCAAGGCGCAGGGTTGGGGGCTGTGCAGCCGTCATGCAGCCGAACCGTACCGGGAATCTGGGGTGGGTCGGACTCCTGCCGTTCGGGGACGACCCGCAGGAAAGCGATGAGCTTCGTACTCTGATGGCTCAAGGCTCTGGCACATGGATCAGCCCACCGACAGGTAGTGCCAGTGCGATCGGCCGCCGCGGTATGGAACACTGTGCCGATGGACGACGCAACGGTGACAGGCAACAGTCGAGGCACCGAGAACACCGCGGTCAACGCGGTGTGGCTCGGCGTCGGCGCCGTTAGCGGAGTCGTGGTCACCGTCGCCGTGATTCTGCTGGCGATGACGGTCTTGAGGTCTCCTCCTTCGGTGGCAGGGGATCCGCCGCAGTTCGTCGAAGAGGCGCAAGCCGCCGGAATCATCCACAGCTACGACGGCGAATTCCCCTTCATCGTCGGCGGTGGCGTTGCCGTATTCGATTGCGACGACGACAGAAGACCGGAGCTCTATGTCGCTGGTGGCGCCAACACCGCCGCGCTCTATCGCAACGACAGCCCAAGTGGAGGCGCGCTGCGCTTCGACGCAGTCCCCCATCCGAGCACCGACTTGACCCGCGTCACCGGCGCCTACCCGGTGGACATCGACTCCGATGGTCGGCTTGATCTGATGGTCCTTCGGGTGGGCGAAAACGTTGTCCTGCGCGGCATGGGAGACTGCCGGTTCGAACGCGCCAACGAGGCGTGGGGAATCGACGGCGGCGACACCTGGACGACAGCCTTCAGCGCCACCTGGGAGGGTGGTGCGACACTGCCGACGCTGGCCTTCGGCAACTACGTCGAGCTCGACGAGACGGACCAGCAGACTGGCGCCTGCTCTGACCACGCGTTGCTCAGGCCGGCCGGAACCGCCGGTTACGCCGCGCCGGCCCGGCTGACACCGGGCTGGTGCACCCTCTCGATTCTGTTCAGCGACTGGGATCGGTCCGGTGGTGCCGACTTGAGGATGACCAACGACCGCCACTATTACCGGGACGGCGAGGAACAGCTGTGGCGCATGACCGGAGCCGAGACACCCCGCCTGTACACCCACGAAGAGGGCTGGCAGCAAATGCGTATCTGGGGCATGGGCATCGCCAGCCAAGATCTCACCGGGGACGGTCTGCCCGAGGTCTTCCTCACCAGCCAGGGTGACAACAAGCTGCAGACGCTCGCCGAAGGCCCGGAAACACCTAACTACAGCGACATCGCCCTCAAGGCAGGCGCCACCGCCACCAGGCCATTCACCGGAGATGTGACGTTGCCATCCACCGCCTGGCACGCCGAGTTTCAGGATGTGAACAACGACGGCTTCATCGACTTGTTCATTGCCAAGGGAAACGTCGAGGCCATGCCCGAATACGCCGCAGAAGATCCGAACAACCTGCTGCTGGGTGGCCCCGACGGCATCTTTACCGAAAGTGCATCCGCCGCCGGCATCGTCAACTTCGCCCGTACCCGGGGCGCCGCGCTGGCCGACTTCAACCTGGACGGGTTGCTCGACCTGGTCGAGGTGAATCGCTGGGAGAACGTCACGCTGTGGCGCAGCATTGGATGGGATGATGTCGGCAACTCGGGCCCGATGGGCAACTGGATTGCGGTCAAGCTCGAGCAGCCAGACCCGAATCTCGACGGCATCGGATCCTGGATCGAGGTCAGGGTGGGCGACCATGACACCGAACACGAGGTGACCATTGGCGGCGGTCACGCCGGCGGCCAGTTGGGATGGATCCACTTCGGTATGGGAACTGCCGATACCGTCAAGCTGCGAGTGCAGTGGCCGGATGGTGAGACCGGACCGTGGCTGACCATCGACGCCAACCAATTCGCCATCATCGAGCGTGGGGCTTCTGAAGCACAACTTTGGCACCCACCAGGGGATTAGCCGTGCGGGCATGACCAAGATCACCAAGTCGCGTATCCCCCAAGTCGAGCTGCCCGACTTCGCCATGCCAGACGAGACGAAGAAGATCCCGCCTCGACCTGACAAGGCTGATTCGCGAGCCATAGACCATTCAGCCGACGATCTCGTTGACATCAATCCCCAGAGCTCCCCCGCCCGCCCGAAGACCTAGGACGTGTTGGGGTGATGAGGCCCCGGGCTACAGGGAAATCCAGGCGAAGGTCGTGACCGCATCAAACGGGTGCCAAACCCAGCCAGAACACCGATGAGCCTCAATAATCCTCGCGCCGCTATGGAGGAGATATCGACAGAGGCAGTTGCCGCTATTAGGGCTGACCTGTTGAGCCTCGGGACGCTTTCGTTGGCGTCGCCGATAATCGAGTCTTCGCCGGCGGCCGACCGACGGTTCAGGCTCTGAGCTGGAGACGCTCCCGGCGTTCTGCGGTTGCCACGATGCGCCGTGCCATCCTTCTGAAGATAGGTGCGTGGAAGGGCAAGAGGACCCACCAGTAGAGACGCCCGAGCAGGCCCCGCGGCACGAAACGAGCCGACTGGGTGAGACGGGAACCGTCCTCGGTCGACTCGATTCTCCACCCCAGCCATGCGGTGCCCGGCACTTTCATTTCCGCCTGAAGCGTCAGCCGGTGCCGCTCCGGGTCCACTTCGGCGACCCGGAAGAAGTCGAGGGCCTCTCCCGGTCGCAACTCCTCGGGATGTCGGCGACCGCGGCGCAGGCCGACACCACCGATAAGGCTGTCGAACCAGCCGCGCACCTGCCACGCCCAATCCATCGAGTAGTAGCCGACGTCGCCTCCGATTCGGGTGACCGCCCAGAACAGATCATCGGCCGGCGCCGACGAGTGGGCGACTCTTTCATTGACCTCCATCGCCGCGCCCGACCAGCTGGGGTCGCCCGGCAGTGGCAACGCCGGCTGGGTCACTGCATCCGACCATCGGGTTTCGACGTTCACCTCCGAGATCCGTTGGAGGGCGAGCTTCACGCTCTTGCGATAGGTGAACAACACCGACGGATCGAAGCCAGGAGGAGACTCCTCGCGCACCACAACATCGTTGAACAGGCTCTCGATAAGAGGTCGCACCATCGTTGCCGCTAGTGGAGTGACTAGGGCGATCGTCCGCGGCGCCATCCGGGTACTGAACAGCGGAAGCGGGATCACCATGCGCCGTGTCAGGCCAGCGACCTCGGCGTAGGCCTGAGTCATCTCCTCGTAGGTGAGCACGTCCGGGCCGCCGATGTCGTAGACGTGGTCATCCTCCCCGGACTCGTCTTGTGCTGCGATCAGAATCTCGAGCACGTTGCGCACCGCGATGGGTTGGCACTGAGTACGCACCCACGGGGGACGGAACATCACGGGGAACAACTCAGTGAGGTGGCGAATCATCTCGAATGACACGGATCCCGATCCGATGATCACCGCCGCGCGGAACTCGGTGACGGGAGTAGAGCCCGCGGCAAGGATTCTGCCCACTTCATGCCTGCTCTGCAGATGCCGGGAGAGGTCGTCGTCGTCGTTCCCCAGAGCGCCGAGGTAGACCACGCGCCGCAACCCGGAGCGATCGGCCGCGGCCCTGAAGTTGACTGCCGCACGCCGGTCCCGGCCGACGTAGTCCTCAGGGGCGTCTGCCATGGAATGAATCAGGTAGTAGGCGGTGTCGCAGCCGTCGAGGGCCCTGTCGAGCGTGGTCTCATCCTCGGCGTCGGCAGCAACGACCTCCGCCTCTTCGCGCCACGGAGCCAGGTTGAGCCGAGCCGGGTCGCGCGTCATGCAACGCACGTCAACGCCGCGGTCGATGAGCCGGGGTACCAGCCGGCCTCCGATGTAGCCGGTGGCGCCAGTGACAAGAACCTTCATGATGACTCGAATCTGCGGGCAAACCCATCGCCCCGAGAATGACCCTACCCCCTTCGCCAAGCTCCGCCCGACCCGCCCATAACCGCCAGAATGTATGTCAGGCCGACCCACAGATGACTGTGGCTTCGATCCCGGAAGAATTAGGTGGTGTTGGGGCGAGTAGGCCTGTCGTTGTTGGAGATTTGGGAGGTCGATCGGCCCACGTCAAACGAGGTTCAAACCGCGTGACTCCTTGACCGCCAGTCGAGAACCTTGAACCACATTGACCCTGGCAGTAGCTCTATGCACCCTTAGCTGCACTAACGCGAGAGGTCGTCATGCCCTCAACAACGGTGCGCGGGTACAACATGATCGGCGTCTGATCCGCTAGGCAGCCCCCGGAATTCGATAGCCGAGGCTGCGTCCCGGCGGGATCAGATCACCTAACCGGCATCCGCGGTGAGGCCTACGGTCTCGATCCCGGCGATTGCTGCGTCTTCGTCGTTGTCCGATGTGTCGCCGGTGACGCCCACGCTTCCGACGATCTTCCCGTTCTTGTCGCGTATCAGCACTCCGCCGGGAACGGGGATGAGCGCTCCACCTATCGCTGAGCCTGCAGCGGCAATGAACGCGGGTTGGACTTCGGCGCGGCGACCGAGTGCTCGCGATCCCATCCCGAACGCGAGCGCGCCGTGTGCTTTGCCGAACGCGATCTGATAGCGCATGTTCGAGGCGCCGTCCTCGCGCTCGAAGGCTACGGCATGGCCTCCAGAGTCGAGCACGATCACGGCCATGGGTTCGTATCCTTTGTTTTGACGATGTACGAGGGCCGTGGCGATGATTGCACGGGCCTGCTCAAGGTTGACGTTCATCTGTTTCTGCCGACTGTCATGACTGCTTGAGCTTGCGGCGCCAGCTGTGGAGGATCGGCTCAGTGTAACCGGACGGCTGCCGGGTGCCTTCCATCACGAGTTCGGTGGCTGCTCGAAACGCGGCCCCTAAGAACGCAGGGCCCATCGGTGTGTAATTCGGGTCGGAGGCGTTCTGCCGATCGACGACCGAGGCCATGCGTTTCATTGTCGCCAATACCTCTTCGGTGGTCACCACGTCGTGATGTAGCCAGTTTGCAATGTGCTGGGAAGAGATGCGGCAGGTGGCCCGATCTTCCATGAGCGCGATATTGTTGACGTCGGGGACTTTCGAGCAGCCGATCCCCTGGTCGATCCAACGAACCACGTAACCCAGGATCCCCTGTGCGTTGTTCTCGAGTTCCTCCCGCTTCTCGTCGGGAGACCAGTCAGGGGAAGCCGCCAGCGGGATCTCGAGCAGATCGTCGAGAGATGCTCTCACCGGTCCGGCGAGAGCCGCCTGCTGTTGGCGCACGTCGACGCGGTGGTAGTGAGTGGCGTGCAACGTCGCTGCTGTAGGTGACGGCACCCAGGCGCAGCTGGCACCGGCGAGGGGGTGGGCGATCTTTTCTTCCAGCATCGCCGCCATGAGGTCCGGCGCCGCCCACATCCCTTTGCCGATCTGGGCCCGGCCCGGGAGCCCGCAGACGATCCCGATGTCGACGTTCCAGTCCTCGTAGGAGGTCATCCACCGTGCTGATTTCATGTCGGCCTTGCGGATCACAGGGCCCGCCTCCATCGAAGTGTGGATCTCGTCACCGGTACGGTCGAGGAATCCGGTGTTGATGAATGCGATACGGGACCGGGCGGCCCGGATGCACTCCTTGAGGTTCAAGGTGGTGCGTCTTTCCTCGTCCATCAGCCCCAGCTTGATCGTGAACGGTGCCAGGCCGAGGACGTCCTCCACGTGTCCGAAGACGTCATTGACAAACGACACCTCTATGGGGCCGTGCAGTTTCGGTTTCACGACATACATCGAGTCGTGTCGGGAATTGGGGGCCCGTGTTTCGTCAGCACCATCATGCTTCGCACACAACGCGTTGACCATGTCGTCGAGCAGGCCCTCGAACACCTCGTTCCCGTCACGATCGAGCACTGCCGGGGTCGTCATCAACAGACCGACGTTGCGAACAAGCATGAGTGCCTGGCCGGAGAGCGAGAACGTGTCCCCATCCGGAGCTGTGTATGTGCGGGCCGGGTTGAGTTTGCGAGTGAACTTCGACCCAGCCTTGGTCATCTCGTGTGTCAGGTCGCCCTTCACCACGCCGAGCCAATTGCGATACACCGCAGCTTTGTCTTTGCCGTCGACCGCGGCCACGGAATCCTCACAGTCCATGATCACTGTCACTGCAGCCTCGAGGACAACGTCGGTGACACCGGCTTGATCAACTTCACCGATCGGATTCGTGCGGTCGATCAAGATGTCGATGGCGAGGCCGTAGTGGCGAAGAAGCACTCTCGACGGCGCGTCCGGATCGCCGGTGAGACCGGCGAACGTTGACGGCTCCGCCAGGCCGGTGGTGCGGCCGTCGGCCACCGTGACGGCGAGGGCGCCGTCGACAACCCGATAAGCGGCAACGTCGGCGTGCGAGGCACCGGCGAGGGGAGTGACATCATCGAGGAACCCGCGGCCCCAGGCAATCACCCGCGCCCCACGTTCGGAGTCGTAGCCGCCGCTGGCGGGACGATCACCAAGCACATCGGTGCCGTATACGGCGTCATACAGCGACCCCCAGCGAGCGTTGGCGGCGTTGAGGGCGTAGCGCGCATTCGATACGGGCACCACCAGTTGCGGGCCGGACATCGTCGCGATCTCGGCATCGACTGCGGCCGTGTCGATTTGGAACGGATCACCCTCGGGGACGAGGTAGCCGATCTCCTCGAGAAACCCCCGGTACTCGGTCGGGTCGAAGCTCGGGCGGTGATCGCGGTGCCAGGCATCGATCTGCTCCTGGAGGCGCCCCCGCTCGTCGAGGAGCTCGCGGTTACGGGGCCCCTTCTCGTGAATGAGATCGGAGAAGCCCTTCCAGAATGCAGAAGAATCGACTCCGGAGCCGGGAATGGCCTCCTCTTCGAGAAACGCGGCAAGCGAAGGATCGACCTGAAGACCCTCACGCACCACCCGACCAACGTTTGTGCTCACCGTCACCTCATTTCGCAGGGTGTTACAACCCCAACTGTTCGGCGAGACCGATCCGCTGAAGCTTGCCGGTCGCACCCTTGGGTATCTTGTCCACGAAAACGATCTGCCTCGGTACTTTGAACGCCGCCAGGTGCTCTGAGGCATATGACCGGAGCTCCTGTGAACTGATTTCATACCCATCTTCGAGTACCACTGCTGCCCCGACTTCCTCGCCCAGCTTTTCGTGAGGAATCGCGAACGCCGCCACCTGAGCCACCGCAGGATTCCGCAGGAGCACCTCGTCGATCTCGAGCGGCGATATCTTCTCCCCACCGCGGTTGATCTGCTCCTTCAGTCGGCCGGTGAGGAACAGATACCCGTCTTTGTCGAAAAACCCTTCGTCGCCAGTTCGAAACCATCCGTTCGTGAACGACGCCGCATTTGCATCGGGGTTGTTTTCGTAGGCGCCGATGACCGTCGCTCCCTTGATTCCAACCTCGCCTCTCTCTCCTGGCGGCAGGGGTCGGTTGGCTTCGTCGAGGGCGACGACTTCGATTCCGGTGGGGAGTCCCACCGATCCGGGTTTGGCTATCTGCGGTGGGAGCGGGTTGGATGCCATTTGATGTGACGCTTCAGTCATCCCGTACGCCTCGATCACCGGCACGCTGAACAACCCGCCCAGAGCCTCCAGGACCGGCCCGGGAAGCGAGGCAGACGATGATCTCACGAATCGCAGCGTGTTGGGTCGTGGCTCAGGTGCACGAGCTATTGCCATCTGGTGCATGGTCGGGACGGCCGTGTAGTACGTGGGCTCGAGGTCATCGAGCCAGGCGTGGAACTTGAACGCGTCGAAGCCAGGTGTGCACACCACGGACCCACCTGCGGCCATTGGAGCCAGGAGTCCTGCTACGAGGCCATGGATATGAAAGAGTGGCATGACGTTGAGCGAGCGATCGTCGGTGGTTATTGCGAGGGAGGCGGCCACATTATGGGCCGAACGAACCAGGTTGCGTTGTCGTAGAGGCACGATCTTGGGTCGTGAAGTGGTGCCGGATGTGTGCAGGACCAGAGCCACCGTGTCGCTCGTTGGCTCGTCATCGCCAGGGGGAGCGGGGTCGGTGGCGACGAGATCGAGCGACGGAACCTCGCCGTGAAGGGCAATGGTCATCGTGTCGTCCGGGCATGCGGCATGGGCGGCAGCCATCTCACCGGGTCTCGTTATAAGAGCCCTCGCCCCGAGATCGTCCAGGTAGAAGCGGAACTCGTCCTCCCGGTAGTTCGGATTCAGCGGCGCGGCGCATCCTGCGATGGTTGCGGCGAGAAAGATGAGCGCCATCTCCGGCCCGTTGGGCAAGACGATCGCTATGCGGTCGCCGGCTCCGATACCAGTCGCGCGCAGCTGGTCGGCGAGTCGATCGACTGTGTGTCGCAACTCTTGCCAATCCAATACCGCTCCATCAACGGTGAGGATTGCCGGAGCCGAGTCCCTCCCGGCCTGGAGGAGCGAGGCGATGGTGTCCACGCGATGCACGCTAGCTAGCATCGAAGGTGTGCGCGTATGTGTGGTCGGCGCGGGCGCCATCGGCAGTCTTCTCGGTGGACGACTTGCGATAGCCGGAAACGACGTGGTGCTGTTGACGCGCGGCGACCACCTCAAGGTCATCCGCAGAGATGGCCTGCGACTCATTGACAGCGACGGGTCGGAGACGATTGTCGACTCGCTCGAGGCTTCCTCGGAACTGGCCGACTTCGGTGCTCAAGATCTGGTGATATTGGCCCTCAAAGCACACCAGATTGCCGAATTGGCACCGTCGCTCGACGTGCTGTTCGACGTAGACACCGTTATTCTGCCGGTCCAAAACGGTGTGCCCTGGTGGTTTTTTTACTGCTTCGGCGGAGAGTACGAAGGGCAGCGCCTGCAGTCACTTGATCCCGATGGCGTGCTCGAGCACTACATCCCCACTGAACGAATCGTCGGATCGATCGCCTATCCCGCTGCAAGCCGACCCCGACCCGGGGTTGTCGAAGTGGTAGAGGGAGATCAATTCCCTGTGGGCGAGCTCGACGGCACCCGTTCGGAGCGTGCCCAGACGATCGCGGAGCTTCTTACGGGAGCGGGCTTTCGCTCGCGGGTACTCAGAGACATCCGTGCCCACATCTGGGTGAAAGCATGGGGCAATCTTGCCTTCAATCCGATCAGCGTGCTGACCGGGGCGACCCTGGCCGAGATTGCCCGCTATCCCTCCACCCGCTCGTTGGCGGTCGAGATGATGCAAGAAGCGGCCGCCATAGCCGAGAAACTCGACATTCGACTCCGGGTCACCATAGAGCAGCGGATCAATGGTGCAGAAGCCGTCGGTGATCACAGGACGTCGATGTTGCAGGACCTCGAGGCTGGTAAAGAACTCGAGTTGGATCCTCTGGTCGGTGTGTTTGTCGAACTCGGTGACATGACATCGACACCGACGCCCACCATCAAAGCGGTGTATTCCTGCGCCCAGTTGCTCGACGCAACCAATCGTGACTCAGCTCACTTCGCGGGCGGGCGATGAGCAGTGTCAAACAGCGTCATCCGCAGCCTCGGACATGCGCCTCGACAGATCATCCGTCGGCTCCAGAATGTAGATGCCACCTCCGACTCGGTCTGTGGCGAATATCGTGTGGTCGTCGGATACGAACACGTCATTGATCTGACACGCAGCCTGTCCGGGTGGGCACTCGGGTATCCAGTGAGCGATGTCGACAGGCTGGTCCGGGTCTTTCAAGTCATATACGCGGAGACCAGCGTTGAAGTACGTGACGAAGACCAACTGCTGACTGCGATAGCTGCCGGGTCGGTTCTCATGGAGATTGTGGGCACCGAAGCGGAGACCTCTTTCACAGAAATCGCCTTCGGGGATCGGACAGATCGAGCGCACAAATGGGTTCTCCTCGTCGCTGACGTCTACCACGCGGACCATGTGCCGGTCGCCTTCACATCCGTCCGTGACCGCCTCATCGGTCACCACGACAAGATCACGGTCGAGTAGGGGCAGGCAGGTGTGAGTGTGCCCGCCTTCGTCCCATTTGAGGCGGGAAACGGTGGACGGCCGGCCGGGGTCGGAGATGTCGACGATGACCATCCCGCTGTCCCACATGCCAACGTAAGCGCGATTGCCGGCTACCAAGGCATGGTGGACGATCCGCTCTTCATCCGCCGGCCAGTCCGGTGTCTCGCCCCCGTCGGCGGACATACCTGGCCACCACCATCGCCCGACCTCCTGAGGGTCGGACGGGTCACTGACGTCGACGATGAACCAAATGCGCCCGGTGTACCCGCGCGGTGTGGCAGAGATGTATGCATGATTCCCACCTTCGTAAACGATTCTGTGAACTCCCTCGCCACCCGTATCGAAGAAACCGACACGAGCCGGATCCGTCGGATCGGTCAGGTCGTAGATCGCCATGCCAACCGGGGCAGGTCCGCTGCTCCGGAATAGCTCATGGTTGACAAGCAGCAGGCCGTCCGCGACCTGAACCTTGTGGGTATGCGAGCCGGGTGGTGCGTCCCATTGCCTGATAACTCGGGGGTGTCTCAGGTCAGAGATGTCAAGGATCGAGGTGCCCTTGCCGCTGGGGCCAAAGTGCGCCACGTAGAGAGTCTCGTCTAGCGGCATCACCTGCATGCCATCCCCGTGACCGTTCAGATCCGAGTGGCCGACAAGGGCAAACCCGTCGATGTCTTCAGGGTGCATAGATCTCCGTTCCAAGGCCTGAACGCTTCCTTTTCGGCTGTATACAGTGGCAGAACGATACGCGCTTGACGCACTCATACATGGCGTTCGAGACCAACAGAGGTTGATCACGTCAAGCGGGGCATCGCCGATGACCCTGAAAAGGAGACAGAGATGGACGTGTTCGACCTACACGTGGAGCAAGAATTCAGCAACGATGAAAGGGTTGAGAAGATCCTGGGTCGTTACTCCGGCGGAGACGTGACGGTCGCCGGCTGGGAACCTGGTCAGAAGAGTTTGGATCACGCTCATCCCGAGGCTATCGAGATCTACTTCTGCTTCGAGGGCGGGGGCACCATGCGGACCGATCAGCAAAACGTTGACCTTTCTCCCGGCTCGTTTGTGGTCCATCCTCATGGGGAATACCACCAGTACACAAATGGAACTCAGAGAACGCTGTTGTTTCGTATTCGATATGGCAGTGATGTCCGGATGGTGCAGAGAGCGCCGTAGGTTCTCCCGCGAGCCAAACGGCCGATTGGTCTGTGAGAACCTGTTCAAGCCGTCGCAGGTCGAGCCATTTGATGGCAAATGAGGCGTCTCAACGGGAGTGACATCCGAGGCAAGGATGCAACGGTATACAGTGTGTTTGAGTAGTTGTGCGTCCCCTCGGAGGTGCCTCCCGGGCCGCATCGCTCACCTGCAAGAGTCAGAACCGAAAGAAGAGCGAAAACGACGATGGGTGGACGGATGTTCGATCGACATCAGACGACTCGATACGTGGTCGTCTCGGGCAGTTTCGGACAGGTGTGGTGAGCAGTACCGCCAGGGATATGATTCGTCCGTTCGCTGCGTGTGCCCGTGATGCGATCGGCCCTGCGTCGGCGGGCGAGACTCGGCCCTCTGAGACACCGGTTCTCATGACGATCGTTGCCGGCGGCGTGCTCCCCTACTTCCGCCAGATCTGGGCCAGGCTCCAAGGCCGCCTGCGCGGCCAAGGGGACGATGGAACTTAGGGATGACTCAGTTCATGGAGCCGAATGACCTCGAGACAGCATGCAGCGAGCTGGCCGGCGATGAGTCGGGCAACATGCTGATATCAGGCGGCACGGCCCTGGTGTTGATGATGAGACACGGACTGGTCGCCCCTTCAACGTTGGTGAGCATCTGGCGTCTGGACACACTCCAAGGCATTCGCCACGAGGGGTCCCGAATGTGGATAGGCTCGCGCACGACCCACACAGCCATTGCCAGGTCACCAGAGATGCGTACATGGCTGCCGAGCCTCGCCGAAGCATGTCGGAGTGTCGGTAACGTCAGGATTCGAAACGTTGGGACCATCGGAGGGAATCTGGCTGAGGCCGACTACGCGGCAGATCCGCCGACTGTGCTCGTCGGTCTTGATGCAGTCTGTGATGTGACCGGGCCCGAAGGATCGAGACAAGTACGGGTTGCCGACCTGGCCACCTGGTTCTTCACGACTTCACTCCGATCAGGCGAGATCATCACCGGTGTGTCTGTCCCCCTCGACCCCGACCGCGTATATGCCTACGAGAGGTTCGTGAGTCGTTCCTCAGGGGACAGGCCTTGTGTGGGGGTGGCGGCTATGGCACGTCTCGACGGGCCCCGCATCGAGGAGCTTTCGGTTGTGGTGGGAGCGGTGGCGCCGGTGCCGCAGCGCTTCGACGACATCACTGGCGCAGCCTTGGGAGGCCCTCTGGACGATGGTGGACGACGCGAGATCGCCGAAGCAATTGGAGACGCTATCGAACCGATCGAGGACGCCCGCGGAAGTGCCCGATACCGCCGCCATGTGACGTCCGTGCTGGTGAGACGCGCCCTCGAACGTGTGAGCATATGAACGCGTCAACCGACACACTGGCGCCGGCTCGCCCCGCCCTCGGGGTGAGCTTGCCGATGCCGGACGCGGTGGAGCGTGTCGTCGGAACCCTGAAGTACACGGTGGATCACTCGATCGAGGGAATGGTGCACGGCAAGCTGGTACGCAGCCCGTATCCCCATGCCAGGATCCTCGACGTCGACACCACCGGCGCTCAAGCCGCCGACGGGGTTCTACGGGTCATCACTGGAGCTCACATCGCTGCCGCCGCCGAGGTTCCCAACCCGTTGTTCGGATTGGCGCGCCGCGACCAGGCGCCGCTGGCGATCGACAAGGTCAGGTACGCAGGTGATCCAGTGGCGCTCGTGGTTGCGGATACGCCGGCCAACGCAAGGATTGGTGCTGCCTCCGTTCTGATCGACTACGAGGAGCTTCCGTTCATGGTCGACCCGGAGGAAGCCCTTGTCCCCGGCGCCCCGGTTCTCCATGATCAGTGGCCTGGCAACGAGTGTGGCGAGTGGAGGTTGGAGAGTGGAAATGTCGACGAGGCCATGGCGCGGGCGGAGCATGTGTTCGAATCGACCTACACGTCTCCCATGGCCAGTCCGGTCCCCTTCGAGCCCCATGTCGCCATCGCCGCATGGGACAGCGACCGGTTGGACATGTGGACGGCCACTCAGTGGCCTTCGGCTGTTCAGCAGGAGTTGGCTCACATGTTCGACATCGACATCGAGCAGGTGCGGGTACGGACGTTCCCGTTAGGAGGGGGCTACGGGGCGAAGAGCCAGTTGAAGATCGAGCCCGTGGTGGGGGCCGCGGCGCGAATGATGGGAAGACCGGTGCGTCTCGAACTGGAGAGGGATGAGGTGTTCCTCACCATCGCCAAGCACCCTGCAAACATGCGGATCCGCACCGGCGTCGATTCGGCGGGTCTGTTCGTGGTGCGAGAAATCGATCTGCTCTATAACGGTGGTGCCTATGCAGTGCTGACCCCGAAGGCAGTGGCACAGGGTCTGGTCAGGTCGGTTGGACCGTACGGCTTTCCCAACATCCGGATCCGGTCTCGAGGCGTGTACACCAACACGGTCCCATCGGGAAGCTTCCGCGGGGCGATGACCAACCAATGCGCCTTCGCCTACGAGTCTCACGTCGACGAGATCGCCGCCGGACTGGGTGTTGATCCGGTCGACCTGCGACTGCAGAACCTGCTCAACGACGGAGATCGGTTCGCCAGCGGACAGGTGATGCACGATGTGCACTTTCCCGAGTTGATCCGGGACGTCGCCGAGACGATCGGATGGGAAGAGCCAGATGTCCCGGGTGGATCAGGAAAGGCCAGGGGAAAGGGTGTCGGAGTCATCCTCAAAACCACTCCTCCAGGGTCTCGTACCGAGGTGCGCGTGGAGGTGCGTGCCGATGGCCGTGTTCTGGTTCACACCAGCTCCGTTGACATGGGCCAGGGTGTGCGTGGGACCCTCGCCCAGCTGACGGCGCACCACCTCGGTGTCGACTTCGATCAGGTGAGCGTGCTCGATCCCGACACAGCGGAGACTTTCGACTCGATGACCGCAGGAAGCCGAACCACCTTCGTGGCCGATCGAGCCATTCGTCAGGCCTGCGAATCGGTCCGCGAGCAACTCTCACAGCTCGCCGCCAAGAAACTGCAGGTGGATCCCTCCGACCTCGGCCACGAATCCGGGGCGGTGGTGGGCCTCAGCGGAAGCAGGCACAGCTACTCGGAGATCGTGGGCGGGGCAGGCCTGGCCGCGGTGACCGGCGATGGTGCCCATCAGAGCAGTCCCAGTGACGCTTTGGATGATCCACTCGATGTCAAGGGTGAGGTCGCGGAGCACTGGCATCAGGGTGCGGTGGCCGTCGAGGTCGAGGTGGATCTGGAAACCGGGAAGGTCGAGTTGCTGCGCTGCCACGGCGCAACCTGGGCCGGCCGGGTGGTGAACCCGGTCAGAGCCCGCCAGCAGAGTGAGGGGAGCATCATCTTCGGTATCGGTCCGGCGCTCTTCGAGGAGCTAATCCTTGTGGATGGCCAGGTTTCCAACCCGAACATGTCCGATTACATGATTCCATCGATTCTCGATGTCCCGATCGAGCTGACATCGGCAAGTCTCGAGTCGACCGACCCCGATGCCGACATCCACGGCGTGGGTGAGATGACCATCCCTGCCGTGGCTCCGGCGATAGCGAACGCGATCGCCCGGGCGGCAGATGCCCGGGTTCGCCACCTCCCGCTAACGCCTGAGAAGGTGCTTCGGGCGATCATGGGAGCGGAGCAAGAGTGAACCATGCGTCCGTCTCGGCGGTGACGCTTGTCGTAAACGGCGATGAACACCAGGTCGAGGTCATGGCCGACGAGCCTCTCGTTCGGACGCTCAATGATCGCCTCGGATTCAGCAGCGTGAGGGCCACATGCGCCATGGGTATCTGCGGGACATGCACCGTGCAACTAGACGGAGCGGTGGTGAGCTCCTGTCTGCTGTTGACGCGTCAGGTGGCAGGGCGGTCGATTACGACTTCGGAGGGGATGATGTCTGACGACGGCACCCTTTCGCGGGTCCAGCAGGCGTTCGTCGATCATGGGGCCTACCAGTGCGCTTACTGCATTCCGGGGATGGTGGTGACAGTCGACGCGTGTCTGTCGGAGGACCCGGATGCGTCGATCGAGGAAATCCGGGAGTACCTGGCCGGGAACCTCTGTCGCTGCGGAGCCTATGTCAGCGTTCTCGAAGCCATCGCCGACTTGGTGGAAGGTGGCCGCGGATGACCCCAGGATGCGGATCCATGCCCTGGAGGCATTTATCTTGAGCGAGGAGAGAGTCCGGCTTGCTTCGGTGGGGTTGGGTAGCTGGGCCCATGTCTTGGCCGAAGCGGCCCAACGTGGAGATCGAATCGACCTGGTGAATTGTTACTCGAGATCTGAAGAGTCCCGGGCAGTCTTCCGCCAGGCGTACGGTGTTCCTCGTGCGTCGGGCTCTCTCGATGCACTTCTGTCCGATTCGGAGATCGAAGGGGTCGTGGTGACCACCCCCAACGACATCCACGAGCCGATCATTCTCGAGTGCCTCGACGCCGGAGTGCCGGTCTTCACCGAGAAGCCGATCGCCGACACGCTGACATCAGCAGCTTCGGTGGCCCGGGCGGTTGACGCTTCGGGGGTTCTTTTCGCCGTTGGTCACAGCGCCCGGCGTCTCGGTGGCCACCGAGTAATGAAACGGTGGATTGACGAGGGGAGGTTAGGTGGCGTCTCCATGGCCGAGTGCAACTTCACAACTGCCCGCGGCTTGAGCCTGACAGACGACAGTTGGCGCTTCTATACCGAGAAGAGCCCCGGTGGCTCGCTCATCCAACTCGGTGTTCATCACGCCGATACCCTTCAGTATCTCCTGGGCCCGGTGCAGGCTGTCTCCGGACACGTGCGTAGGCTCCATACCCCGGCCGAGGTCCCCGACACCACCATGTCGGTTCTCGAATTCGAGAGCGGGGCACTTGCATATCTGGGAGCTGGATGGGCCTCGCCTGGCGTCTACCAACTTCGTCTCCAGGGCACCGAGGCGAATCTCTTCTATGACCTCGATCTGGGCAACTGGTCGAAGTCGCATCTCCTGGATGAAGCCAGCACACTCGAGAGTCGGCACCGGGATGGGCGCCAGGCCATCGAAATTCCCCACACCGACATGTTCCGCGAGGAGCTGGAAGAGTTCGCATGGGCCATTCGCGGGCAGGGGACGATCGAGGTCGGAGCTGACGAGGCGATCCGGGCTCTGGCGGTGGTGGAGGCCGCGATCGAGTCCTCCCGTCGGCGTGGTCAAGCGATCGAGCTGGATCCGCTGATAGCCGCCGCTCGAGTCTGAAAGGCCGGCGACCCGGCGCGCATCATTCCGTTCTGAGCAACTCCCAGAGTCGTCCCAGCTGATCATGGGTCTCGAGGTCCCAGAGGATATCGAGGACCTCCGAGGCGGCCACCGGACCAAGCCGTCCGTTGGCCGCCCGTCGGAATTTCTGCTCCACTTGAATGCCGGTGGCGGGGTTCTCCGGGGTTCCCCGCGCCGTCTCCACTCTGCGAGTCAGTTCGCGGCCGTCGGACAGGCGGGCAGTGAGGCGACAACCATTGACAGGGAGATCGTCGACCGCCACCAGGCTCACCCGTTGCTCTCCGTAGTCGAGGAGCTGATCATCATCGATCCTGGGAGGCAGCACCTGTTCAAACCACAGCTGCTGATCGTGGAGAACCGCGCTACAGAGGTAGGCGTAGGAGAGCAAGGCTTCGAACGTGCCACGTGGTCGCGTGAACCGTCCATGTGTTCCGAAATCCTCGGTCGATATCCCGATTTCGACCGAGGTCGTGCTTTCGGCGGTGATGCCCTCGGTCTCGAGGAGGTCGAAGATGGCAGTGAGCATCGACTGCACAGGGCTGGCGCCGGGCCACAGCCGGACTGCAATCTGCTCCATCTCCCACTTCGTCCCCAGCTCGGCGACGACCGCGCCGGGATCCCCACCGTTGCTGTGGGTGTTGTAGATGCCGCCGTCTTCCGCGGTGAGTGGGCGCTTTCCGCCGATGAACCCTTGTCCAGCGAGACGGGCTGCCAGGAGACCGGAGACAGCGCCGCGGGCCTGGTGGAATTTCACCGCTGGCGTTCCCCAGGAGAGGTAGGAGCCTGCCGATTGTGTGGCGGCGAGCCCGAACGCGTGTTGCATGGTCTCGGAGTCGAAGCCCAGGATGCTCCCCGCCGCAGCCGCGGCTCCGAAAGGCCCGATGACACCGGGTGAGTGCCATCCCCGAGCGCGAAAGGCGGGGTAGTCGAGGCCCACGGCGACGCGAGCCATCACCTCCATGCCGGCGATTGACGCCACGAGGAAATCGCGCCCGGAGGCGTCTGCCTCCTCCGAGGCGCTCATCGCCGATGGGACGACAAGCGGTGTCATGTGGCAATGGGCAGGGCGATAGACATCGCACACGGTCATGGCTGTGATGAGATAGGAGTTCACCAGGGTGGCACCAGAGGGTGACAGCCCGCGTTTGCTGCCAATCACGGTCGACTCACCGTCACCGAGGACCGCTGCCGCCGCTCGGCGCACCATCGACGTCTCTTGGGCCAAATCTCCCGCCATGGCGCAGGCCAGCGCATCGACGATGAGCATCTTGGCTTTGTTTATGGCCGACGGAGCGACGTCCTCGAGACGAACAGCAGAGGCGAACGTAGCCAGGGTGGCTTCGATGTTCTCCTCCGTCATAACCCCCTCACCAATACCGTACAGGCTAAGCGCATACTACCGTATACCTCGATGTCGTCTCCGCCTGAGAAAGGCGTGGGAGAGGAGAGAAGATGGATCTCGGCTTGTCAGGGAAGGGGGCCCTCGTCGTCGGTGCCAATGGCGGAATAGGCAGTGTCGTATGTCGTGCCCTGGTTCGCGAAGGCATCGATCGTCTCGCCCTCGGGGTGCGGACGCCGGCCAGTGGAGAGGAACTAGCGGCCGATCTCCGCAAGGACTCCGAAGTCGACCTTCTCGTCGTGGAATGCGACCTGGAGGATCCTGGGGCTCCGGAACGGGCGATCGCGGCCACGGCGCCCCTCGGCAACATCGACATTGTTTGCCTCTGCGCAGGGTCATATCCGAATGGAGGGTTATGGGACGTCGATGACGACGACTGGCAGCGAGGCATGACGACGAAGCTGATGGGAGCGGCCCGACTGATGCGCCACGCGATACCGGCGATGGCCGATCGGGGTTGGGGGAGAGTTGTCATCGTGGGCGGGATGCGCGGCCGTACGCCATCCAGCGCGGGGGTCATAGGCGGGGTTGTCAATGTCGGAATCGCCAACCTGGTCAGCGCCGTGACCAAGGAAGTGGCCGGGAAAGGTGTGACGGTGAACTCGGTCGACCCGGCCCATGTGATGACTCCTCGTTGGGAGAAGAGGTTCGCGGCCATGAGCGAAGAGGAGGGTATCTCCGAGGAGGAGGCCGTGGCCCGAGTCAGGGGTTCGTTCCCGATCAAGAAGATGACGCCTCCGGGGGATGTGGCAGACCTGATCGTCTATCTAGCGTCGGAGAGAGCCGGCAGCATCACCGGCAGCTCCATACTCGTCGATGGTGGTGCCTACCCAGGGCTCTATTGACAAGCTGACTACAGAACCTGGTGGTCACGCCCCCAGACGCCGAATGAGAGGGGCAACGTCGTCTAGATCGGCGAGATTGGTGAGTTGGTCGACCATCTCACCGGAGGCCCGTGGGAGCGTTGCCTCCAGGTACTTCTCGATGATTTCTGCGATATCCAGAGGATCCGCAGGATCACCCTTCGGGCCATCACGGAAGTCATCGAGCACAGATCCATCTCCGAGCTGGATCTCGGTCCGGGCCGCACTCGTGGAGAGCGAACCATCTTCCACCACGGTCACCCGCTCGCGAGCGAAACTATCGACTTCTGGATCCAGTCGTCGCTCATCTTCGAATTGGTCGATCCAACAGTTGCGGTCATGAAGGATCACAGATGTGATGTATCGCGCAGAAAGCATGGCCTTGAACTTGTCGTCCCATTCCATCGAAGCATGCGCTCTGTACGCATGAACCGGGAGTATCACCCTGACCTGTTCGATGTCCGTCGGCTTCACGTCGTGCTCAGCGACCACGTCGAAGAGCGCAGACACCGTTGTTTGCAGACCGCTGCCGGAGGGCCATCGTTTCAACGAGATGTTCATCAGTTCCCAGTGCTCGCCCAGACGATCGGTGAGATTCTCGGGTGATCCACCTCCTGAGAAGTTGCCGAGGATCCCGCCGACCTCGCCCGCGATCACGTCTGCTCCCGCCTCATAACCGCGAGAAGCCAACAACCCCGCGAGCAAGCCTGACAGGGCTCCTCTGCTCTGGTGGAACTTTATGGTCGGAGTTCCCCATTGGGCCATGGTCCCCGCCGACTGGCTGCCGGCGAGCCCAAAGGCGTTTCGCATCGAGATAGCGTCGAGACGATGGATCACCCCGACAGCGGCCGCCCCACCGAACGGGCCGATTACGCCTGGGGAATGCCAGCTTGCTTCCCTGAAGGCGTCGAAGTCGAGAGCAGAGCCCACGCGACATGCCGATTCGAAACCGGCAGCAAGGGCGGCCAGCAGTATCGCGCCGGACACCTGACGATGCTCGGCGGCGGCGAGCGCAGGGGCCACCACCAGAGGAGAGAGGTGGCAGTGTGCAGGTCTGTAGACGTCGCACAGATTGAACGCTGTCATCTGGTAGCTGTTGATCAGCGTTGCTCCGGCCAGTGAGTGGCGATGATCGGCTCCGATCACGGTCGAGTTCCCCGAACCACCCAGGTCAGCGGCAAGGCCCTCCATGCGAGAGGTCTCTGGTCCGCCCCGCCCGAGATGGGCGCAGGCAAGAGCGTCGATGAGCAGTGCGACGGTTCTGGTTTGCACCGCTGACGGGAGGGAGCTGTGTTCGATTCCTGCCGCGAAGCCGGCCAGGGCCTCTGTGGGGTTCGTTGTGATCTGTCTGCGTTCCGGGCCGTGGTGCGTCAACTGTAGGCAGCAGTATACAATGGCTGTTCTCCCCCGGGCACTCCGGTAAAGGGGTTGAATCCGACAAGGAGCAGACGTGGCAACCACTGAGATCCCCACCTGGATCACCCACTTTCCCGGCAACTTCATGTGGTCGAACGCCACCCTCGTCACGAAGGGCATGGCGCCATATGGTGCGGTTGCCCTGGGCGAGATCGACGAGATCTGTCAACGG
>Ga0255047_10000976_pt1 | contig 21962 bp, 25 predicted proteins | sample JV7_2_1_MG_FD_183640 | JGI IMG/M metagenome (GOLD analysis project Ga0255047, IMG submission 183640) | Seawater microbial communities from Jervis Inlet, British Columbia, Canada - JV7_2_1 | ecosystem: Environmental > Aquatic > Marine > Inlet | place: Canada: British Columbia | collected 2016-10-06 | reverse complement strand
CTGACAAGAATGATGATGAAAAAGGACAGGATGACGACACATCTAAGGAAGACTCTGAAAAGTCGAAGTACAATCCTGAAACTGACGACGAAAAGAGTGATCGACCTAATACAATGGCATCTGGAGCCGGATTACTTCCGGTCGAAAAAAAGGCGATAAAAAAAGCAAAAGATTCTAATACTCCACAAATAGAACAACAACAATATAAAACAACTCAATTAGAACTTCAACAGAAACGAGATATGGGTGACGCAGGAGCTGGTGGGGCAATAGCTTCACAGGGTGAATCTATATATTGTAGTGCATTAAATTCACTAGATGTAAAAGTTTTTACACAACACAATAAAGAACAAATTAATTCAATATTGGAACAAATGAATTCTAGATCAGGTCGATCTAAGTTTCCAACTTCGGCTGAAAGTGTAACATTGAGATCTCTTGGAATAGAACCTACTGATCCGAGTGGTGCTGAATATATTGCTATACGAGAAGCATTTGCTCAGAATGAACTTGAAAGAATAAAAAACATACCAAACTCAGTATTTTATCTAAAAGGTAAAAAGGGATTTGACGGAAAAGACGAACCATATTTAGAATGGGCTAGAGTAGCGTACGATGGAACATTATCAACACGTAAAATTCTAGCTGAAGACACAAATCTTGATACTAGTAAACCACACACAACACTACAATCGGAAAAAGATATTGATAATGAAGTACAGAGTAAACTTACAAATCTTTTAGCAAACGCGACTAAAGACAAAAATCAAGACGACATAACACATTATCAATCTGAATTAAAATCATTTAAGAAATTTAGAAAATATCATGACACTTTTGTAATTGGAGTTGATGACAGAGGACGAACAACAACAGTATCTGTATCAAATAAAAAAGACGATAATTTAAAAGATCCACATAATAATACAACACCGAAATCTCGTTTCGGTGTAATTAAAGAACAATATGGAAAAGAGGCAGCGGCAACAATTACTAAGGCATTGGACACAGCTATCGAAACAGTATCAGATGTAAAACAACAATCTGTACAAAGTTCAAATTTAGTAAACATAGACGATACTATGATATCCATACTTAATATACCGGAAATGTCTAAGTATATGAATCAACTAGAAAACAATACAGGTTATAATAATTATTTAAAATCACAAGGGAAAGATATAACGTTACTGTCAACACAGGAAAAAGTAAAATTAATGCAGGAACACTCTCAACTATTATTGGATTCCAATAAGAAGCCTGCTTTTGAACCGTATGGAAAAATCATGACAAAAGTAGGAGAAATATCTACGTCTAAAAAACTAAGAACTAAATATCCTGATATAAATTTTGATGATCATAGTGTTAAAAAATGTGTTGATATTAAACACAACGAAAAAACAGCAGTTAATTCTTCTCACGATAAAGTAGTTAATTCTATTAGAAATGCTGACAAAGTTTTAGGATTCCCGAAAGATGGAATAAATGGACCAAACGTTTCAGGTTATATTAGTACTGTTATGGACGCAATGCATTTCGATTCCTACATTGATGGTGGAGATGGAAAAATGATTGTACAAATGGGTATTCGAGGAGCTCAACCACAAGACATAAGAGGTTGCTTAGCATCCAACACCGGATACAAGGGTGATGTAACAACTATCGATGGTAAAGAAGGACTTAAAAAACATTTAAGACAAACGTGTAAAATTGATTCAAAGTCTGGTGCTATAATTATGAATAGTGACGATGGAGTAAATTCAATATGTACAGATACTTGGAGAACTGCCGGTACAAGTCAAAAAGTTGCGAGTGGTTATGGAGATAGTATGCGAAAGTGTATTTCTACTAAAGTAGACACAAGAAGATCAAATTAGGAGCTATGAATGAAAACACAACTAATATGTACGTTCTCAACTAAAAAAGACGTACATAAAACCCTAGACACTATTATAGATGGCTTCAATGTTGTGTATGACAAAATATTCGTATTGAGTACACAAACTCCACACGAAGTGATATGTAGTTACAATATTGAGGTAAACCCAAACTTGAAGTTTTTACCGGGTAGTATATTGGTACATCGTAAGAAGGACACCAATACTATGTACAGCATAAACGCATTAAATGAGGTAATACAGTTACATAACAACGGAGTACTAGATACAAGTTTTGTGGTGGATTGGGACACATATAGAAACTGTTTACTACTTACAGGTGATGAAGGATTAAAACGAATTGATACAGAAATATTTTTTATACAACGAATAAAATACAAAAAATAATTACCAAAAGTATAACGTTTGAAAAATAACTGTATATTTATTACCATACAAAGAATAACAAATAACAAATAACACAACTAAAAATTAACAATTGAAAAATAAGTATTAACGAGAAAGATTTGGATATTAACAAATTCTTTTGTATATTAAGTAATAATAAATAATTAATTAATCAATAACAAGTAAAAAGAGAATCATTATGGATTTAGAAGCAGTAAGAAAAAAGTTACAAAAACTTCAAACAAAAACACAAAAACAAGACAATTTGTGGAAACCTGAACCAGGTAATCAAGTAATCAGAATAGTACCAAACAAAACAAATCCGGAATATCCATTCCACGAGTTGTACTTTCACTATGGACTAGGTGGTAAAACGTATTTATCTCCAACGTCATACGGAAGACCAGACCCATTAATGGAGTTTGCGGAAAAACTAAAATCAACAGGAAGTAAAGAAGATTGGCAACTGTCAAGACAAATTACTCCAAAGATGAGAGTATATGTTCCGGTATTAGTAAGAGGTAAAGAATCAGAAGGCGTTAAGCTTTGGGGATTTGGTAAAACAGTTTACACTGAATTACTAGGATTTATGGCTGACGAGGATTACGGTGACATCACTGATCCAGCATCTGGTAGAGATGTATCTGTTGAGTTTACACCAGCAGAAGGAGCAGGAAACTTTCCAAAAACTACAATTAGAGTGAAGCCAAATCAATCACCTGCGTCGGAAGACAAAGCTGTTATTGAGGCAATATCCAACCAACCATTGGCGGAGGATATCTTTAAAGAACCAGAGTATGATACTTTGAAAGAAGCATTAGAATCTTGGTTAAACGGTGGGGAACAAGCTCCTAAAACGGACAACCCTACATCAACTGCTGATACAGTTGCTAACGAAACAAAGACTGAAAAAGTTGATGACGTTGGTGCAGCATTTGACAACTTGTTTAACAAGTAAAATTCAATTTAATATAATAAGGAGTACTTCGGTACTCCTTTTTTTAACTTTCAAAAGGAAATTCGTATGGCGAAAAAAAAGAAAGACACTCAAGAAGTGCAAGATGACTTAGCTAACATATTAGCTGATTCGTTAAACAAAAAGTTCAAGGATGAAGGTCACAAAATGGCTTACTTCATTGATACCGAGAAAGACAACCCCTCAAACATTAAACAATGGATTTCAACAGGTTGTGATATGCTAGATTTAGCAATCGCTAACAGACCTGATGGAGGATTACCTGCTGGAAGAATTGTAGAAGTACAAGGATTAGAGGGAGCGGGTAAATCATTACTTTGTGCACACGTTATGGCGGAAACACAAAAGTTAGGTGGTATGGTTGTATATATTGATACAGAACACGCAATGGATGAAACATTCTTTAATGCGATTGGTATTGATTTCAACAAATTCCTATATTGTCCAATTAGTAAGTTAGAAGATGTATTTGCAACAGTAGAAGAAGTAATTACAAAAGTACGTTCAGGTAACAAAGATGTTCCTGTTACTATTGTAGTTGATTCTATTATGGGTGCTAAAACACAACAAGAAGACGAAGCTGAATATGGTAAAGATGGATATGCTACACAAAAGGCAATCATTATGTCTAAGGCAATGCGTAAAATTACTGATTTGATATCTTGGGAGAAAATCCTATTTATCTGTACTAATCAGTTACGTATTAAAATGAATGCAATGTTCGGAGACCCTTATACTACATCAGGTGGTAAAGCACTTGGATTCCATTCATCAGTAAGATTACGTATTAAGTCAATGGGTAAAATCAAAGGTAAAGTAAATGGTATCGAACAAATTGTTGGTATGAAAACACAGGTACAAGTTATAAAAAATAGACTTGGACCACCACACAAAGTTATTAACTACGACATTTATTTCGATAGTGGTATTGATAACGTAGGTGGATGGTTAGGTGTATTAAAAGCTTACAATATTGTAAAAACAGCAGGAGCGTACATTAAGTACAAAACTGATGCTGGTGACGAACACCAATGTTTTGCTAAGGACTTTGAGGAACAAGTAATGAGCAAACCTGAGGTTAAACAAGAATTGTACGACAAGATATGTGCTAAGTTCATTATGAAGTACCAACCAAGAGTTCACGGAGAATCTGAGTTAGTAGATTTAGGAGATGAAAATGCTATAGCAGATTTAGCTAAACAATTCGATGGTGGAGTTAGTAGTTTAGACACTCCTACAGAAACTCCAAAGAAAAGTTTAATAACTGAAAACACAGACTTTATGAATGAAACTTCTACTGATAAATGAGTTTAGACAAATACGCTCATTTACTAAAGGAACTTCACGAGGAAAAGGAAGCTAACAGTAAACTATCAGACAAAAATGATAGAATACTATTAATTGATGGACTGAATACGTTTATTCGTGTTTGGTCCGCAGTTCCTTCTCTTAATGAAGATGGATTACATATAGGAGGAATTACAGGTTTTATAAGAAGTGTAGGAGCATTAATACGTCAGTACAATCCTACTAGATGTATTATTGTCTTTGATGGTAAGAACGGTAGTACAAGAAGAAAAAAGTTATATCCAGACTACAAAGCAGGAAGAAGTTTCAGTATAAATGTCAATAGGGCAGAACATATGAAACAGTCCGAAGATAAAGAAATGGAGTCGATGAGATTACAATTTGCACGCTTGTCTATGTATCTACAACAACTACCAATATCCGTATTATCTGTTGATGGTGTAGAAGCAGACGATGTAATAGGTTATATTGCTACCGAACTTTACAAAGAATCCGAAATCATTATCAGTTCAATGGACAAGGATTTCCTACACTTAATAACCGACAAGGTAAAAGTATGGTCACCCGTTAAAAAGAAACTTTATGATAAAGACTTATTACTTTCAGAATACAAAATTCCAATACAAAATTTCTTATTGTGGAGAACTATTGACGGAGATAATTCTGATAAAATAGGGGGTGTCAAAGGTGTTGGTATAAAATCATTAATTGCTAAGGTACCAATAATACTAGAAGACAAAGCGTTATCAGTTAAAGACTTAATATCCTATGCAAAACAACAAATTACTGATGGAAGTAAATACGCTGTATATCAGAAAATTGTAGATAGTGAAGACATTTTACATCGTAACGAAAAATTAATGGATTTAACAGCTAACAACTTTAACGGAAATACAAAAATGAAAATACAACGATTGGTTGAACAGGACATACCAAATCTAAACAGAATTGATTTTAGAAAGATGTTTACAGTTGATAAGATGTTTAACGCTATTCCTAATTTGGATAGTTGGTTGACGAGTACATTTAATACATTAGATGCTTTTGGAAAGAAATAACTTGTTTATTAATTTTTAAAATAGTATATTAATATAATGTTAAAAAATAAAGAAAAATATGAAAGATGGATTAGGAAAATTTGGCTCTTCGTTTCAAGTAAAGGTATTAACTTCACTACTTACAGATAAAACGTTTATACAACAAACTTCAGATATACTACAATCAAATTTCTTCGATACAGAGGCAAAACAATGGTTAACGGAAACGATATTTGAGCATTTTCAACAATACAAACAAGCACCAACGTTAGAAACATTTAAGATTAAAATAGACCAAGAAGAATTACCCGATGTGTTAAAACAAACGGTTATTGAAGATTTACGTAACGCGTTCCAATATACAGAAGCAACAGATTTAGAATATATAAAAGACGAAACTGTCAACTTTTGTAAAAATCAATGTATTAAACAAGCAATACTTGATTCAGTACAAATACTACAAAGTGGAGAAGATTATGAGGCTATAAAAGTATTAGTGGATAACGCAATGAAAGCCGGAGCTGACAAGGAAATTGGACACGAATACAACGAAGAAGCTAGTGTAGATTTTAGATATACAGACGCAGTACGTAATGTTAAACCAACACCTTGGGATGCCGTAAATGATATCACTGAAGGTGGATTTGGAATGGGTGAGTTGGTAGTGTTTGTTGCTCCTGCAGGTATTGGTAAATCGTGGGGATTAATCAACGTAGGTGCACACGCAGTTAAGAAAGGATTAACGGTAGTACATTATACATTGGAGTTAAACGAAGCATACGTAGGATTACGTTATGATGCAGTAGTAACAGGTATAGCCAATCAAAACTTGAAGTTTAATTTAGACGAAGTAAAACAAAAGGTAAAGAACTTACCCGGTGAATTAATTGTAAAATATTATCCAACAAAAACAGCTAGTGTAAATACAATTAAAGCCCATTTAGATAAAATGATATTACAGGAAAAGAAACCTGATATTGTTATTGTTGATTATGCTGATTTATTACGTAGTGTACACGCACGTAAAGAAGCAAGACACGACTTGGAAAGTATCTACGAAGATTTACGTGGTTTAGCAGGAGAGTACGAAGTTCCTGTATTTACAGCATCGCAAGCAAACAGAAGTGCACTAGAAGAAGATGTAATTGGAGCGGAAAAGATAGCTGAAAGTTACAGTAAGATAATGATTGCGGATTTTGTAATATCCTTATCCCGAAAAATAGATGACAAGTTATCAGGAACAGGTAGATTCCACGTAATTAAGAATAGGTTTGGTCCAGATGGAATGACATTTCCAAGCAAGTTAAATTTAAACAACGGACAAATACAAATATTTGAAGAATCGACTGATCAAGGAAGAGATACACAAAAAACAATGAATACAGGAGAGGAAGTAACACGTAAACATTTAGCATCGAAATGGAAAGAAATTAATGGAGATTTTGGATAAAATATTTATTTTCTTTATACAGAATTAAAAAGCTGATTATTAAAAAAAACAACTATATTTATTTACACAATGAGTTACAAAATACAAAAACATATTAACTAAAAATTTATCGGAGAAAAAATGGAAGTATCAAATCAGATATTAAGTGAAATAACTATCTACACCAAGTACGCAAGGTACATAGACAAATTAGATAGAAGAGAAACGTGGCACGAACTAGTAACACGTAATATGAATATGCATATTAAAAAATATCCACATTTAAAAGATGAGATTATTAAGGCGTATGATTATGTATTTAAAAAAGAGATATTTCCATCTATGAGAAGTTTACAGTTTGGGGGTAAACCAATTGAAATCAGTCCGAATAGAATTTATAATTGTGCATATTTACCAATTGATGATTGGCACGCATTTGGAGAAGCGATGTTCCTATTACTAGGTGGAACGGGTGTAGGATATAGTGTACAGAAACATCACGTTGACGCATTACCCGAAATTCATAAACCTAATCCCGATAACATTAAACGTTATTTAATTAACGATAGTATAGAAGGTTGGGCAGACGCTATTAAACACTTAATGAAGTCCTATTTTAGAGGTGGAGCAGTACAAAAATTTGATTACAGTGACATTCGTGAAAAAGGAGCAAGATTAATAACTAGTGGAGGTAAGGCACCTGGATATGAACCATTAAAAAAATGTTTGGATACAATTAGAGAATTATTGGACAGTAAAACCAATGGAGACAAGTTAAGTCCTGTCGAGGTACACGATATTTTATGTCATATTGCGGACGCTGTATTGGCGGGTGGAATACGTAGAGCAGCGATGATTAGTTTATTTAGTGCAAGTGATAATGATATGTTAACTTCTAAAACTAATTTCAGAATTCACGAATGGGAACATTTACTAGAAGATGGCCCGGTAGACGAACAAGGTGAACCCGTTAAAGTACACGCTATACACACAGACGAACAAGGAAATAAATATTGGGATTTAACTGTGACAGTAAATGAACCTGGATACGGGATGTCTAAAAAAACATTGTATTGGGTTGGTGAAACTGAAATGGCACAACTACAAAACAAACAAACATTGCCTTGGTATTATTTTCAACCACAACGTGGTAGAGCCAACAATTCAGTATCACTAGTAAGAAGTAGAATTACTAAAAAGAAATTCTTTGACCTTTGGAATACAATACAGGAAAGTGGAGCAGGCGAACCTGGATTCTACTTTAGTAATGATAAAGATTGGGGAACTAATCCTTGTTGTGAGATTGCACTAAGACCTTATCAGTTCTGTAATTTATGTGAAGTAAATGTAAGTAACGTAACCGACCAAGCAGATTTGGAAGCAAGAGTAAGGGCCGCTTCATTTATAGGAACATTACAAGCTGGTTATACTGATTTCCATTACTTAAGAAAAGTATGGCAAAAGACAACAGAAAAAGATGCCTTAATTGGTGTATCAATGACAGGTATTGGTAGTAACAAAGTAATGCACTTAGATATGACATCAGCGGCAGATGTTGTTAAGGAAGAAAACAAACGAGTAGCAAAACTAATTGGAGTAAAACCAGCAGCTAGAGCAACAACTGTTAAACCGGCAGGAACAAGTAGTTTAGTAGCAGGTTCAAGTAGTGGAATACACGCTTGGCATAATGACTACTATATCAGACGTATGAGAATAGGTAAAAACGAAGCAATTTACACTTACTTGTCAATAAATCACCCAGACTTAATTGAAGATGACTTTTTTAGACCATTTGATACTGCTGTATTAAGTGTACCACAGAAAGCACCAAAAGGAAGTATATTAAGACACGAATCTGCACTAGACTTATTAGAACGAGTTAAAACAGTTAAACAAACTTGGATTGATGGTGGACATACTGACGGAATGAATACACATAATATATCAGCAACTGTTTCACTTAAAGAGGAAGATTGGGATATAGTTGGAGAATGGATGTGGCAAAACAGAAAATTTTATAATGGACTTAGTGTATTACCTTATAATGGGGGCACTTACAAACAAGCTCCCTTTCAGGATTGTAGTGAATACACATACAAAAAAATGATGAAAAGTTTAACGGAAATCGATTTAACTAAAATCGTAGAAACTAGCGATGAAACTGATTTAGCAAATGAGTTAGCTTGTTCCTCCGGACAATGTGAAATAGTATGATAAAAACTGTAGAACTCCAAGCAGTTAAAAATTGGAGAATGTTAATAATCAAAAAGGACAGGAAATGAGCAAGCAATCATTATTTGAACAAATGAAAACGTTATGGGATTCTTTCGAAGAAGAACACAACGGAACAACAAAAACATCACAACAACGTGCAAGAAAAGCTGTTGGAGAGATTAAAAAGTTAGTTACAGATTACAGAAAAGCATCTGTAGAAGAATCTAAATAATCAACTATATTATCTAAAGGGGATTGTTAATAACTTTCCCCTTTTTATTTGGAAAAACGAAATAAAAGTTGTATATTGTATATAACAATAAAAAAATAAGTTATAGATATGAAATATATTAAAGGAATAAAAATTGGGGCAAGGGCTATATTATTGATAATATTCTTACTGAAGTTAACTTCAGTGGTATTGGGAAGTATTAAACCTGAGTATAAAATAGAACTTACCAACGAGGATGTCTTTATTTTTGGTGTAGTATTAGTATTAGTACTAACAGACGAAATTAAAGACGAAATCAAAGAGATAAAATCTGAAATTAAAAAAATAAAAGAAAAGTTATGAAAATTAATATAATGACTTTGGACGACAAAGCAGTGGTTCCACAATACGCCAAACAAGGTGATGCTGGAATGGATTTAACAGCTACAAGTAGAGATTTTGATAAATACGGTAACGTAGTATATGGTACCGGATTAGCAATGGAAATTCCCGAAGGCTATGTAGGATTAATATTTCCAAGAAGCAGTAATAGTAAAAAAGACTTATATTTAACAAACCACGTAGGAGTAGTAGATTCAGGCTATCGTGGTGAGATTATGTTTAAGTTTAGACCCAACAAAAAGAGTGCACAAGTAAATGGTGAGGATGATGGTTTTAAGGCTATTTACGAAGTTGGTGAACGAGTTGGACAAATGATTATAATGCCTTATCCACAAATAGAATTCAATCCTGTATTAGTGTTATCAGACTCTGACAGAGGTGATGGTGGGTTTGGAAGTAGTGGAAAATAAATTTGGAATTACCAAATAAAAGTTGTATATTTACTTTAAATAAAGTTTATGAAATCAGTATATAAAGCAGACCAAGGTACAGCCTTTGGAAAATGGAAAGACACAATATCACAATTTATGTATTTTGATAGTGTCGAACCAATATTATCTAACATTAACATACCTAACAAGGTAGCTGATTTTGGAGGAGCTAATGGTAATTTAAAGGAATTTATCCCTAACATTATTACTATTGACAGAGACGCTTCAAAAAATCCTGATATAGTAGCAAACATATTAGACCACAAAGAACATTACGAACTAGTAATAATAAGATACGTATTACACTATCTTACAGACTATGAAGTAATACAGTTATTTGAAAACATTAATGCAGACAATGTATTAGTAATTCAGTTCACTAATGAGGATTTAAAATCAAAGTATTTTAACAGTAGAAACGAGTTTAAATACTTTAGGACTAAAGATCAATTAGAAAAACTACTTCCTAAATCTAAACTAGTATATTCAGAAGACTATACAGTTACAGAAGACTTCTACAAAAACAGACTACAAATTGATAACAGTAGAGCACACGTAGAAACATTAAATGCATATTATATTAAAAATTAAAAATTAAAAATTATGACAACAAGAAATCGAGACAAATCTATCGAAGCTGTATTAACTTCAGCGGGATTTACAGTTACTAAAAAAACTAATATTGATACGTGGAGTAGGATATTTACTACCACAGATAGTAACGGAAAAACTAAAACATTCTTTGTTAAAGGCCTGTCAGAACCAATTTATTGGAATGCTGGAGTTCATTTTTCTACAAACAATGATACTATGATGGATGGATGGGTACAAGGTATAGATTTACCTGTTTGGAAACATATTGAAAACGTTAATGTAGATTATCTTATTATACCAAACTACGGTAAAGATAGATTTAAACCAAAGAAAACAATGATAGAATCATTGAAACATTTCTCCTCGAATCCACATAAAGTAACAACTACTAAATACGGTGACAAAGTAATGTATTTTAAAATAGATAACTTAAAGGAACTAACTAATAGTAATATGAAAGAATTAAGTAATGTTATTACTCAGACAGTACCTGTCACTAAACCTACACCAACAGTCGAACCTACACTAACAGTTAAACCTACACCAACTAAAACAATAGTAACAGACAACAGAACTACATTTCCAAAAACCGAAACACTTGAAAAATTCTATACAGTTCAACAATCAGCTGAATTGTTAAGTATTAAAGACAGTACATTAAAAGCACGTATTAAAGATGGTACGTTACGAGTACGTAGATTTGGAGCTAAAGTTATAAGAATAGGCGAAGGTGATTTACTTGATTTTATTAATAGAAGTTAATTTATGGCAAGATACATTAGTACAAAACTGTTTGATAACTACTCAGTAGCTATTAGACAATGGAAAGCATCACATAGTCATTGTGAGTTATTGCATGGCTACAGTCTTAAATTTAAAGTGTGGTTTGCAAGTAACGAACCTGACGTAGACAAACAACTAGACGATATGAATTGGATAGTTGACTATGGTGGATTTAAAGATGCTCCACAAGGTAATGGATTAAAAACGTGGATGAATGAAATGTGGGACCACACATTGTTACTACAAGCAGATGACCCTTATAGAGATTACTTCGAGGGTATGCAAATGGAAGGATTAGCTAAAATCATTTGGATGGATAAGATGGGTGCTGAAAGTTGTGCTAAAATGGTATTTGATAAGTTCAACGACAGACTATCTAAAACAGATGGTGGTAGATGTCGTGTAATTCGTGTAGAGTGCTTTGAGAATGACAAGAATTCGTCAATTTACGAAGAATAATATGGAAGATATAACAAAAGAAGAAGTAATTAACAATTTCATAGTAAATGTTAAGACTGATGATGCTCACGACCACGTATTAATAACAGCACAGGAATTATTAACAGAAGACGACGAATTTCCAATAATACACTCAGCAGAACTATTTGTGGATTGTTTAATTGGTTATTTTGAACACACCGAAAATTATGAACTATGTGCGGATCTTCATAAAAACAGATTGGACATTGAAGGTAAGCTTGTTCCACTTGGAAGATTCTTTACAAAGAATCACGAAACATTAAGAAATTTTAGAGAAAATGATGATGAATAGAATAGAAGATTACAATAAAACATTGCCCGTATTAGAGATATATACAGCAATACAAAGTGAAGGTAGTAGACAAGGAATGCCTACAATAGTAGTACGTACAACGGGATGCACACATCGTTGTTTCTTTGGAGCTGGTGGTTGGTGTGATAGTTGGTACACGAGTATTCATCCGGAAAAAGGTAAATACAACTTCAACGACATAGTTAACGCTTACGACGAGAATCCACATATTACCGAAATGATGTTGACAGGTGGAAGTCCTACAATGCATCCAAATTTAGTGAATGAACTCACGTATTTCGTACGAAAAAAGGGAATATTCATTACAATGGAAACTGAAGGTTCACACTTTGTACAAACAGACCATCCAATAGGACTAATCAGTTTAAGTCCAAAGTTCAGTAATAGTGTTCCTAAACTAGGTGCAACAACACCACAAGGAAAAGACGTGGATGAACGTATGATTAAACAACATAACAAGTTCAGACTGAATGGAGAAGCAATACGTAAAACATTAGATTATCACAACGATTATCATTATAAACCTGTTTGGGATGGTACCGACGAAACATTAAAAGAAATTGAAATGTTTAGGGGACTAGCAAATATACCAAAGGATAAAACTTGGGTAATGCCTGCAGGAGATACACGTGAAGAACTACAAAAAATGTATCCAAAGACAATGGAAATGTGTATTAGAGAAGGGTATAATTTTACGGGTAGAGAACATATAATGGCATATCAAGACAAACGAGAGGTATGAGTAAACTACTAAATAAATCAGGTAGTTTTAATAACGAACAAGTACTAAAGAATTGGATGGAATCTGGACTACTTGATGATATAACAAGTGAATACACAGGTAGTATAGCACACTTGATGGAAAGTGAAGCTATGCAACTATTAAGAGAACAATGGAAAAACGAAGATAAATAATGGAAATAGTATTAATGATAATGGTATTCGTATTGGCAGGATTTTGTGCTTATTTATACACTAAAGTAATGGCATTAGAGAACAAAGAAACCCAAGGTATGTCAGACAATGAATTCAATCAATTAATGAGTATTGTTGATAATATGATTGATAAGTCAAGTAAATCTACTAAAGAACAATATCGTAGTGATATGACAGAATTGTCAAAAAATACAAACTCAATTAGAAAGTTAATTAATCAAGACTTAGAAAAGGTATCAGTGGAGACAATTAAAGATGCGTGTGATTACACAGACCAAAGAATCAAATCATTACACGATAAGTTTTTCAAAGTAATAAATTTGGATAGTCAATAAAAAAATTGTATATTATAGTATGGTAGAATTATTAGGATGGTTATGTACGTTATTAGTTATAATAGGATTTTATGTTAATGCCAAACAAAAATTGGCATTGGCAATAATATTATGGGTAATTGGTGACGTAGGTTGGATAGTATATGATGTACTAATTAACAATTTCAGTCACGGCGTATTAAGTGGACTGATAATAGGAATAAATATATATGGATTTTGTAATTTAAAAAAGGATAAAAGTGACAGACAAAAAAGTTAACATTGAAACGGTAAAAGCTGGTATGGCTAATGGTATTAGTGAACACTTAGCAGAGAAACAAGCAATAGAAGGTCCTCAAGCTACATTAGATGAACAGGATAAAAAACAAATTATAGAAGATGCCGCTGAGTGTTTTGGTAACTTTCTGACTGCACTTGGTGTAGATTGGGAAAATGACCCAAACAGTAACAATACACCATTGAGAGTAGCAAAAGCTTACGTAAATGATTTGTGGAAAGGAAGATATGAAGTTGCTCCCGATATTACAGCATTTCCGGCAGACGGGTACGATGGAATTGTACAACAAAGTAGAATACCTATCGTAAGTATGTGTTCTCATCATCACTTAACTATTAAGGGTACGTGTCACGTAGCTTACATACCAAGTAAAGATGGTAAAGTTGTTGGACTATCAAAATTAAATCGTTTAGTAGAACATTTTGCTAGACGTGGAGCAATTCAAGAACAATTAACTGTAGCAATTCATAATGCAGTAACTCAAATTTGTACGGACAATCAAGGAGTATCCGTAATGATATCTGCAGAACACAATTGCGTTGCTTGTAGAGGTACTAAGCATCAAGGTGCTAGTATGCAAACAAATAAAATATCGGGTGCGTTCGAAACATCTCAATCCGCAAGAGCAGAATTTTATAAAAATATAGAATTATCTTATAAAACTTAAAACTTTTGTTGTTTCCATATACTTATTAATAAACATAATGGTAACAACACAAGGAGTTTAATGAAAGATTTTGTAATATGTAATGAATGTAATAAAGAATTTAAGTCGATATCTAATACACATTTAAAACGTCATAATATGACAATTAATGATTATAAGATAAAGTATCCAAATACTGATTTAAATTCTGAATTAACTAAAAACTTAAAAGGAAACGTCACAAGAGGTAAAACATATGAGGAATTGTATGGTACTGAAAAAGCAAAAGAACTAAGAAATATCCACAGTCAACTAACTACAAAACAAATGGAAAATTTAGACCAAAGACTTGTTAGGAAACATAAACTATGGAAAGGTTTTGGAGATATTTCCGGTGACTATTGGAGAACAATTAAGGAAGCTGGTCGTAGGTTTGATACGTTTGATATAACAATTGAATATCTTTGGGATTTGTTTATTAAACAGGAACAAAAATGTGTAATATCCGGGTTGCCTTTATATTTTAATACAAAAGTAGGTTCGTTAAGTCAAAATGGTTTTCAACAAAGAACTGCATCTTTAGATAGAATTGATAGTACGAAAGGGTATGTTAAAGGAAATGTTCAGTGGGTCGATAAATATGTTAATAGAATGATGACAGATTTTCCAAAAGAAAAGTTTTTAGGTTTAGTTAAAACAATATATGAGTATCAAAGTCTTAATAACAAAACACTTAATTTTCAGTATGAAACAAAAAAGAATACAAATCGTTATATATAGTAAATGAAAACGTGGATAGTAATATTAATATATCTACTAGCCTTAGTAAGTGCTAATCTAGCTATAATAGAATTTAGAGAGTACGCTTTTTATTTAGTGGGATTTTTTTTAATTCCACTTGATATGGTGTTACGTGATATCTTACACGAACGATGGAAAGATAATAACATAACACTACGAATGGCTGGATTAATTGTGTTAGGTGGATTTATAACTTGGTTATTTAATCATGACACATTACAAGTTGCCGTAGCAAGTGTAGCAGCTTTCACTGCATCTATGACTGTTAATGCGGGAATATATCAAATGATGTTAAACACGACAAAGTTTGTTAGAATGAATACTTCTAACTTTTTTGCTAGTATAGCTGATAGTTTAGTATTTACATTACTATTCTTTGGGTTTGACCCTTGGATTGTAGTAATACAAACATTAATAAAATTTAGTGGTGGATTTTTATTCACGTTAATCTTTAAAAACAAATTAAAATAAATGTACCAAAATATTTACTATGAAGCCAAGAAAAAAACAGTCCACATTTGGGACGACCGTAAAGGATATTTTAAAATACCATATCAACGTTATGGTTATGTTAAAGACCCAAACGGAAAATACGTAACCCTATTTGGTCAAAGATGTAGAAAAACAACAGATTTAGAAGGTCATAAGCGTGATAATGTTTACGAATCTGACGTTACGGTAACTACAAGAACATTGATAGATATGTATCTTCAAGATGATACTCCATCTACAGGTATAAAAATATGTACCTTTGATATTGAGATTGTAAAAGATGAAGACCACGGATATAGCACAGTACAAGAAGCAAACAACGTAATAAACTCCATAGCGTTATATGACCATCAAGCTGATGAAAAACACGTTATAATTCTCGACTCAGAACTAAAAGTAAAACCACGTAAAATAGACAATGTAGAAATATATGTAGTTCCATCAGAACGTTTATTACTTGAAAGATTTTACAGTATTTACAACACAATATCTCCTCATATTATTACAGGATGGAATATTGATAGTTTCGATGTTCCATATTTGTATAACAGGTCAGTTAAAGTAATTGGTAAAAAGAAAGCAGGTTGTTTAAGTCCATTAGGAATCGTAGAACCTCTTCACAAAAAAGATGAAGACGATCCACGATATAAAATAGCAGGTGTATCTTCCTTAGACTACATTGAACTATATAAAAAGTTTACATACAATGAAGAATCTTCATATGCACTTGACGCCATTTCACGTAAGGAATTGGGTAGAGGTAAAATTGAATATGACGGAAACCTAAACGACTTATATGCTACAGACATTGAAAAGTTTATTGAATACAACTTAGTTGACGTCGAACTAGTAGTAGACTTAGATAAAAAGTTAGGGTTTATTGAGCTAGCACGAGGAATATGTCATAAAGGACACGTACCATACGATGCAGCGTACTTTGCAAGTAAGTATCTTGACGGAGCAAGTCTAACATATTTAAAACGACTAGACATAGTTGCTCCAAACAAGAAACCACCTGTTAAGTTAGCGCTTTCACATTCACACGAAAAAGGAGAACTAAAGCTTTATATGAATGATACTATTCCAAACAGAGTTCCAGGTTCGGGACAGTTAAAAATATACAAAACAACTAGTTCAAAGTTTGTTGTAAAGTATAAGTCTTTTAAGAGTGATTACTTTATACTAGAGGAACCTTTACCCGAAAACGTATTAAAGGAATATGAAGTTAAAACATCACTTGAAGGAGCCTATGTAAAACAACCTGTTCCGGGTAGATACGATTGGATATACGATTTGGATTTAACATCACTATATCCAAGTATTATTATGTCATTGGGAATTAGTCCGGAAACTAAGGTAGGAAAGTGTTTGAACTTTGAGGGTAAAGACTTTGTTAAACTAACGGAAAAAGAGTACAAAGTAAAAATAGGTAGTTCTGTTACAACATACAATACCACAAATTTTGTTAAGTATTTAAAGGATACTAATTTATCTATTGCAGCTAATGGTGTAATGTATGATAAAACTAAACAAGGCTTTATTCCTAGTATTCTGTCTAGTTGGTTTGACGAACGTGTAGAGTTTAAAGACAAAATGAAAGACTATAAACGTGCCGGAGATACAGACAAAACAAAGTTTTATCATAACAGACAGTTAGTACAGAAAGTATTACTGAACTCTTTTTACGGGGTGTTAGCGCTTGCATCATTTAGGTTTTATGATGTGGACAATGCCGAAGCAACTACACTTTCGGGACAACAAATTATTAAATTTACTGCGGATATTACTAACCAAAAGTACAATCAAATATGTAATACAAAGGATGTAGACTATAATATATACATTGACACAGATTCTGTATTCTTTAGTAGTTGGCCAATTATACAGAAACGGTTTCCCGATGTTAAAATAACAGATGACATACGAGTAACAGAGGAAACACTAAAGATAGCATCTGAAATACAAACATTCATTAACAATGCTTACAATGTGTATGCTGACAAGTTTCACAACTTAACAGAACATAGACTTGAGATTAAACAGGAACTTGTATCTAAGGCAGGATTTTGGTTAGCTAAGAAACGATACGCACAACTTATATTAAACGAGGAAGGTGTACATTTAAAGAAACCACACTTAGACGTAAAGGGACTTGATGTTGTACGTAGTAATTTCCCAAAAGCATTTAGAACATTTATGGGAGATTTCTTATTGAAAGTACTTACCGGATTGCCGGAATCAAACGCTAATGATTTTGTATGTACATTTAAAGATAGTGTTAAGACACGTAAAACTATTGACATAATGTCACCTAGTTCTATTAAGGATATTAAGAAATATGAATCAATACAATCACATTTGTTTAATTTTCCAAAAGGAACTCCGGCACACGTTAAAGCGGCAATAGCTTACAACAACATATTAACAAAAGGAAATAAAGTTCAATTTCAACCTATTACAAATGGTGACAAAATTAAGTTTATATACTTGAAACAAAATCCACTTGGAATAGAAAATTTGGGAATACGTGGATTTGAAGACCCAGAAGAAGTACTAACATTTATCGAACAATACGTTGATTATGACAAAGTATTCGATAAATTGTTGGGTAAGAAACTACAACAATTTTACGATGCATTGGGATATGGAAAGTTTATAGACAATTCAGCAATTGGACAATTTTTTCAATTTTAATTTGGAATAACGAATAAAAAGTTGTATATTATATAATAATAAAATAAATAAGAACATAAACTATGAGTGAAAAAAAGATTATATTTTTCCCATCCTTGTCAAGTGGAAATTCAAAGGATTGGTTAATTAAAAATGTACCGATGGCCAATGGAGTTACATCCCGATTCTACTGTGACACATATCCGGAAGAATATAGACATAAATATTTCTTGCTATCTGCAGGACACAATTTAACTAAAGACACGTTACGTGCTGACTTTGGTCTAGGAAGTGATTGTTTTGTAATGGGTGATTCTGGTGGATATCAGATATGTACCGGAGCCATTAAATGGAAACCCGAAACAAAGGACAGAGTATTAACGTGGTTAGAAAACAATAGTGATATTGCTATTAACTTGGATATTCCTCCAAGAGGGAAACTATATGGATACAATGAAGCGTTACAACTTAGTTACGACAACTTCAAGTATTTTACAGAAAACAGACAAGGTAAAACAATGTTTTTAAATGTGTTACAGGGTGCTAATCAAGGGGAACTAGACCAATGGTATCACAAAATGAAAGACTTTGAATTTGACGGTTGGTCAGTTGGTGGTGTAGGTGGTAACGTATATGCCGTAATGTATGTACTTGCAAGATTTATACAAGAAAAGGAATTTGAAAAAACACATAATAAGTACTTACATTTACTTGGTGCTACAGCTGTAGAAAACTTTTGGTTCTTTGCTGTAATACAAAAGGCGTTGAATGAAAGGTTTGACAATAGAATACAAATAACAACAGATAGTTCTAGTTGTAATAGAGCAACAGTATTTGGTAGCTGGTTTCACGATATAGATTGGAGAGGAATGAAACAAATTACGTGTTATTTTGGAAACAAAGGTAAAACTGATTACAATCTAAAAGGTAAACTTCCTTGTAGATTAGGTTGTCCAGCTTGTGTCGGAAGAACTTATTCTGAAGTTGAACCATATGACCAACAAACTTATATGATGATGACAAACCATAATTTAGCCTTTCAGACTAATATGATTGGAGTACTTAATAACTTAGTAGATTCTCACAAAGAAATGACTAAAGAAATATTAGGCAATGGGTATTATCAATTACAGAATATTGTTAGGGAACTAATAATGAGTGACGAACCTGTAAAAACATTTTACAAATATGAACAAGTGTTCTTAAAATATGGAAATATGAGTAAGACACAAACAAACGACAAAGTAATTCAAGAATTCTTCAATTTTAATCAATAAAAATAATTATGGAAAAAGTAACACTACAAAAATTTATAGACAAATACCACTTAGCAGGAACAATCGAATCTGTTATATGGGATTCAAACGGTACATTATCTTGCGATTTTGTGTCAGATTCACAGAACTTAGTAGGAAATGTTAAGTTAAAAAATAACCCAATTACGGATGCTAAAATTGGTATTTACCAAACATCAAAATTAAACAAAATGTTAACAGCATTAGCTAATGATATAGATGTAAAGTTTGACGGAGATGAAAAACAAAAACACGCAATTAGTATTGAGGACAAAAAGAATAAAGCTAAGTTTATGTTAGCTGACCCAAGCGTTGTAAAGAAAGCACCCGCTATTAAAGATTTACCATCTTGGGAAATTGAAATTGACGTAACTAGTTCGTTAATATCGGATTTTATTAAAGCTAGAAATGCAGTACCTGAAGCGGAAAACTTTGCTGTAACAACAAATGGTACAGACGTACAATTTATTATTAACTATTCATCGATTAATACTAACAGATTAACATTTGATGTAGCTGCCACAAAAGTAACTGATATTCAAGCAGTAGCCTTTCCTGCAGATATGTTTAAAGACGTCTTAAATGCTAATAGAGGAATGAAAGGTACGTTGAAAGTTAGTGCAAAAGGCTTAATGCAGTTGTCATTTACAGACGATGAATTTGAAACTAGTTATTATATTGTAATGAGTCAATTATCATAATATGTTTGAACAAGTAGAAACCGAACACACACTTTGGGTCGAAAAATACAGACCAACTCAAATAGGAAACTATGTTGGTAACGAAGACATAATTAGTAAAGTGAAGGTATATATTGAAAACGGGGATATACCACACTTACTATTATATGGTGTTGCCGGAACAGGTAAAACTACAATTGCTAAACTTATTACTCATAATATCGATTGTGACGTGATGTATATTAACGCGTCTGATCAGGGACGAGTGGATGATGTACGTGAAAAAATTACAGCGTTTGCTAGTACAGTAGGCTTTAGTTCTGGAGGTAAAGTTATTATACTTGATGAGGCCGATTATTTAACACACAATGCACAAGCTGCATTACGTAATACAATGGAAGCCTTTAGTAAAAGTTGTAGATTTATACTTACGTGTAATTATATAGAGAAGATATCAGACCCAATACAAAGTAGATGTCAGGTATTTGGTGTATATCCACCAAGTAAAAAGGAAGTAGCGATGAGGTTAGTAGATATACTTAAAACGGAAAATATCGAACACGATATGAATGATGTAGCTACTTGCGTTAATAATGGATATCCGGATATTAGACGAGTACTTAATTCAGCACAGAGACAAATTGTAGATGGTAAACTTACAATTGATTCACATAGTGCTTTGGTAGCTAACTATATTACAAAGGTAATAGAAGAACTAAAAACTAAAGGTAGTCTTAAAGATAAACTATTTAGTATAAGAACTATTATTGCTGACAGTAAAACAAAAACGTTTGAACCATTGTATCAAGAATTATTTGAAGAAATTGACGATTGGGGTAAAGGACACGTAGGACCATTATTATTAATATTAGCAGAAGCACAAGCAAAGGATGTACACGTAGTAGCAAAAGAATTAAATGTAGCCGCAATGTTTGTACAGATATTAACAGAATTAAATTAAATAAAATGAATATATTAGGAACAGACGGACAATCCCCAATAGGTGGAAGTCAAAAACAACCGGACATAGACGTACATGCACAACCGGATATTAAATGTGATAATTGTGAGGGAATATTCTTTCAACCAGCATTTAAGTTTAAGAAAATCAGTAAATTATTAACAGGAAGTCCAATAGATCAGGTCCAGCCGTGTGAGGTATATCGATGTATGGATTGTGGTATGCCAAGTGATATTATTTAAAATTAGGATAATTGAAATAAAAGTTGTATATTATAATAAATAAAGAAACAGTATGAAAGCAGTAAAAGAAGAAAAAGAAGTAATACCTGAAGATCAGGATTTAAGTATGGAAAGTGTAATGGAATTACAACCAGACGAAAATGGGGAAATTAAATTAACTC
>Ga0255047_10000975_pt1 | contig 21974 bp, 20 predicted proteins | sample JV7_2_1_MG_FD_183640 | JGI IMG/M metagenome (GOLD analysis project Ga0255047, IMG submission 183640) | Seawater microbial communities from Jervis Inlet, British Columbia, Canada - JV7_2_1 | ecosystem: Environmental > Aquatic > Marine > Inlet | place: Canada: British Columbia | collected 2016-10-06 | reverse complement strand
TTGCGACCTTGTTCGGAGCCGAACCCGACCTCGTCAAGGTCTTTCTTTCCAACTTGACCGCTACCGGCGGATACACCTATGGCGTGGTTCCCGCCGCTCAACCCGAGGAGCAAGGCGGGACCTGCCTTGTCTATGTGGATGTGATGATCCCTGAAGAGACCAACGACGGCCTCGTCTATCTGGGCGATGCGTCGATACCCGACGGGGTCCCGCAGAAGGTTCAGCTCCAGGCGACGGTGGCTCACGAGTTGTTCCACTGTTTCCAGCGCCACGCTCTTTCGGCATTCGACGCAACCTTGTGGGAGGGATCGGCCACGTGGGCCGAGCATCACGTGTATCCGACAGAAAACACAGAGATCCCCTGGATGACCACCTGGGTCTCGGATCCGGACAAACCGTTCGTCGCCAGGCTGTACGACGTGTCGTTCGGGTTCGTCTATGCGGATTTGCTCGGCGGCGGACCGGCCGCGGTCGTCGATGTGTTGACGGCCAATTCCATCGCAAACCTCGACGACACGTTCGAAGAGGTCTGGCATGACATCTCGGTATCGGCCTGGAATCAGGATCCGGTGGCGGTCCTCGTCAACGACGGAGGCGAGCTGATTCCGGCTGAGGTGGCTGATTGGGGGGTCTACGAGATCACGGCGGAAGCCGAAGAGACGATGGAATTCTCGGTTCCGCTCTACAGCCGAGACATCCAAACCTTCGAGTTCTCCGGCGGCACCGCCGCGTCGGACTTGGCCGACTTCGCCCGTCTCTGGATAGATCTGTCGCAGGTGCCCGATGACGTGAGGGTCTCGGCCATCGCCGAGACGATCGACGGATGGCTGGAACCGCTGCCTCTCGTGGGTCCCGAATGGCAGTTCTGCCGTGTCCCGATAGGAGCGTGCAACGACGGCGATCCGGGGTCGGTCCATCCGTACACCCGCGTCGTGCTCATCGTCACCAACGTGGATAACGGAACCGAGACGTTCTCGATCCCGTGGAACACCTACAACCCCCATCTCGATGGGACATGGACCCGCACCCAGGGCCCGTTCCTGACCAACCCCGGAGCCACGGCGCCTTACGGCATCGTCGGCACCCAACTCATGTTCGAGGAACCGGCGTTGTCGATGAGTGAGGAGACGGCGGTCTATGCGCTGGCCAACCCGGATCCGGGATGGGAGTGCACCTTCGACGGCCGGTACACGGTGGGGGCCGATCCGGCCTACGGCGACCCTCGAGTAGGCAGTGTGGACGGCACGGTGACAGTGATCGTTGATGAGGCCAGTGAGGTGGAGACCTTTACCAACGGCTGCATCTTTACGTCATCCGATGGCACCGAGACCTCTGTTGGTGGGCTGCACATTCCGGTGGTGGCTAGTCCCACTCAGACGTTCGGTTTCGAGGTCCGCGACTACGACACGCTGTGGGTTTATGCCTTCGAGCGCATCTACGTGTATGAGCGCACAGAGTGATCAAGTAGCGGATTGGGGCGAGATGCCAGCCGGGCCCAAGTGATAGCCCGGTCACTCCTCGAGGGCTCCCGATAGGCTCTTCACCGGCGGCAGAGGCTCGGGATGGTCGAGCCTTGCCGGCGGTATTGATCGCGATTGCGGGTGGCGGATGACCTTTGACATAGCGTTGACATTCGCCATCGTGGCCGCGGCGGTGGTGCTGTTCGCGACGGAGAAGTTGCGAGTGGACGTCGTTGCCATGCTCGTCCTACTCACCGTTGCCCTGACCGGGCTCGTTACTCCTTCCGAGGCATTCGCTGGATTCTCCAACCCGGCCGTAATCACCGTGTGGGCCGTCTACATCGTGTCGGCCGGAATGCTCCTCACCGGGGTTGCCGATGTGATGGGGCGCGCCCTGCTCCGTGTGGCAGGCGTCAGCGAGACCCGTCTCGTCGTCGTGATCATGATCACCTGTGGGGTGATGTCGGCGTTCATCAACAACGTGGGGGCCACCGCCATGCTGCTGCCGGTGGTGATCGACGTCTCCCGTCGCACCGACGTGCCGATCTCACGTCTGTTGATTCCGCTCTCGTTTTCCTCGCTGTTGGGCGGCAACATGACCCTGATCGGGACGCCGGCCAACATTCTCGGCGCCAACATCCTCGTAGAACGAGACCTGGACAGCTTCGGTTTCTTCGATTTCCTCCCGATGGGCCTGATCGTGTTCGCCGTCGGTGTCGTCTACATGGCCGGTTTGGGGAGACGTCTTCTACCGGTGCGTGAGTCCCACGAGGACCCCGATCTAGTGCTGCGGCGCGACTATCTCAGCGAGGCGCGGGTACCGCCCGAGAGCGCTCTCGTCGGCAAGACCCTGAGGGAATCCGCCTTGGGTGCCAACTACGACTTGACGGTGATATCGATAGTGCGATCCGGTGAGACCTCCTCGGAGATCCACAGTCATACCCGGATTGATGAGGAAGATATCTTGGTGCTCAAGGGGCACGCCGCAGATTTGCTGCAGGCACAGGAGGAGTTAGGTGTCGTCATCGGGCCCGGTCCCAACCCACTCCTGGTTGGGTTGGAACAGAGCGATATCACCGTCGTCGAGGCAACCCTGGCTCCAAACACGACGGTTGAGGGCCGCACGCTCGAGCAGGTGAACTTTCGCGACAACTTCGGGTTCAATGCGCTGGCGGTCTGGCGCCGCGGGGAAGTCGTCACCCGCCGACTGCGGAGCCTGCCCCTTCAATTCGGTGATGCCCTTTTGCTCCGAGGGCCGGCGCATCGTCTGCGGGCCCTGCGCGAAGGAGATGAGTTCCTGCTCTTGGAGCCCCTCCAGCAGAAAGCGCTTCGCAAGGAGAAGGCCCCAATCGCGTTGGCTTCCATGGTTCTCGTCCTGATTCTGGTGATGGGAGCGGGGGTGCCGATCGCAACCGCGATGGTCCTGGGAGCCATGGTGATGGTATTGACCGGCTGCCTGACGATGGAGGAGGCGTACTCCCACATCGATTGGCGAACGGTGTTTCTGGTGGCGGGAATGCTGCCACTGGGTGCAGCGATGGAGAACACCGGCGCCGCACGCTATCTGGCGGACCTGCTGCTCGATCTCGTCGGTGGGATGGGACCGCTGGCTGTTCTTGCGGGCATCTACCTACTCACCGCCTTGATCACACAGCCGATGTCCAACGCAGCCGCCGTGGTTCTAATGGTCCCCATCGCCATCGACGCCGCTCAAAGCCTGGGGGCCAATGTCCAGCCGTTCATCTTGGCGACCGTGATCGGAGCCTCGACCAGCTTCCTGACCCCGGTCGGACACAAAGCCAACGTCTTGGTGTTTGGCCCAGGGGGCTACAAGTTCTTCGACTACACACGAGTCGGGGCCCCTCTCACCATCATTCTCTTTGCCGTGATGCTGGTGGCCCTGCCCGTTGTATGGCCCCTGTTTCCCTAAGACCGCAGTATCTCCTTGCGGTCACTTCGGTGACGCCCCACCAGTTGACCGCAGGATCCCCCAAGATCCCGTTGTAGATGTCACGTCGGTCGCTTCGCTCAAGTGAGCCAGGAACGCTGCCGATGCCTCGTCGTACCCGATTTCCGGATGCAGCGGTGATAACTGAACAGCCAACCACCAACGACGCGGTCGCCGTCAACGAACGCCGCATTCGATTCCAAGCGGCGCTGACCGAATGCGCACGAACTCTCCTTGCCAGCACCGGCGAGCGTCGACTGGAGGAGGCCATCGAGGCGCTGCTGACCGCGACCCAAGCCACTCATGTGTTTCTCGAACGCAACGTCGTCGACCCTGACATGGGGTTTTGCTCCATGACCGTTGCCTCAGCGTCGGACGATCCGCGGGATCCTGCACTGAGCCACGGTTATTGGGATTTGGTTCCGTGGACCCGCATGCCCATAAGCCGAGGCCATATGGAGCGGGGTGAGCCGTTTCTCCTCATTCCTGAGGAGCTAGAGGGCGTCGAGGCCGACTGGTATGCGGAGGATCCCCACCCTGCGGCGTCCGAGCTAAACATCCCGATTCTTGTCAACGGCGAGTGGGGCGGTCTGGTCGGCTTCACGCACGACGACGTCGTCGGCGAATGGACCGAAGAGGACCTGTCGTTGCTCGCCGCTGCCGCAACGATGTTCGGCGCGTTTTGGGAGCGCGAGGTGGCCCGGGAAGAGATGGAAGGATTGGTGCGGTCCAAGGACCAATTCCTCGCCAGCATCAGCCACGAACTGCGCACCCCGCTGACCGCGTTGGTGGGATTCGCCCAAATCCTTAGGGACGATCCAAACACATTGTCGACCGAAGAGCACGCCGAGTGCTTGACGACGATCGTTGATCACAGCATGGATATCACCAACCTCGTCAGCGACCTTCTGATCGCGGCGACCGCCGATGTCGACGCACTGCGTGTTGCTTGCGTCCCAGTCAGTCTCGACGCCCAGGCCGCCCAGGTGATCGAAGCTCTCAACCCGGTGCAGCAGGCTCGAATCGAGCTTTCAAGCTGCAATATCACGGCGGCCGGCGATCCGGAAAGGGTTCGCCAGATCCTTCGCAACCTCATATCCAACGCCCTCCGATATGGGGGAGATGCGATCTGGGTGAGTTCGGTCGCCGATGGCCCGACGGTCAGGCTCCTTGTTTCAGACAGCGGACCGGCCATTCCCGAGAGCGATCGCGACATCATCTTCGAGGCGTACGGTCGGGCCCATAGTGCACCGGGAGTGGCGAACTCACTCGGTCTGGGCCTCTCGATTTCTAGACAGCTCGCTCAGCGTATGGGTGGCGGTCTCGGTTACCGGCACCACGACGGACGAAGCATCTTCGAGCTCACTCTCCCCGCCCGGAGTTGAACCGGATCGGCGACGCCGCCCTGGGGAAGGTGGGACGTAGGATTGCCGGTATGGAACTGCCGGAGAAAGCGATCGAAACCAACACAGAGACCATCTGGCTGGATGATGGGATCGTGATCGCCAAGCTGACGGGCGAGCCCACCACCAGCGCGACGGTCGAACGGGCCTTTGCCGTCTATCGCGACCTGACCAAGGGATCGCCGCGACCCCTCCTCTTGGACGCCCGCAACTGGCCGGGGGCTGATGCCGCGTCCTGGGAGACGGCGATCAGGAACATCCAATCCACGCTCAGCGCCATCGCGATGCTTGTCACCCCCGAGACGCTTTTGAAAACGGGCCCGTTCCCCAGCGCAATCAATCAGCTGATGATCCCGGTCCGAGTGTTCACCGATGAGGCCGAGGCGCTGGAGTTCCTGCGGGAGTGACTGCAGGACGAGTACCTGAGTGGCGTCGTTGGGCGGGCAGAAAGTGAACCGGTTCAGACTTGTTTGCGACTGACGAAGCTGACCAGAGCGACCACAATCCCGAGAACTGCGATGCCGTAGTTGCCCGTCGGGATCCCGACCACGAACAGGACGAGTCCCGCGACTAGACCGACTTGGGCGTCGAGCCTGCGCCGAGTCTTCATCTAAAGGAGAATAGGCAGCGCCACACCAACTGATAGGGGCGAAGCTCCTTTGTGGCGCGATACGGCAGACCGGGAGTCTGAGGTTCCAAGCGTACCCACTGAGAAGAGCTCCGGACCCTCAGCAGCACTGTCGAGACTTCGCCTTGACCTCGATCAGTTTCGAGCTGCAACTAAGGACTTCAAGCTGGCTTTCGCCCCGCTGCGAGTGCGGCTCAGGCACGTCTCAGCGTGTAGACGCGGGAAGCAAGCTTGCCGAGCATCTGATTGATGCTCCACAGGGCGTTGCCATACATGACGCGGTAGGCGACCTCACCGATCTCCGCTAGTAGGGCCTCCTTGTTGCGTCGAAGCCGGGAGACCTGCAACAGGTAGTTCGGCGCCGTGCCCGCCTCCTGGGATGCCTCATACCACTCGGATCCCAGCACCTCGACATTCTCGATCCTGAAGCCCGCCCTAACGGCCGCCTCCTCGAAACCGCTCACGGAGAATCGCTCGGGCACGGCTGCCGTATGCCCGAAGACCTGAGCTGCTTCGATTGGTTCCAGCAGATCTGTCGCGAACACCTGGTGAAACAGCATGAGCCCGTTTGGCGCGAGTACACGGACACACTCACCCAGAGCACGGTTGGCGTCGGCAACGTGGGTAAACATGTCACGAGAGAATCCAAAGTCGAAGGCGCAATCATCGGCGGGGATCTCCTCAATGGAGCCCTGCACGGCCTCGACGAGATGGCCACACTCGTGCTCAGAGATGGCGACCTTCCCTTCGGCAATGTTCGGTTCCGCGGGATCAACCGATATCACCCTGCACCCGAACCGCTCGGCCATCTCCAAACCGTGACGGGCGTCTCTCCCACCGATGTCGAGAACGACGTCGCCGGGTCCGGGGCCGAGTACAGCGAACATGTCGATGATGGAGGAGTTCGGGCGTGGATCAAGGCTGCGATCGACCGCGGCAACGGCAGCCTTCCAATCCCAATCGCCGTACATCTCGTCAACGGTGACTGGCTCGGACCACTGATAGTTCGTCATGCACTGCATGCTACGAAGCCAGGGCGCAAGTAGTGACAGTACGTCCCGAGCCCCTCAGCACCCCTGACCGCCCATCTCACTGTTCTCTGTGGCTCCTACACTTGTGGATAACTCGCCGGGGACTGCCGACTGATGCAGCCGATCCCCATCAGTGAGAGCAACGGAAACGCACTTAGTCCCCCAACCCGCCGCGGTGGGGAGAAAGAGAGTCCACGATGCGCGACCAGATGAGTGCACCCAAGGTGCGCGCCGCCAAGGGCGGCCCCAAGCTCCGAATGATCACGGCCTACGACGCGCCGTCGGCCCGAATCGTCGACGCCGCTGGGGCCGACATCATCCTCGTCGGCGACTCGCTGTCGAATGTTGTGCTGGGGCGCGAGACCACGCTGGATGTCGGCATGGACGAAATGATCCATCACACCAAGGCCGTTACCGCCACTAATCCGAGTGCGTTCGTGGTGGGTGATATGCCTTGGCTGTCATATCACGTGGCAGTCGAGGACACCGTCCGCAACGCAGGACGTTTTGTGCGCGAAGGCGGCGCCGGAGCGGTGAAGCTGGAAGGCGGCCGCAAGCGGCTGCCGATGGTGGAGGCCGTGCTGGATGCCGAAATCCCGGTAATGGGGCACCTGGGCCTCACTCCACAGTCGGTCCACGCCATGGGTGGCTATCGAGTGCAGGGAAAACAGGCAGAAGCCGCCCGCCAGCTATTGGCCGACGCCAGGGCGCTCGACGAAGCAGGTGTGTTCTCGATTGTGCTCGAAGGCGTACCGGACGTCCTTGCCGAACTGATCACCAAGGAGATCGGCGCACCGACGATCGGGATAGGAGCCGGACCCAAGTGCGATGGCCAGGTGTTGGTCTTCCACGATTTGCTCGGGTTGACCGACGGTCACATCGCCAAGTTTGTGCGCCAGTATGCGGACCTCAACAAGGTCGCCACCGATGCTGTGGCATCCTGGTTCGAAGACGTGCAGAAGGGTGAGTTCCCATCCGACGAAGAGACCTATCACATGCCGGAAGAGGCCGTTCAGGCGCTCCTGTCCGACGATTGAACGAAGAAGTCGTCAGTCCTCAGTCCTCAGTCGTCAGGTTCGGGTGCAGGACCTGGTGGGTGGGGTTTGTTGTTGTTTTGCTTGGCGCTTGTGGCGCCGAAGCGGACTCCTCGACTTCATTGACCGTTGGCACTTCCGCGAGCACATCGTCTGTCACCACTCCAACCGTCACCGGTCCTGCCGCAAATGATCTTGCCGGGTTCGCTCGCTTTGATCTTGTGGTGGCGGGCGAGCCGTGGACGGTTGCCATCGCCGATACCCCGGCGCTTCGTGGGCGGGGACTCATGGGGGTGACGGAACTCATCGGAGTCGACGGGATGCTCTTTGTGTTTGTAGAGGAGACCTACACCGACCCCGTGCAAGTGGGCTTCTTCATGCTGAACACTCTGATCCCTCTTGACATCTGGTACTTCGACTACGACGGGAAGCTGGTGGACATGCTCACCATGGAGCCGTGCCAGACGGAGCCATGCCGCACCTACTTCGCCAGCGACCCGTTCCATTACGCGCTGGAGACCGAGGTGGGCCGGATCGATCCCGCCGGCATCGTCGAAATGGACTTCTACGGATTCGACGACTAACGCCTGACTTCCGACTCTCTAGTTCGACTTCCGCGACCCGCACCCGCCGCGATACACTCTCTTCCTTCCCCGACTGCCCCCCATGGGGCCTCTCGCTGAATGCGAGTGTCCAAAGGAGGTGGAGCGCAAATGCGCGCCTACGAACTAATGACGATCTTTCGGCCTGAGATGGCCGAGGCGGATGTGAAAAAAGAGGTGACGCGGGTCGAGTCGGCCCTCACCGATCGCGGCGCCGAGATCACCCTTTCCGACTTCTGGGGCAAACGTCGTTTTGCCTATGAGATCAATCATCTCACCGAGGGCTATTACGCCGTTACCCAGTTCAATGCTGAGGCGGACGCCATCACTGATGTCGACCGGGCCCTGGGTCTGTCCGACCAGGTGATTCGCCACAAGTTCATTCGGCCTGAGTGATGTCACACCAAGCCTTCATGATTAGCGCATCAAATGAAAGAAGTGTCTGAGCGATGACCACGAACACAGTGACCCTCATCGGAAACCTGGTTGACGATCCCGAGCTGCGGTTTACGCCGTCGGGTATCGCACTGGCCAGCATTCGTCTCGCCGTCAGCCGGCGCTACCGCGACCGCAATGAAGAGTGGCAAGAGGAGACCTTGTTCATTCGCGGCACGCTGTGGAGAGACGCAGCAGAGAACTGTGCCGAGTCGCTCACCAAGGGGGCGCGAGTAATCGTTTCCGGTCGCCTGGAGCTAAACCAGTGGGAGACCCAAGACGGTGACAAGCGTTCCGAGATTCGAGTTCAGGTCGATGAGATCGGTCCTTCGTTGCGGTGGGCAACTGCCGCAGTGACCCGTTCGCCTCGTGCCGGTGATTCGTTCGGTGGAGGTGCTCAGCCGAGCACCCCAGCGGCACCGGTGGCGCGCGAGGACTTCGGCCCCGACGAAGCACCCTTCTAGAGAACTTTTCCGACTTCCCCGAGAGGACGAACCAATGTCCCCAAGACGCAAGAACAAAAAGCCAAGAGGTGGAGCCAGACGCCGCGCCCCGGAGCGTGGAGGAAGGCGACCCAAGAAGAGAACCTGTCAATTCTGCGAAGCCAATCAGGGCTACGTCGACTACAAGGACGTAGGCCAGCTTCGCAAGTTCATGTCCGACCGCGCCAAGATCCGCTCGTCGCGGGTTACCGGCAATTGCCCCCGATGCCAGCGCAAGGTGGCAACGGCAATCAAGAACGCCCGCGAAATGGCACTTTTGCCGTACATCGGCAAATGAAGATCATTCTCACCACCGATGTAGATGGTCTGGGCCAAAAGGGCGAAGTGGTCGACGTCGCCGATGGCTACGCCCGCAACTACCTGGTGCCCAAGGCGAAGGCGATAAAGGCCACTCGCGGCGCCCTTAAGGAGGCGCAGGCGTTGCGCCGGTCTCGAGAGGAAGCGCAGCGTGTCGCCAAGGCAGCCGCCAGCCAGATCGCCGAGGCGCTCGCCGATAGCCGAGTCATCGTCGCGGCCCGGTCGGCCGACGAAGGCAAGCTGTTTGGTTCGATAGGTGCCCGCAATGTCGCCGAGGCCATCGCTTCGTATACCGGAGTCCAGGTAGAACCGCAGATCATCATGCTCACCGGCCCGATCAAAGAGATCGGTCAGCATGAGGTGACACTCAGACCGCACCCAGAGGTCGAGTTCAATCTCACTCTCGACGTGATTGCTGGATAGATCCGCTTAGGAGGACATGACAACTCAACTCGAGGGTCCGAGGACGACTCCAACGGGGGTGCCTCCACACAATGTGGAGGCAGAAGAGAGTGTTCTCGGCGCGGTGATGCTGTCTGCCGATGCGGCGGCAGTAGCCCTCGAAACGCTCCAGCCTGAGGACTTCTACCGACCGGCCCATCAGTCTGTTTTCGAGGCGATCCTGTCTTTGTTCGACGGCAACCAGGCCATCGATGCGATCACGGTCAGCGATTGGCTGCGCCGCAACGACAATCTGGAGCGGGTGGGGGGCATTGCCTTCCTAAACCACCTGATGGATGCAGTGCCGGCGACCTCGAATGTCGGTTACTACGTCGAGATCGTCGACGAAACCGCCTCGCGCCGCCGACTGATGAAGGCAGGATCGACGGTCGGCCAGTTGGCGATGCAGAGTGAACGTCCCGTCGATGAGGTACTCGACGCGGCCGAAGCCACAGTGTTCGCCGTTGCGGATCGCAGAGTCGGCGAGGGACTCTCTCGGCTCGGCCCGCTCCTCCAGGAGACACTCGAGAAGATTGAGGAGATCGGAACTCAGGGCGGGGACATCACCGGCGTCCCCACCGGATTCAATGGCATCGACAAGAAGCTCGCCGGACTCCAGCCCGCCAATCTGGTGGTTGTTGCTGCTCGCCCCTCGATGGGAAAGAGCGCGCTTGCGCTCAACATCGCCCAGAACGTGGCCGAGACCGAGAAGCCGGTGGCATTCTTCACTCTGGAGATGAGCCGCGAAGAGGTCGTGCAACGACTGTTGTCTTCGATGGCTTCCGTCGATTCGAACAAGCTTCGCACCGGTCAGCTCGGGCCCGAGATGTGGCAGAAGCTGGCTCGGGAGTCGTCCAAGTTGTACAAGATGCCGTTTTTTGTCGACGACTCGTCGGACTTGACGGTGACTGCGATTCGAGCGAAGTGCCGTCGCCTCAAGCGCAAGTCTGATCTGGGGTTGGTGGTCGTTGACTATCTGCAGCTGATGCAGGGACCAACACGGAGCGACAACCGTCAGCAGGAAATCGCCGAGATCAGCCGATCGCTAAAGAACCTCGCCCGGGAGCTCCACGTTCCGGTGATCGCCGTTTCCCAGCTCAATAGGCAGTTGGAGCAACGGGAGAACAAACGCCCCCGGCTCGGCGACCTGCGTGAATCGGGTGCTATCGAACAGGACGCCGACATTGTGATGTTCGTGTATCGGAACGAGTACTACGACCCCGACGACGTCAGCACCAAGGGGACGGCTGAAGTCAACATCGCCAAGCATCGCGCCGGAGCGACCGGATTGGTTCATCTGAGCTTCCGCGCCGAGTTCACCCGTTTTGCGGATCTGACCCGCCAGGACCCGATTTAGCCCCGATACCCGATGGTCCGGGCGGCGGTGATTCGGGGCCAGGCGACGAGACGTTCGGGTTTTTCCCCGACATAATCGATTCCGCACAAGGCCATCCGGGGGTGGCGCGAGGGGCCAAAAGACCCCTGCCTGAGGACCTGGGACCCACGTAAGTTCGTTGAATGACGATAGGTGTTCCGGCCGTCCGTCCCCTCGAGGAGCGTCCCGAGGCTCTAGAGCTGCTGGCCGAGTGGTTCTCTGCTGAATGGCCCGAGTATCACAAGGGTCGTTCGTTGCCGGATGTTTCGTCTCGCTTCAAGCTCATCCCTGACCAGCAGCACACGCTGATTGCCGAAGTCGATGGCGAGCTCGTCGGGACCGTTTCGTTGCGCGGTCGCTGGGAGCCGGCACCGGAAATCCCACCACCGTGGATAGGGGGACTGTTCGTGGCGCCGGATTATCGCAACCAGGGCATTGGGATGGCGCTGGTCGATGCAGCCGTGTCCGAGGCCAAGGATGAAGGGCATCCGGCCGTTCATCTCTCCGTCCGGGTGGATCCTGCTTCGTACACGCGCAGGGGATGGCGGGTTGTTGGAACGGTCTTTGCCGGGGACGAAAACGTCACGGTTCTTCGCATCGAAACCGGCGCTTAGTACTTCAACGCGGCTGAAGAGAGTTCTGCTCAGCTGCCTGGAACCACCAGGATTATGAGCCCTACGTCGACGAGTACCGCCGTCCAATCTGCACCCGGTCCGGTAAATCCGGGGAAGATCCGGTGTGAAGTGAGCGGGAAGTTCGACATCCGCTCGCTGGCGACCCCGTCGAGCGTCAGCAAGTAGCGGGTGAGGGTGTTGACCACCAACGGGCCACTGTCGTCGAGGCTAAAGCTGCCCGGCGCGTCGCGGCCCAACACCTTGAATACCACCGAACCCCACGGCGTCAGATACATCTCCATCTCCGTCGGCTGCTTCCCGTAGATGCCCGAGGCGTAGGTAGTGCCGTCGTGGACCGACCACTGGCCGCTGCTGCTGCCTGATGTCGTGGTGATTCCGAAGCTCACCAACATGCTGGCCAGATGGCTCGGCGGCACCATCGCCCACGGTCCCTCGAATACCATCTCGATCCAGGGGTCGCCGGCAGAATCGATGTGCATGAAGACTTGGGAGATGTGGGTTTGGCTCTGCGCCCCACACACCGGTCCGAGGAAGTCCTCGCCGCACCCGGCCGGAATCGGGCCGTCTGGAACCGCGGCCAGAGGTTCGGCGGCGGTAGCGCCCAGTACGTCGAGGCTGGTTACCCCGTCCGCCGTCGTTTGCTCGGCGGCTACCCGAAAACCGGCCGCCGTTCCTCCCGGCACTTCGTCCATCGATACGAGGAAGGTGACGCTGCCGGACTCGACGATTGCGCGAGCGTTTGAGGAAACTGGGCCGAGTGCCCCGTAAACCTGCATCGACCACCCCTGGGTCGGGTCGTACAGAGCACCAAAGGTGGTGTCGGTGCCTCCGGAGGTGTCGGTTTCGCTCTGGCTTTCTCGGTCGTTGGCCGGGTCTCCGTCGGTGTCCATCTCCACCCGTATCTCGACGTCTGAGTCGAGGAGAACACCATCCAGAGTGACCCCGATTCCGAGCAGATCGTCGAGATTCAGCTCGCCCGCTCCATCGGGACAGATGATCGTGCGATCACCCTCGGAGGTGCCACATCCGCTCCCCGCCGCCGCCGACCCGTCCAACTCGGTTGCGATGGCGGTTCGGATACGAACTCCGTTCACTTCGACCACGTCCGCCCTGAGTTCCGTATCGGAAGGAATTGGGATGAGGATGTTGCTGATGTCGAGGGCGGTGTACCTGAAGAAGGTGTCGTCGTCGGCCCGAGCCTTGATCCTGTCTGAGATCGGCGTATCCGACAGATAGAAGGGGTCCCGCGCCAGCGTTGCGGTGACGTATGGGCCCAATTGGGATTGGAACAGGTTGTTCCACGAATCAACCCCGGCGTGCATCAGGTCGTGCAAGACGCTCTGTGCAAAGACGTGGCCGCCGTCGAGTTTGATCTCCGCGTGGCGCATCTCGTGGTGGATTGTGTCCGCCCCTTCGAGCAATCCCTTGTGACCGTCCCGGCGCAGTTGAATCTCAATGCGATTGGGGGTGTCTCCATCCCAATCGAAGCCTTGAGTGGTGCCATAGGCGTCGCCGTCGCCCACGTGCTCATCGGGGAGGACCTCGATGGTGATCGTCGCATCGGACTCCTCCAGTTTCTCGAGTATGCGGCGCCCCTCCTCCTGGGCGATGAACGCCTCCCACATCTTGCTGAGCTTCCCCGGCCCGGCGGCCTCCCCGTTCTCATCGACGCCGAATGCCTCCTGAGCCGACTCCGTAAAGACGACATCGGCGCGAGCGTCCGGGGCGACGAGAGCCACAGCCCCGACCAGTCCGAGAATCAAGGTGAGGCGAGTTATCAGACGCATCAGGGCACCTCGATCGTGATCGGCCCAGCGGCGAGGCCTTCTCCCGGCTCGAAGACAAGCGCTGATGTTCCCTCGTGGCTTCCCAGGGCCGGGTTGCGGTACTCGGCGGCTACGTCGTAGGTGCCTGCCTCGAGGCCATACAGCTCGGTGAGATCGAACTCGTGCGAAGTCGTCTCTTCGGGGGCAAGGCTGTCGAAACCGGACGGGTCCAGTGGTATCAACTGCGGATACTTGCCGTGGTACTGCATCTCATCGCCTGCGGCCTCGGTTACGACGAACAGCACGAAATTCGGAGTCACCGTGGGGCGAACAACCTTGATTGCCTCATCGGAAGTGTTGGTGAGGGTCACAGTCACCGCAGCGCCTTCGGCCGAGAGGGTGGCGGTGAGCGGTCCGGGCTTCGTCTCGACTGTGTCGTCGCCTCCGCTGCAGGCTGCCAGTGTTAGGACCGCAGCGAGCGCTAGCGCGGTGGCTCGTCGGAGTCGCATCACTACAGCCGTAGACCTCTGCGAGCGTGAGATGAGGTGCCGCTGCAACCGGGCGTCATGGAGATCCCCTCTGCTGTCGCAGTGAAGCTAGCCGACGCTGTTTGCTTAGCCCGTGACTCTGCCGACGATCACGAGGTCGAGAGTGATGGTTGACCCGGAGTCATAGGGGTTGGTGGCAGTTATGGGTACCCGCACCTCGAACTCCGGATCGAGTTCGAGGGCTAGAGCCGGGAAGGTCGAACTGAGGCTGGCCGTCCACAATTCGTGACGGAAACGATCGCTGGCAGTGCATCCGGGGCTGCCATCGGCAAGGTCGGGTTCCACTGCGGTGAACGTAATGGTGATGGCGACCTCCTCGCCCCATACGGCATCCGGCGATCCACCGCGACGCTCAAAGCCAGGAACGTCTGGGAGGTTTTCCAGGAGGCAACGACTTCCGCGCCGCATATCCCAACGCTCTCCGTCCACCGCTACTTCGAACCGCGCAACGTGCGGCGGAGCGGAGAATGCCGACGAGTAGCCGGTGTTCCATACCTCGTAAGCGACGTGGTAGCCGTCGGTCCAACCAGTTCCGCGGAAATAGGTGGCGCCCGGATGCTCGGGAAGACCGGGGGCGACGTCGGCGAAGCTGGCGGTGTTTCCCGCCGCGTCCTCGACTTCGAGTACCACCGAATACCGGGTGCGGAGACACAAGCCGTCGAGTCGGAAGTCGTAGGTCGGACTGAACCCGGCCAATGTGTAGCTCGGCTCTGGTCCCGTCAAACATGGATCGCCCAGTAGTGATGCACTGAGATGAACCGGTCGATCGAATTGAGCCGTGACCCGTATCCCATCTCGCCCGTCGGGGTCGACCCCGCTGGCGAAGTTATCGATTCGAATCTCTGCCGGTAGTTCCTCGGGCTCGTCCGGCAGCGGTTCGAACACGCGGGGCGTCCCGAACTGCCAGTGGTTACCGCCGCTATCCGAGCCTTGGGTGAAGTAGGCGTTGAAGGTCAGTGTGGGTCCGGGCTCTTCGGTAGTCGACAGTTCTACCTCGAACGTCTGGAAGCCGCGCGGAGAGGTCGGATCAAGTGCGAGAGCAAAGTTCTGGCGTGTCCCACCAGGGGTAACGAAGTGCCCGATGGTCGGAATTCGAATCTCGCGGCCTGAGTACTCGCAGAGGACCGGAGCACCCGGTATCTCGAGGTGCTCATGGATGATCATTTCCCTCGGTGGGAACGTCAGGGATCGCGGGTCAGATGCACAGGAGAAGCCGAGCTCGTAGGAGTCAGCGCTGAGTGTGCGAGATGTGAAATTGTCCACGGAGCGAGCCAGCACCGACGCGGTGAGACGGTTTGGTGTCGTGACCCACATCGTTTCTCGTTCCACGATGTCCGAACCATCGAACGATCTCTCCGCGGTCTCGAACCACCAGATGCAGATGAGGTAGGCGGTTCCCTCTTCGAGATCGACGACATTGATCGTCTCTCGTCGGGTGTAGGCCGAGTCGTATGGCCAATCCGGCCCCTGATCGATGGGATCACTCAGGCCGGGGAACAGGTACCCGCTCTCTTCGGCGGGTATCACTCTCGAGAAGTCCCAGCCGTCGGCTTCGAAGTCGGCACATGCGGTCGCGGCGCTCTCATGAATGACGCTGACCCCGACCGACTGGTCGCTTTTCTTCGGCACCAGAACGTCGAGGCTGTGGTCGTCGCGGTCCCAGAAGTAGGTCGGCGGTCGGGCCCTGGTCCCGGTGTTGAAGGCGTACGTCTCTGACGCGGTCTCGCCGGTAAAGCTGGTGGCGTTCACTTCGACGGTGTAATTGCCAGTAAAGGTGGAATCGCCGCTGGAGAGTGTGACCGGGATCTCAGTAAGCAAGAAGCACTCTCGCGGCCACGCGCTCGAGGCGAGGCGGCCTTCGACCGCATCCTCGGTGAAGCGGAGGAACTCGGGATGCTCGAAGTCGGCGTTGGAGACGGTGACAGTCTCCGTTAGATCCCGTCGGGCCGACCAGTTGTACGTGATCTCGAAGACGGCTGGGTGGTTGGCCCACACGAACAGCGGATGTTCGTCTTCCGCCGCGGGATAGTGGGCCTCACAGTTGTTTCTGACATCGAACACGCTCCGGATGTCTGAACCGAGTCGGAAGTCGCCGAGTGAGTCGAGACCGCCGCCGAGTGGGGCGAGCACGGTGCCGCCGATTCCCAATGGGCATCCAGGAAGGCCCCCGTCATCAGCGCATAGGTCGAGGAACCGGAAGGGCCCAAACTCAAGGAGTTCGAAGAAGAGGTCGCCGGTGAAGAAGACACCGAGCGGAAGATCGGCGTCGACCGGGGCGAGCGGGGCCACCGTGAGTTCGGTGGTATCGCTCGGCGTGGTGCCGTCGGTCCCGCTGCCCCCGCCTGCCAGGGAGCCTCCACCGCTCGAGGATCCACCTCCACCTCGACCGGAGTCGACCGGGATGAAGGCGGCTTGAGTGGGTTCGAGGAGGTCACCGGAATCGTTGGGGGTGTCCGGGTCGACGCTGGCACTGGGGCCTGCGAGTTCGACCGGGTCGCCGAGTGCACCAGGGAGGCGGGGTTCGCCGCCGCCTTGATCGGTGGTGGCGTCGGCGACGATGAGGCCGATCACCAGGCTGGCGGTAAAGACCAGGCCGGAGGCGAATCCGAGGAGGATGTTGCGGTTCATACGAAGCACTGCCCGATCTCCATGGCGGTGACGTTGACCGAGGTCGATGACTCGTTACCGGAGGCATCGCGGGCGGTGATCGTCACTGAGAAGGTGTGGTCAAAGGGCGCCACCGACACCGCTTCCCAAGTATCTGCTGGATAGGGTCCGACCGTCGTCGAATAGGTGTTGCCGGAGGCGCCCATGGTTACGTTGTGGCCGCCAAGAATGTCGTTCCAACTGGCGGTCACGCTGGCGATGCCGCCGCCATCGGTCACCACCGCCGAGACCGTGGACTGACGGGCGGTTCCACCGGGACAGGTGATGTTGAACACTCCGCCGTCTTGCTCCCAGATCGTTCCCGGGCTGGCCTGTTGTTGGCCTATAGAAGGCGGTGTCGTGTCAGGAGGAGGTGGCGGCGGTGCAGTGGTCCCGGTCGTGGGCGGTGCCGCAGTAGTGGCCGTCGTTGTCTGCGGTGCCTCGGTGGTAGCCGTGGTGTCGGACGCCTCGGTCGTCGTCGTGACTGCGACGGCGATCACTTCCACCGGCACATTGCATGCGAAGACCGGAAGATCATCGGTGGCGCCGTCGGGGAGTACCTGTCGGGCTCGCATCCATACCCGGGAATTGGGAGCGTTGGGCGAGCGGATCTCGGCCCAGTCACCTGATGCGTCGCGACCGGTGATGAAGACGCGGTCTCCGCGGGTGACCGTTCCCAGCGCATCGCCGTCGGGACAGTCGTAATAGGAAGCGACCGCCGCATCGGCCAAAACGGTGGGCTCACCGACCAGGCTGGCTCCACCGGTAAGGCCCAACACGGCTCCCACCAGTAAACCAGCGCCGGCGGCGCCGCCCAAGGCAACGGCAATCAGATTGCCTACAGCCCCTCGATCACTTCGCACTGTTCCCCCTCGGGGTCGCTACACCCGGACGATGCATGAGCCCGTCTGGATGGTTGACACGCTGGCGGGAGTATTGCATCTGGCTCGGCGGCTCGCCGGGCCGGGCGGCCTCGTGGGTGCCGGGGACTACCTCCAAAGATGACACCTAGTGGTCGAAATCCCCACTCAAGGTATTTGTATGGATCGTCGATAGACGTGTTAGTACGGACGACCGCAACGTCCCACTCCACTGGAACTGGAGGGCACCCTTCCTCCGACTTCCTCAACTGCGGTCGACGGACGACCGCAGCCCCCGCCGCGCACCCGGCGGGGGTTGCCGCGTCTGGAGGGGCCGCTGGTGGGGGGTAGCTCTGGCTGAGTACTCAGTACTGACTGCTGAGTACTCCTGTGGCCAGCGCCAGCGCCCCAAAGAGTCCTGCTTCTTGACCGAGCGCTGCGGGTACCACCCGCGGCGTCGCCGCATACCCGTCGAGCACCTCGTCGAGGCGGGCTGCAATCCGTTCCAGCAAGTTGGCCTGCTGCATCACTCCGCCCCCCATGACGATGACCTCAGGCGACAACACCAGAGTCAAATCGGCCAAACCGTGGGCGAGATAGTGGACCTCGAATTCCCAGGCCGGGTCGTCGCTTTGCAGCCGGTCTCCGGCCTGGCCGGTCCTGGCTGCCAGTGCGGGTCCTGAGGCCATGCCCTCCAGGCAGCTGTCGTGATGGGGGCACAGGCAGGTCAGACTCTCGGCCGGATGCCGGGGCACCGAGATATGTCCCATTTCCGGATGGCCCAGTCCGTGCAGTGGCGAGCCGTCGATGACCGCTCCGCCCCCGATGCCGGTGCCGACGGTGATGTAGAGCGACACGCTCGCGCCGTGGGCTGCCCCCCAACGCCATTCGGCGAGTCCGGCGCCGTTTACGTCGGTATCGAATCCCGTCGGTGGCGGGGTGTCGAATCGGGAGGTCAAGGCACCGCGCACATCGGCGTTGCTCCACCCCTCCTTTGGCGTGATCCCGACCTTGCCCTCTACAAGATTCAGCGGCCCAAATGTGGCTATGCCCAGTCCGTCGAGCGGGTGGCCGCCAAGCCATTCGGCGAGGGGAGCGAGTGTGTCGATCGGGGTATTTGTCGTCTCGATCCGAGTCTGATCCAGAATCTCGGGACGATCCGTACCCGACTGGCGGGCAACCGCGGCCAGAAACTTGGTCCCTCCGCCTTCGACGCCCCCGATCAGTCGGTCTGCCATAAGGACATCTTGTCACGCCGGGGATTCGTTCTTTCTACTCTCGGGGCATGAGAGAGATCACACCCGGCATTCACCGACTCGGTTCGAGTCATCACAACTTCTATGTGGTCGCCGAAGGCGGGAAGGCGACGGTGATCGATGCGGGCTGCTCGAAGGAGTGGCCGAAGTTGGTAGAGGGACTGAGCACCATCGGACTTGCGCCGGACGATGTCGAGGCGATCATCGTCACCCATGCCCACGCCGACCACATCGGGTTCGGACGTGAGGCCCAGGACAACGGCCTGCTGGTCGAGGTACACACCGAGGAAGAGACGCGGGCCCTAGGCACATACAAGGGAAAGACTGCGATCAGTGCGATGCAGATGCCCCTGTGGAAGCCGGCGACCTGGGGGTTCCTGATCGCGCTGCTCAAGGTGGGGATACTGAAGCAACCGCCGCTGGATTCGGTCGAGACCTTTGATGATGGTGATGTGCTCGACCTCCCCGGACGTCCTCGAGTGGTCCATACGCCAGGTCATACGGAGGGTCACTGCGCCTTTCTTCTGGAAGAACGCGATGTGCTGTTCGCTGGTGACGCGATCGTCACCCAGGACCTGTTTGGCCGCGAGATCACCCGTCCGCAGGTGATGAAGGACGCCTTCCATAATGATCCGGCGCAGGTCGCCCGGTCGCTCGATCGGCTTGCCGGCGTTGACGCGGATCTGGTGCTGCCCGGACACGGCGAACCCTTTACCGGCTCGCCGGCACAGATGGTGAGACAAGCCGTAAGTCGCTGATCCGTCGGCCGTTGCGGGCGGTCCTCACTGATCCGGGATGAGGCGTTTGCCGAGACTCACCACGTCGTCGTGAGAGAACCCGATCTTTTTATAGAAGGCAATGGCCCCGGTGTTGGATCCGCGAATCTGGATATTGATCTTTGGACATCCGAGTTCGATGAGGTGGTTCTCTGCGGCTTCCATCATGGTGCGACCAAACCCTGAGCCGCCGACCTCGGGGTGTACAGCCAGATAGTTGATCCAGCCGCGATGACCGTCATACCCGGCCATGGCGGCCGCCACAAGCCGGCCCTCGGATTCACCGATCAGGAACCCTTCTGGGTCGCGGGCGATCTTGCGGTCGATGTCGCGGTCGGGATCATTCCACGAGCGCAGCAGACCACACGCCTCCCATAGCGTGACGACCGTGGCTCGGTCAGTCTCGACGAATTGCCTGATTTCGAGCACTAGTCCATTGTGCCTCGCTTTAGACCTGGTTGGCTAAAACCGAAGAAACAGGTAAACCTTTTCCTGCCCTCGAGCGAGTTACTCACGAGATGACCCTTCAACCGAAGAGAAGTCGAAGCCCGATGGTCGAGCGCATCACGGAGAGGACCACCAGTCCTCGAACAGTCCGTGCTGTGCCCGACTTTGAGTCGTTCTATCGCAGTGAGTACCGGGCCGTGGTCGGTCTGGCATTTGCTCTCTCCGGAAGTCGGATCGCAGCTGAGGACATCACCCAGGACGCCTTTATGGCGGCCCACAAGGAGTGGGCTCGCGTGGCGGGCTATGACAAGCCGGAAGCCTGGGTAAGACGGGTGGTGTCCAATTTGTCGGTGTCCTTTATCAGGACCAAGGTTCGTGAGGCCGGGGCCATTGCCCGGCTCAAGTCGCGTGACGACTACTTGCCGCGGATGCCTGAAGAGGATGCTCACTTCTGGAGGGCCGTTCGCAGCCTTCCGAAGCGGCAGGCGCAAGTGATCGCTCTGCACTACCTGGAAGATCGCCCGGTCGCCGACATCGCCACGATCCTCGACTGCTCCGACAGCACCGTGAAGGTGCATCTCCACAAGGGCCGAAAGCGTCTGGCCCGGAAGCTGGATGAGACGGAGGGAATGTCATGAGCATCGAATCGCGTGCCGCACAGGCAACCAGATCACTGCGAGCGAGCGTTGTGGGCCGGGCCCCGGTCGGAATGCCGTCCGTGGCGCGCCGTCAGCGCTACTCCACCCTCACCAGCTTTGGCGTTACCGCAGCCGCGGTGATGTTCGTTTTCGGAATCGCTTCAGCGATGCCCAGCTTGTTTGAGCCGGACCAGGTTGGTTCGGGAACCACGGTGCCCGAGTCCGACGGATCCCCTCTCGTCGTCGAGCCCGACGATAGGCAAGGCGACGGCGCCCTGGTCGAGATCAACGGGACGACCAGCGAGATCTCAGTGCATCAGTACAACTCGTCGTCCTATGCAGCTGAGCCGTGGACCAAGTTCTATGGAGACGCCGCCCACGGCACCGTGGTGACCGCTACCTCCGAGTACGGATCGGCCGACATGGTCGTGGGCGAATCCGGTGAGTTCAGGCTCAAGCTGCTCTTCGAGGTTCTTCCTCCGCCAGGTGACAAGTTTCCCGTCTTGGTGACACTCGGTTCCACGCCGTATGAGTTCCACTTCACGTCGTTCTTCGATCCGGATCACTTTGAGATCACCGCCAACCAGCAGTACGGGTTCAGCGATGACGCCGAGGCCTACGACAAGTTCTACGGATCGGCGCCGCCTGGATCAGTAGTGAGCGCGACTTCGCCCTACGGATCGGCGGATGCGGTTGCCAATGAGCATGGCGAGTGGAGTCTGAAACTGTGGTTCAGCGAACTGCCGTACGACGACCCGTTCGAGGTCGCCGTCGAGGTCGCCGACGAGAAGTTCAGCTTCACCTTCGTCTCGATGTTCGAGGAAGAGCAAGGGTTGCTGTCCGTCTCCCAGGTGAACACCACTTCAGAGTCGTCGAGCCCCTACGTTCGGTTCGTCGGTACCGGCCCGGCCGGCACCCAACTTCTGGCACAGAGCTCGTACGGCAGCGCCGACATGACCATCGGCGAGTCCGGCGAGTTCAGCCTGAAGGTGTGGTTCTCACCGCTGCCGCCTGCTGGTGAGAAGTTCTGGATCACCTTCAAGGTCGACGGTGCAACCCACGGCACCTACCCGTTCACCTCGTACTTCGATGCTGAAGATGCGGAGATCTCGGTCTCCCAGCACAACACATCGTCTGACATCGCCGACCCGTACGCCAAGTTCTTGCTGACGGGTCCGGTGGGGACGCAGGTGAGCATTTACAGCCCTTACGGTTCGACGAGTCACACGATGGGCAGTACTAACG